>Ga0123352_10016753_pt1 | contig 11679 bp, 5 predicted proteins | sample TergutLab28metaG_FD_89700 | JGI IMG/M metagenome (GOLD analysis project Ga0123352, IMG submission 89700) | Labiotermes labralis P1 segment gut microbial communities from Petit-Saut dam, French Guiana - Lab288 P1 | ecosystem: Host-associated > Arthropoda: Insects > Digestive system > Gut ...
AATTAAGTAAGTAAGTAAGTAAGTAAATAAGTAAGTACTTAAGATTCTTTAACTATAATCAGTTAAGTATTACGGAGTTGTGTCGGGTAATTAATTAATAAAAATGCTGTGATTTTTTTTGGGGGGGGGGGTTGTAACGTTTGTGGTTGTCAGCTTTTTTAAATTTGTAATTTCTTGTCATTTCTTTTAACCTTCCAAACATTCACTTTCGTACCCATTTTTGTATCCTTCTTCTTAAAGAAGGTCACCAAAATAATATAAGCTTCAGGCCCCACAAAATCTGGATCCGTCCATGTGCCAAGTAAAGCTCTGAACCTCCTCAACACGCAATTTCTCAGTGTTCTGTTATACTATCGCACTTAGAGCTACAGAATGTGCTTTACAGCCACACAACACCACAGACAATATTACAAGTTTTTGTAATTTAATTCTTAGGTTTTAAACAGCCAACCACAGTGACGGGGCGCTCGAATTCTGGGATCGTGTGTTCCTTTCACACTCGAGGCATTCTTTGTGTGTTCGTGTAAGTAAAGGCCTTGCAATGGGCGATTCCCCATCCAAGAAAGCCTATCAGAAGTCCAAATATCATTAGTATAAATATTTACCCACTGAAACACGTCACATGAGCACAACTCCTCTCCAAAAAGTACATTTTGAGAAATCCTCAGCTAGGAAAGAAATTCCCCGCTTTTATCGAACCCGAAGATTCATAACCGTACTCACAAAAGCTATCTTCAGTGAAACTCATGAGCCCGGAGGACACTTGAAGGCGTTATTTATACGTAACTCATTTTAATATTATCTCCCCACATACGCTTAGACATGTAACTGGTCTCTTCCATCCTCAGACATTTTTGTCGCACTTCTCATCACCCCTATGTTATCTACATGCCAACCCATCTACCGACTCACTAAGCATTTAAACATGCCCGGTTCTTAACGTTTGCCCACTTACAGACTCCAAAGTAGTAGCATCACCCACTGCCGGCTATTCCCGACTGCTCTATTCATGGACATACTGTACGACACTTCAACAGATGATATCACTCGTAAACCATTCAGATGTAAAGCAATTGAGTATCCCTGGTGCCAATAAGTCTACATGTGTACACAGGTAGACAAGAGTAGATCATCATGTAGTCGGACTGATCCAGAAGTAAGTTTCGCTTTCCCTTAGTCAGCTTGGCCATATGAGCATACATCCCAGCATCTGAAGGTTAAGGCCTTGTTACCGACGTTTTAAAGGAGCCTCCCCCCCCCCCCAAAAAAAAAATGTTGCTGCAGATAATTTTACCAACTCCTTCTCCGTACCCTTTTAAGAATGGTGTGCAAGTCTTAATATTTTTAAAACTCTTGTTTAGTGTCGGTAACACGTGCAGGTCCAAATCAAGCGAAGTGCAGCAGATGTCCCCAGACCATGCATTTTCGGGAGATTCAAACACGTCTTTGCCGATGAGCGCAGGAACGTGCGTGCATATTACATCTGACATCTGGAGAGGTCTGCTCCTAGACCCAGGTTACAGCATGCACGGTGTCAGTCCGGACCAGTAGGCTAAATGTTATTCTTCCGGGGCCAAAGCCATCAATACTGGTTAAGTGCTCAGGATTCGAGCCAGCAAGGCAGCAGGTAGGTTGGGCACAGCGCCACCATGTGTAATACCTATCACTGACTGCTTCATGTCACTCATCATCTTAAAATTTCAGGTTTCGACTGTAATTATTCATGTCCAAATACAGCAATCGATAAAATCGTCACACAATTCACACTTCAACGAAAATAGGACTTGGAGAAAATAAACAATATAGAGGATGGAGTACATCCGAAGAACAGAAAACTACAAATCACGAAATGTACATCTCCCTTATAAAAAAAACAGTCGGAATACTGATACAATTAAATGTTGACATTTCTTGAACCAACGGAAGGCCGACAGAGACAGTTCGTATTCTCTGGAGATAATGTTCCTACATTCATTACCATTAGCACGCCATCTGCTGTAGCTTCAATTTAAGTAACAGGATCAAAATAGCAAGTGCCATAGCGCCATAGTTCCGTCGTTAGCATGTGCCGTAGTTCAAGAGTTAGCGTGTACCATTGTTCAAGCGCTTGCATGTGCCACAGTTCCAGCGCTTGCATGTGCCACAGTTCAAGCGATTGCATGTGCCACAGTTCAAGCGATTGCACGTGCCACAGTTCCAGAGCTTGCAGTTCAAGCGACTGAATGTGCCATATTTCAAGCGATTGCATGTGCCATAGTTCAAGCATTTGTGTGTGCCACAGTTTAAGCGATTGCATGTGCCACAGTTCCGTTTGCATGTGCCACATTTCCAGCGCATGCGTGTGCCACAGTTCAAGCGCTTGTACGTGCCACAGTTCAAGCGATTGCATGTGCCACAGTTCCAGCGCTTGAATGTGCAACAGTTCAAGCTGCTAGATTTTGGTTTATCACTGCAAGGACTCGAGTTCTGTCTCAGTGCAGTTACTGTGGGATCCCATATGGAATAAGTAACAGTGCAGGCGTTCCATCAAGAGTCCAAATTCGTCTATCACAGCCCTGAAAACAGGCCGTCACAATCTAGTTCTGCACACTGTTATTTCATCTCCTTTCCAGCTCTTGAGTGTTGTCTGAATAAATAAATTGTCATAGCCATTAAAACCTAGTGATTACACGTAATGTCAGAATTAACACCGAAACCTCTAAACGTTGCCCATACAGTGTAATTATGTGTGTTCATGTTATTCCCAGAACAAACATCCAATACTTCCCTGTCATTAACCGCCTAGACTTTGTAACTGAGAAGTTAACATGTTCTCGGTGAGGTAATAACTGAAGTTAAAACATTTGTTACATTAAAGACGTGCTTCCAAATTTGGTACGATTAGGATCGAGTGGTTAACACTACGGTCGTCATGAAAAGCTTTTCAGACGTGTCGATGTTTTGCTGAGCGATTCACGAAGACGCTTGTGGGTATTTGGAGAAGCAGGAACGGAAACAGACAAGCTGTGGCAATACCGAAAGAAGAATATCGCCTAGTGCAGTGGTTCCCATGGCTTCCAGGGGATCCATGGAAACGTATATGTAACAATTACTTTTAAATTTTGATGTTTTGCTGACCGTGCGTCTCAGTATAATCTTAGCAATTGACCAACTTAATGCACAAATTATTTTTTTATAATAAGCTTATTATATTCCTCTACATGTTTCAAGCACTATTGTGGCTATCATCAGGAGGTCAAATTTTATTATACAGCATCTGGTATCGTTTCACTCTGTAGGTGGCCGTCCGATGCACAACCTGCGGCCACCTACAGAGTGTGACGATACTAGATGCTGTATAATACAATTTTGACCCCTGATGATGAGCACACATGTAGAGGAATATAATAAACTTATTATAAAACAAGAATTTGTGCATTAAGTTGGTCAGTTGCTAAGAATTACTTTGAAGTTTAATGTTTTGTTAAAAATAATCGCGGAACTTATTTAATTGGCGATATGTTTATTTTGTATTACCGTTAGAACGTGTAGTAAAGAAACCCCCTTGTACCCACGAAGCGATCGACAATCAGTAAATAAGGTCAAATCATGTAATGCCTCGTTACCAATGTTAATGGTGTGTATTCATTTTTTTTTCCTGTGGCGCTGCGACCCAACGCGGGCCATGGCCTCCTCATTCTTGAGGTTTCTAGATCATACACAACGACCCATCACAGACGGCAGGACTTCCCTGGACGAGTGATCAGCCCGTCGCAGAGACCTCTACCTGACAACACACAATACTCAACACAGACAGACATACATGCCCCCGGCGGGATTCGAACCTACAATCCCAGCAAGCGAGCGGCCGTAGACCCACGCCTTAGACCGTGCGGCCGCTGAGATCGGCGGTGCGTATTCATAGCTACCTAAAATCAGCTCTTTGACATAAATTTTAAATTCTGGACACCTATCATCTAGACACTCCACATTTACGTGAGCAACGATGTGATGATCCGTGGTTATCTTTCGAAGTTGAAAGGAGTCCGCGAGCAAAAACGTTTGGTAAACACTGGCTTAGTGGATTAAGCGAAACCAGTACCAAGTAAAGGTGTACATGTCCACGCCATGACGGCATATGGGGCGGAGTAGAGGTATAACTCCAATCATTCTCAATCATGGCACTAGATGGAGTGACTGGTTCATTTCACGCCCCAGTCGATTTACCCCCGCGAAAGAACTTGGGTACCATTGAATAGCAGACTGGGTGGGCCCCAGACTCGGTCTGGACGTTTGAAAAACAAGAATACCTGTTGTCCCTGCCGGCATTTGAACCACGGTCCGTCGAAGTAATACATTTCGCGATACTGCGAATTTGTAGCTTCGTTTTGCATAATGCCAGCCTTTGCATCCTATTCTCCTGGTGACACCGATTAAAAATTTCGGACCGTAGCCATATTTATTTGTCGATATAGGGAATTACACAGTAGGACTACACAACGGGCTAATCTATTATGACAGCAGGTCAGGGGTTGTAAGGACAGACGCAGATGGAGTGGCGGTCACACACACACAGGCATGGGTGGAGACGTCACAGATAAGGAAATAAGTAGAGGTATAAGTTGAATTTTATAATTTGTTTCGAAGGCGCACACGCAAAATGCCTCCCTTCCATTAAGGCGCATGACAATAACCTCATTATCATTGCGTAGCTGCTGGGGTTTTGCACAGAACTTAACAGAGCAGATTTGTTTTCCGTTTAACGTTATTACCGACTGTAAAGTTTTTATTCTCTCTCTCACCACGGCCCACTTCGTGTGTCAACATACCTAATTACGACCATTTACATAGATCCAAGTTTGAAAAAGTCAGCTAGGAAGTGAGTACACAGAGCGCGCTGGGTGGAGCTGAGAGCCAGGTGGTGTGCTGAGTCTAGTCTAAATATCGTTATCATTGCAGGCAGGTAAACAAAACTGTTCGCGGGTTGACACTCGTGCAGGCTCCACTCGTAAACAACACAAGGCAGGATTGACGATCTCATTAAGCAGGGATGTTAACAGTGTAAGCACCATGCCCGCTCCCTCGTCACAGTGGTCCCCCTACTCCAACCCATGGCTGGGTCCCTGGCGTATACCGGTGAGAACGCAAAAGACAACGAGTCACCCACAACGCGCACACCAAGCGCTTGTAGGCGGCGGGTGGTGGGAGGGGGGTGGGTAGAGACAGGAACGAGACAGAAAGACGGGATAATGAGAAAGTGTGTGGCGTAATGAGAAGAAAGGGAATGTGATAAAGCTACAGAAAGATGGCCGTGGAAACAAAGTAGCAAACTCTCATTACCAGAGGAAACACACACTTAGAGCGCCAAGCAAGAAGCGAGCAAGCACGTTCAGACACAAATACAAAATATTAGACGCATTAAAACTAACGTGGCAGATTGGGATCCCAGCACAAGGCGGCACAGTTAAACGTTCCCATAAACTGTTGCTGACTCCGCCAAGTAGCAAGGACTTCTCCGGTCTTAAGAGAAGATCCACCCAAGAAATTAACAGTTCAGCAGCATTACATAGCGCACACACTGAGACAGACAGACAAGGAAGGAGAAAAATAACAGCCAGTTTGTCACAAGATGTTGGGTATCACTACTTGATGAAATCGGCCCCCCAAAAATGGGGCGTGCCTACACAACACATCTCGCCCTGTTCCCTGTATTTATTAGCGAGTGGAACCTACATTAAGTACTGTTTTCTACTGGTCGCCAGCTCTGAGCCTCAAATTTTGTTACATACCAACAAGTTTTAAAATTAGTGTATGAACTCCCTCAGGAATGGCCAAGACGTGCCGAAACATGTAGTAGTGAAACATACTACTATTACATGTGTTTTTTTAAACCTGTGCAATAAGTTGGTTTTGTACGTGAATCAAATTCGGAAGTTAAGAGACTCTCTAAGCCTCTCTTGTTTCCTAAGTTCAATCGGATATAACAAATAACAACAGGCCACAATTCACACTTTACAATTATTAACCATTCATATGTGACCACATACGAAATCATTCTTCTGCTCCCCGTCTTACAGTCGATTTAATGAGATTCTGAAGATTAACGACAAATAAATGCCCGCACCAGCTCCAAAATCCCCTTCCTAGCATCATATTGGTCTCTTCGCCTTGCAAGTTTACTTCATGCTGTGATCAGCCACCCTTCTTCTCCCATTCCATCTAGACGTCTTACCTTCTGCTGATGCATGCATTTAGTACTAACCGCTTCACAGTCACCACCATAAGTTCGTCACTCACCTGAGGGGATTTCGGCCCCCCCAAAAAATGAACGATGAAACCACTTGTAAGTCCTAAATGTAGATGGGAGGATATTATTAAAATATATCTTAGAAACAGTCCACGGTATGCAGAGGTGTAGCTGGGGGAGAGGGGAGGGGTGAGTTGTGCCGCCTCGAAAGGTTCAGTACAAGGGGTGGCCAAATGAACATTTTAAATACAAAATTTATTTTCTGCCCTCAACAAGACTTCAATTACTTAGCCCAATAAAAGGAAATTCAATATATAATTGTGATTCTTGTTAAAGATTATACATTCTGTTAGGGGCGACAGCTGTGATTGCTCGCCCCAGGCACCAAAACGCCCAGCTACGAAAAAGATGGTGTGAAAATGTGAGTTCGCTTTACCTTGCTGAAGATGGCAGTTACTGGGGGTCGCTTATACAGACGCTGGCCGACTCCGCCGCATGGAGTTGGCTGTATTTCAGCGTCCAACAGCGTGCACCCAGCTAAGAGCCTTAAAAATTTAATTTCGCCTGCTTCCTGCTTCTTTCGTCTTTGTAACACGCTGATAAGTTTCGCTTACATAACTAAAACCGCGTATAATTTGAGGCATGTATTCTTGAATATGATGCTTTCAAGTGTTCAGATCTCTAAAAGCAAAATTATGAAACACGGCCGGGAGTAAAAAATGAAAACCGAAAAAGACTATTTGCGACTTAGGTGAAGGGCGATTTACATCAACTGTTTTACCAGGAGAATGACAGGAACATGAGATAAGGCATATCTAACCAATGCCATCAAACAGAAATGTTTAAACAAATCTGCTATAGAGCATAATCTTATCACCGAACACTTACAAGTAAAACTCATATAAACAGACGCACGCACGCACACACACACACATACTTCGGGCGGAAGGTAGGCTATTCGTACAAGAGCCTGTTCTCGACAGAAACTTTATAAATCCTACCCCTATACTTGAGAGCCGGGAGAGTCCAGTCGGTAAAGTGACCCTCTACGAGCTGAACAGTCCGTGAATCGAACCCCGGTAGAGAAGAGATTTTTCGCACTAGTCCAAAGGTTAAAGAAAGATTAGAGCTATACCTCTACTCTCCCTCTTTGCCTTCACTAGTTGTAGGGTGAAATTTACTGTTTTCACCTTCTATACCTACATTTAACAGAGTGTGACCCGTGCATGACATCCGTCCAAATAGGCACGAAACGTACACGATATTATGCAAATGTCAGAAACGAATATCGGCCGAATTACTGGCTAATTTGACTGGGTTTCTTTGAATATCTCTCCGCGAATGCCACGACTGTACATACCGTGAAATACCGTGCATATTTTAAAGGTAAACAAGCCCCTAACGACGGGAGTTTTCACGGGATATTCCGAGATGATGGAGTCCCTCTGTGCGATAAAGCTGTCAAGCTCATGGACAAAATAAAGGAAATGCCGTTCAGATGACGACCCCTCAAAATCACTGTCTACAAACAAATATGGAAGATCATCTTCCCATTCTGACACTACTGTCTCCGCAGTTGAAATACTGTCGCTAAATAACCTAAGAATCAATCGGCCGCTGTGATCTTTTCGTGTGAATTCTCGAGACGGCAGCAAATATTGTGGTGTTCAGAAATGTGTGCAGCACACATAGCGCAACTTCGCTACTGTTGCGTATGAGGCAGTGCTGTGCGCGTTAACAAACACAGCAAAGAAGCAAAATAATGAAAAGTGTCACTTATTACACTCCGGCGTTAGATGAAAATATAAACAGAGGAAACCTCCGTCCTGTCCACAAACAGAAGGCTTTTAAGGTCGAGGGAGCTTGTTTGTTACAGCTGTAGAAAGAACGCGAAACAGGCAGAAAGATGCTAATGAATGGTGTGTTGAAGGGTTCGATAAACTAAATTATCATGGAATTCGGGAGAGGAAGGAAAGATAAACGAAACACACCGCCGAATCCTCTCCGGGCATTTGGCTCCACCGACGATAATATGCTCGAGTCATCTGCTCCACTGATATGCTTTACATGAGGCAGAAATATTAAGATCAGTTCCAGGTCATCTGAAGTCCCGAAAAGAAGTACCAAAACAATTTTGCCACAAACAGTACAAAGAACGGACTGTACGGCCTGCAGCAATATACATGTATTTAGAACACCATTTAGCCATGTGAACTGAGGTAAGGCGAGTTGATCATTCGTCAAGAGCAGTCCTACCGACTGTGATGTGTCGTTTGTGTGATCTAGAAACCTCGTGAATTAGGAGGCCCTGGCCCACTGGGGACTGTCGCGCCAAGAACAAACAAACAAACAAACAAACAGAGTAATGTCACAATCAATCAATCAATCACAAGCACTCTTTCCTCGTCACCAAAAATTCAAAAACAAACACTACGTTTCGGAAACAGGTAGTTTCCGGTTTTTTTTTACAGTATTCGTGACAATGAAAGAGCCCTTGTAAATGGTGGTGTTATCAGTCATGTTAAATCACTGTCAAAGATGTATATGTTAATAAGTATTTACTGGTCAACTATACTGTTACACACATCCGTTCCTTACTTCCTCCTTCCTTGCCTACTGTCCTCCTTTCACCCTCCCTAAAATGACTCCCTTTCCTGTCACTCTCCTTACTCTGACACTGCATACATTACAGCCACTGGTCAGCTCTTGTCAACCAAGTTTCTCTGCACTTCCGGTTCACTTGGAATCGAACAGACATTCAAAACTGAGTGAAATAAGATGAAGATGGAATGACGCCCATAGGGACACACTAGAAACCGCATATGTACGACAGCACAGTGTATTAGAAAACTCTCCTTTCGCGGAAACAACGAATTTCAACTGGCAGAACTTAGAAGTACCAATAAAACGCGGCTTCATAGACAGCTTCGTGTTTTACAAGTACTAAAAAAAGCCTAACTGACTTCCTGGAAATGATACGAGGTAATTTACTTGTAGTTTATTTAACGACGTTTTCAGCACCACAGACTAGATACAGGTGTTTCACTCAAAAACCGGCCCGCTTGTTTGATTTCGCCGTGCAAGCGGGTCGGTTTTAAGTGAAACATTCTGTATTATACGTACACGTAAATCGAATGTTTAGACAGTAATGAATAATCAAGTACTACAATACAGAAGTAATAAGCCTTTTATTTACTTACCGTGCGCCTCGGCTTCAAGCGAACGACGAAAGTCACGACAAACGTCATTCAGGGCAGTCAGCGACCTGGCCGAGATTCGAACTTTGAACCTCCCCAATACAAGTAATAAGGCGTACAGATTAAGAAAGTTTTCACTTTAACACAGAAGAAATGTTCACACTTAGATTAGGCCTACCAACAACCTTAAATTAAGCCTTCTAAGACGAAAAATGTGAAGGCAGTTTTCTATCAAATACTCCCGGTTCCCGAAAGAACACTGATTGTTGGAAGGTTCCCCGGCTTCGCCCGTTTGTCCCGCTGGTAAGAGAAACATGAAGATGAGTATGAAGCACTGGTGGAATAACAATGACAAGGGAAAACAGAAGTGCTCGGGGTAAACCCTATCCCACTACCACTCTGTCCTCAACATATTCCACACGAACTGATCTAGGATTGAAACCAGATCTCCGAGGCTGGCGACTAACCGCCTGAGCCATGGTACGGGTCTTTAACAGCGAAACGTAATCCGATTAACTTAAATACCCAGTTCGTACCGCACGGTAAACACTATGTCTCAGTTATAGAAAGCTATAAATGCTATATAGAACAGTCGCCATTTGTTCTGAGATCCATACACAACACATAACTGCACTGTGTGGGCAGAACGTAGAATATTTAAGTGTTAAACTGGTGGTACATACAGTAACCACTAGAGCTCAAAAGGTTAAGTAGGAGTGGCGAGTTCTGTTTGGTAGGAAAAGACTCGTAGTTTGAAAGTTTCGTGCTTGGCATAAAGAACAGATATTAAGATATGTGGGGCTGAAGCGAAGCCGCAATCTGTACGAGACAAACGTCAGGTCTTGAAACAAGCCTTTAGTCATAATCTGAAGACAGTTTCTAAGGCTAGGATCCATTTTAAATACTCTCGGTTTTTCAGGGTCTTCTACAAACAAATTTCATCATATTTCCGGCAAGGATTCAGAAAACAAAATGTCGTCACACACACGTGTGTACCGTACTGTTGGCACTGGGAATGGCAATGTGTACACATTAGGCATACTTCATACCGTATCTGTATTCCTGTCCTTGCTGTATGGCTGCAATAGGTGATTAGTGTAGATAGTATAAATTTGTTTTCAAAGAGAAAGAATGAAGAAATTTAGGGCTACAAACTGAGAAAAAATAAAACAAAGAAAGGATGAAGAAAAGTGAAAAAAACAGGGGGGGGGGAAAGCAAGAAACTGAGTTGTGGTGAGTCCTGTGACAGGGTTGCGAGAGTTCACATGGTCGAAATCGTGAAAGACGTGTATGCAAGTGGTACCGTGAGTTTATGCTACTGGCGTACGTTTCTGTATTTATTAGGCCTTAAAACGCCGAGTTAAATCCCAACTGCCATTTGCTGGCATTATTAGGAGCTCACCATATTCTCCACGTTAGCAGGATAGGGGCCGAAATGGCTTTCAACCGAACCCCGAGGTGGCCCTAAGTGAAGACAAGGGTTCTGCAAGAAAATTCCACTAGAATGCAATAATTACAATTTAAATAATAAATGTAATAATAATGTCAACAACGTCTTTCTTTAACATCCATTTATCATCACCTTTTCCTATTACGTGCTCTAATTTCTTAGCTTCTTATAAAACAATTTTACCCAGGGGTTCTGAAACACAAATGTCGACTGAAGTGTTCCGTACCCAAAGGAATTGAGAAACATTACATTCACCGTCTGTCATCTGCTGCTTGGCCACACGATTATTTAGCACCGAGCTGCAGGTGACCTCGTGTGAAACCAGTACCAGTTAGCTTTATTTTTTTTATCCGATTTCCCAACACAAGCCAGCGCCCGGTGACTTACAGGATTATGTAAATCTCTAATTCTGTTCTCATTTTCGTCTATACGTCGCTCGCCTCAAGATATCTTATGAACAAGTCCTATAAATCAGTCCCATTACAGGCCCGAGGTGCCCAGAGGGTTCCAGAAAGTTAAGGTTCCCAGATTACGTGACAGTGGCCCAGGTTGGTGGTAAGGTTGTCAGCCGTACCTTCCCATTTGTAGCACAGCGCCTTAACCACTGTGCTACCACTGTCCCCCCCCCCCCCCCCCCCCCCCCCTGATTTACTATTTTTTTTTTTTCTTTTCTTTTTTTTTTTTTTTTTTAATTTTCCTTTTTTTTCTTTTTCCATCTTCTCTTTATTTTCTGAATATAGGCTTTTAATTTCTAATACTACCGCCGGTTCTCAATTTTTTTACATTAGCAACGACAAATAAATTGG
>Ga0123352_10016757_pt1 | contig 11678 bp, 10 predicted proteins | sample TergutLab28metaG_FD_89700 | JGI IMG/M metagenome (GOLD analysis project Ga0123352, IMG submission 89700) | Labiotermes labralis P1 segment gut microbial communities from Petit-Saut dam, French Guiana - Lab288 P1 | ecosystem: Host-associated > Arthropoda: Insects > Digestive system > Gut ...
AAAAAAAACGGAGAGTATATACCATGTTTAAAATATTCAGTACCTATATTTGTTGAATAAATATATAAAATGCAACTTTAGAGGTTAGCGGTGCGGTACGACCACTGTAGTTGACATTAGGCGCCACCGCGCAGCCTTCACCCAACTTATACACATAAATAAAAATCATGACGGAAAATATTTAAGTGTGTTCTATAATTAATAATTAACAGCCGTTCTATTTTAAACGCCGTATCTTTTTTTATATAAAATAACCACATGTCGATTCGATTTAGACAATATGACGCTTTACAATTACATAAAAGAAGTGCAGTTGTATTTGTTTTGTTCCAATAAATTTGTACAGATATATCCATGGTGTGTTAAATGTAATAATATACAATTAGGCTTATGTTACACATAAACAAGAATGACGATAACACCATCGGGTCGAAACATGTAGCTATTTTATAAAAACAAGAGTTAGTAGTTTCATAATAAAAACAGTTGCGTTAAAAGGTAAAAAGGTAACGCAATCCCATTACAGGCCTGGACAGACCCTAAGGGTTCCAGGAGGTTGAGGTTCCCATATTTGAAGACAATCGGCACATGACATTGTGTAAGGTTGTCAGGCCTACGCATCGGCCACCTTTACCCACCATAAAATATTCCTGGTATTCATTTCATTTACAGTCTGGGTCAACCGCAGGGCCATACTGCGGCCGGAAGGATTATGTCAATGAAAAATTCAAATGACACCATCGGGAATCCAATTCGCGACCTTCCGGCTTGTAGCGCAGCGTCTCAACCCACTGCGCCATCGCGTGCCCCAAAACAGTCGTGTTAGACTGTCTTAATTTTGACATGATTAAAATAAAGATCGATGCATATTGCATCTTCAACATCACGAAACAGTAACTGTTGTTATAAGTAGCAGAGGTTTTTCCAATGATTGTATTTGGTTTTATACGTAGAAGTAAATAAAGCCTCAGCCTCGGAAAAGGACCAGTCATTGAAGCTACTGAGAACGAGGTTCGGGTACTTTCTGTTCGCAGTCCGAGGAAATCAACGAGATAAACCGCGCGCCAAGTACGCATGCCATAATAGTTGAAGAGTGCACAAAATTCTGCAAAACTCTTTAGAGATTTGAAGTTACAGCACCAACTTGTAATAGTCCATGACAAAGAAGTTCGCTACACATTTTGCTCAGCAAGACTTTTCAGAATCTTAAGACGATTACAAAATCCGTACAGCCAACGTGGTTTTCAGTGCCGAAGCCACTTTTCATCTGTTCGAGAAAGACAAAAGATATAACATTAGGAAATGTGGGGAGCAGCAACCCTCATGCAGTGATTAACCTTTAGGCACCATGCATCCTATATATAGGACAGCCGTACCGCTTCTCCCCAGAGCACGCTTCTTAAATATTCATTCAATAAACACATTTAATTATTTTTTTAGACTTTCTCTCACCATCTTAGTTTATTCCTCCACAAATTGTCGTGTATTTCCTAATGTTACCCTTCTTGGTTCATAAAATATTCACATTTTACATAAATGGTGTGCTAAACTGTAAATGTCCAGCTCCAGGGCCAAAGGGTTAAACGTACACAAACATTGGCAATGTACGTAGAACGTAACATTGAGACGCGTTCGCGGAACCGTTGTTGCCTTTGTCAAGCAGTACGTATTACATATTCAGAGTGCGTATTTGTTGCCTTAGTTATCCAGCATGCAAAGCGCATGTACCATGTTGTGTTGTAATCTGTGGCCTGTCCAACAGTACCATAATTTCCCACGTTATTTCATAAATGTTACGATAGTCGGAAAAACGTTATTAAAAATGAAACGTAAGTTTTGATGTTTTCTACAACTTCCGCCTGAAACAGTTCTCATTCTAAGAACTGAGCGAGATATTATCTAAGTGTACACAGATATTCACGTAAAGTACCAGTCATTCTGTTCAGATTTTAATTAATCTTGAAGTTTCCCGACAGATTTTCTAAAAATGCTTAAATATCAAATTTCATGACCATTAAGAGCCGAGTTATTCCATCCGGACAGACAGACGGACAGACAGGCACGACAAAAGCTAATAGTCGTTTTTCGCAATTTCGCGAATGTGCCTAAGCAGCTTTCCTAAGCTCCGTGCCTTTTGTGCTCTTTCTAAACAACCCTGGGGCCTTGTACTTTTGCCGAAAGCACTGTGACTATATTGCAGTGCACCTAGACAAGTTGGAGGAATTCCTTGTGACGGTTCTGTAAGAAAAAATACCCTAAAGGCATTCTATTCCAGCAAGACGGAGCGCCTGCGCATTTTTCACTTTGCTTTTCTGGCAGGACAGTTGTCACTGAAATGGATCGGCAAATGCTGCCCTATTACTTGGCCACCTCCTTCTCCTGACTTCGCATCACTCGATTTCTTCATCTGGGGTACATAAAGGGTGCTGTTTACGTCCCTTCATTTTCCAACACTTTCCCCCAACTTGCCGAGAGGACACGTGCTACTAACCCTACAGTTACCACCGCCACGCTTACAAACCTGTAGACTGAACTTGAAAGCAGACGTGATGTTTATCGGGCTACACACGGTGCCCTCAGCATCTGTCAACCGTTAAGTGCAGGTTTCAGGAACTTGATCATGTAACCTGACAAAGTAACTTCTAGTTTTCGTTCCTGTGCCTTTTACTTCTTCAGCAATAATACATTTAAATCTTCGACTGTTCTTATTGTCACTGCACACACACACACACACACACACAGACAGAGAGATAAGCCTTTACATATCTTAATGAATGTGTGCTCATCGTCGTATCTGAATACAGAACTCCATTAAGGCGATAAATCTTACATATTATGAAAGCAGTCCAATCGAAATCAAACTCTATGTCGCGTGGGAGGACATTTCAGCACCTGTTGGATATAATTCGTTGTCTATTTCCATATAAAATTTATGAAATTGAGGCACTAGCTCGTTATTCTTAATTACGCCCATCTCCAAACCGCAGATCACGAGCATATGCTCATTAGATATGTAATTATTTATTTTATACCCGTTTTCGCTTCGTTAAATATTCCGCTCTGTAAACTTGGTATCTGACAGCAGAAATACATTTAGATCTTCACGTTTTGCCCGCTGCTACTGTCTGAAAGACGTATAGATGAACTCTTCACAACTGTCGCTTAACTACTAAGCCATGAGGGCACAGAAAGGAGTGGAGGTACAATTCCATTCACTGTCAACAAGATGCGAGATGGAGATGGATGGCTAGCTTCATGCCTTAGCCGCTTCAACCAGTTTGAAAGAACACCCGGTGCGCAGTTGGGGTAGCTGGGTCCGATTCTAAACAAGAATGAAAATGCTCAATTTTTTTTTTCATTAAAGTATATGGCATTAAGTTTCATCGACAGTGCTGGTGTTGTTGCGTGCGTAAGAGATGTTGAACAGAACGATTTGATATGCACCAAAGAAGGATGGAAGTCAATCAGAACCGTTGCCAGACTATGAGCACAGCACATCGGCTGGCAATGCGGGTGTATAAATGTACACACGTTGACATGCGTATATAATGCTCTATTATACATACACTGTGTATACGTATTACGTACGCGTAAGTTTCAAGAGGGCCTTTGTCAGGACCACAAAATCAACACTTTAATTACATAACGCGCTCTATAACACTGCACAAAACAACTTGCATATACAATACATTTTTTTAAATGAGTTGTTTCCAACCACGGCTGTTCAGTAGGACAACATGTACACACGGTACGGCGTCGCACGTTTTTTATCTGATGAACATGTTTGTCTTCGATATTTTGCAAATCCCTAGTGGCAGCTACGCAACCAACTGCACTCCCTGGCTGCGGGCCAGGGGCCCATTAAGATTGGAGCATCTGTCAGCCAGCTTGTAGTCCATCGAGGCGGAGTCGCCGCGCACGTAGTCCATAGCCCAACAGCCAGCAGCCTCTCGGCAGCCGACGATGTAAGTTGGTCCAGCATACACAGGCGTCAGCCTTCTCCGTGCCTCTCTCTACCACAGGTTTGTCACCATGCCTCAGTCCAAGTTTCTATTCAAGACCTGAGAAACCGTAGCCACCATAGGTGTAACATGTGGGGGTGGGAGGCAAGAAGAGCGAATGGCCCTTCAATATTTTTCCCAGGAATATTTTTTGGGGCTACTGAGTTGAAGAGGGGCAAATAAGAAAAGGGGGGTGACAGTGGGCGAAAAGGGTGTAAGTATATTAAGCACTGGTCCAAACGAATCTTCCCTTCTTTGTAACTTGACTCCTTTTTACATCTAACACCCATGGCCAATGTTGCCACCCGCAACGTTATTGGCCAAGTGACCTGTACGACCTTCCACCATGGCTGTGGTTAATGTAGTTTAGTCGAGGAAGTATTACGTAACTGGCACACACCCACTCAACTCGCGGCTCTCAGGCAGCTCATGACACTGTTTAGTCCGTGGAGACATTCGAAATTAGAAGTCTTTTAACCCTTCCCCTGGTAAAGCCGAGACAGAATGCCGAAGCAATTTTGAAAACTTATGAGCTGTTTAATGTTAAATAATGCATCAATCAACAAATGCACTTAATGAAATACAATCTATGACAATTTATTGGCATGCTGAGCTACCGTTCCTTTGATCTGAAAGATTCTCTGAGGATGGAACCCCGTGCCGAAACATGTAGATTAATACAAGTCAAAAATGGTATTTTATTAGGTGAATTGGTTGGTTGATGCTTTAATTGTAAGAATATACACGCTATGAATAACACGAAATTATGAGCTGTCTGTGGAGACACACAGTATATTACTAATTCAATGTGTAACAATGTGCTAAAATTGGCGACACCTTAGCCTAGGTTGCGAATTGTATTTTTTTATAAAATGTTTCCTGCTCTCAGTAGGTTGTATTTTCATCGCAAATGATATAAAAAAGCACGGGTAACATTATATACATGACTGTACGTGAAATTATTAATTTTTCAGTCTGCGTATTTAATTATTCCACGTTGCCCGCATGCACACCAAACTTTGCCGAAGCTGCACACCCACCTAAAATTCTGATCAGGCCTAGATTAACACGACGGACGGGATCTGCGCTCTTCTGGGATATTACGCGGCGTATAGTGGTAATGCCTCACCGACGCTTCGGGACAACCTATCGGTCCCATTTCATAGAGTCCCTTGAAAACTGGTCTGCCCGAAACGTCGGTAAGGAATTAACACTACATGGTGCGTAATATCCCAGAATAGCGCAGATCTCATCTACTTCGCAGCGGAAGACTAAAACGAAAATGACCTACGTTCGCTGAGCTACATTTTGCACACCATTTCCTGTACGTTCGAAAAGCACAGTCCTAATTAAGCGAGCATGAAACCAGATAACTAAATGTTGGCGCCATTTCTTCTGCACCAGACAAGGTGTGTAGACTCTCGTGGCTAAAGGAGGCGAAATTCGTTTGTCGCAGCACTAGGATTTGGCGCAGTCAGCATCATGGAGAGCGAAAATGAGAGATTAGTAAAACTGCTGCTCCGGCAGGAAACATATTTAAAGCTAAATATGGATGGATGACAATGCGTACGGCTGACGATGGAGTAATCTGCTGATGTTATGACTTTGCGTACTCATGCATACCGCCATCTGAACGCAACCCCAGTTACGCTGTAGCATGCGTACATTTGCGTTCATCAGTGATGCCACTTGAAAACGATTACTGGCCCCAGTGGTACACGCAAATTTTATTTTCGTTTCTAGCGCGTAACGTCATTCAAAACTACAACACCGGTTACATCTTTAAACAGTAAACAGAATTTTAAAATGTATTCATTATTCACCTTGCCAAACCTGTCAACAATATTAAAGTCAATACAATTAACTGTACACACACTGTACACAGCATTTGCGTATAACGGATTGTAAACAAAAAGTAAATATATCCCTGTCCACGTCATGAAGGCATGTAAGGGGAATAGAGGTATCGCTCTGGCCATTCTCGACCCAGACTGTGGATGGACGTGAGCGGTTGGCGGCACTCCCCGGCCAATCTACCTCTTCGAAAGAACACCGGTAAGCGCTGGCTAGGAGGGTGGGTGGGCTGCAGAGCCCTTTGGACGTTTCGGAGAAGAGAATAAGTCCCTTGCCTCTGCTTGTGTTAATACGAATATTGAGTGAACACTTGGTTGACAAACAGCGTCGTCTAAACGCTATATGAGTTACAGTGCTATCGGTTACACTGATAAGAACGAACACTTCGTTTCACGACTATCGTCACTCGAAACCTCCATACCGGTTGTGAGTGTTATTTCTCTTTCATAAATAGCGTCATTTGAACGCTATAGCTGTTACGTTTTATATCCTCGCTGCAAGCAATCCTTTGTTTTTGGTAAACGTCTCAAAATTCGCTCAACAGTCATGTTGATTTCAAGCTTCCCATTTCAATTACGAACTACAGAAATCATGCCAGAGACAAGACCGAGGTTTGACAGTGTGACTGATCGAGAACTCTCCCGTCGATTGACCTGTGTGACTGATGACCTTCCCCCAAATAACATCGTTCCAACATAACCTGTTTTCGTGCCATTTTGCTCGCAAGATTAAAATGTGTCATACAAACCTAAATCTCGGTCCCACACACACCTACAATTCGCACACAGCGACATAACATGCAGCTTATCTTACCATCTGCCACTGTTTCGCAAATACAGGCACAATGCTCAACATTTATCCTCCAGTACACACATTTTTTTAAAACCTTAAACACGAAAAAATAAATAAGTCCAGACTTTAAGACATTTAAAAAATGTAATATTTTTAGAATGAGCTCCCAATTTTTCCTTGCGGCTATGGAAAGCGCAATGAGGCGAAGGTGGATGGACTATAACAGAGCCAAGCTGCGGCCGATTAGGTTTCAGGGTGCTGGGATTTGGATTTTAAAAGGACTATCTTGTATATACACATACATTCGACCAGAGGTGTACTCATTTCCGAGATGCGCAAAATCTGGTTTGCGCTGTTGAGTAAGTAGGGAAGTGTCTATGCAATGCCTGTTTCAACCCAAGCGTTTGCCATTTCTGCCACTAGAAAGCCCCAGAACAATATTTAGTTTGAGCATGGCCTAACCGGTAAATCGAATTAAAACACCTTTACAAAGTTTCTACAGATGGCACAACGGAATTAGGTTTTATTTTCGTGCCACGCCTATATAAAAATATGGGATACTCACTTGGTAAGGTACGTAAGGTACGTAAGGTACGTAAGGTACGTAAGGTACGTAACAGTTCACCGTGACAGATGTAATTACAGTCCGGTCCAACCACGAAAAGAAGTCAGTGACCGTCAGATGACGTCATTATCTAGGTCACAGCCCAGTAGAGCGAATTTATAAAGACATCGCATTTGAGACAGATCCAATTGTTATTGTCGTAAAAATAGAATAAATAAGAATGTAAAATCACATCGCTCTCATGGGATGGATATCTTGTTGAGAAGTGACAGTCCCTGGTATTGTCCAGAAATTCCGCACGCTTAATGCAGCCGGAAATTACATAACCGCCTTCAAAAGAGCCTGCCACCAGTCCCATTGCTGAACCAGATGAATTCATTCCACAGTCACATACCCTAAACACTGCAAGATCCCTTTTTCATACTATCTACGCATCTACGCCTAGTACTTCCAAGTTATATTCCCTTCTCAGTGTTTCAAAATAATATTTTACGTTTCTCTTTCCCCTGTGCCGCACGCAAGCGTCGCCCATGCCATTCTCTTTCATTTGATAATTCCAATAATATTCGCTGCATTATAACATCAAAATTTCTCGTCATGCAAAAATCTCCAGACTCCCGTCGCTTTCTCCCTCTTACAGCCATACAATCTCCTCATAGCCTGTTCTCCAAAACCTTAAACCTGCGTTATTCCCGCAGGATTTAAACCAAATTTCACACTTGCACAAGGCAAACATACATTTCTGTAGTTTAACCTGGACAGACCTGGGATGTGGTAAGGCAAATGATTACCTGAATTATTCCAAAAATGGGGAAATATCACTTCGCGCACCGTCACATATCCTTAGAACGACAGCATTCAGCAAGCACGAGACAATTTCCACAGCAATGGTTATTCCAACTGTGGTCTTCTGGGTTATGATACGATGTATTCTTGCAGCTCAATAGGTCTGCCAACGTATCGGAGAAATGTACAGCCCCCGTTTTACGGGCTGGCCTTGAAAATTCGAGATCCACGAAGAAGAACAGAGAATGTCACTATCCTGTCTTAACAGCATTGAGCTGTTGATCATTTGTGTTACAACACCGTCAACAAAATAAGACACTTGACTCCCCCTCCCCATCCAGGCGCACCTTTCAACTCCTACCCCAGATACGTGATTCCGGTTACTGTGTATACAAATGAATACAGGCACCTCCAACGCTCTGAGTGCAGAAACACACTGACCTGCGTGCACACTTCTTCGCGCATTCTCCAGGCTTGTGACATCAGCTTAGGCTTACTAACATTACCTGTGCTTGAAGCTGGAGACTTTGTGAAATTAATCCTGCTATACATTCATCCTCATCACAAATCAGTTCCGCTCTTCTAGCGCGCTGTAATCAATGAGATTTCCTGAACAAAAGATTAAGTATGAATAAGAATATGCTCTTTATTAACTAATTGTAGGCCACTTGCGGACATGTATAAGATTACTACTAGGACATGTTTCGGCTATTTGTAATAGTAATCTACAGGAAGTATCATTACACAAAGGAACACACAAAAACTCCGTGGCCTTAGTCCGCACGCGAACTATACCGACAGGAACACATATTTGTTAGAATATACCGTCGTCGATAGTAAATGGTAAATAATGCAATACAGAGTCTATTAATTACAACAACGCTTGATATTAAAACAGTACAAAATAAGTTAAAATTATTTACAAAATAGTACAATTTGTAACAGCTCACATTTCTACCGCCTGCATCCGACAGCTGATATATGAAGGACTAATAATCTCATACATGTTAACCGGTGAAATCAGTTGGTAATGAGCATATTCTTGTACATATATTAATTATGTGAGAATGTATAATATAAACATTAAGTATGTTTATTTTTTTTCCTCAACGAAGCTGCGTTTTCTGCCAAACGTAATTTAATGGACCTGAGACGGAGTAACCAACAGGAGGCTCTAGAAATATGTATGATAAGGGGTTGTGTGACAGCACTCCTCATTAAATATCATAAGAGTGATAAAACTGAGAGAAAATCAGAATAGTGGTACATGTTTCAGGTATGGTACAGACAAAAATGTGTGCTGGGTATTTTACGGGGAGACCTGAATGAAACAGCCACTTGGAAGGCGAAGACGCAGACTGTGGGATAATATTAAACTAGATCTTAGAGAAATAAGGATGCAATGTTGTAGAGTGTATTCATCCGGCTCGGAACTGGGGACCAGGGGCAGGTTGTAGTGAACATGGTAATGAACCTTCAGGTTCCATAAAATATAGAATTTCTTTACGATACTCCATTCAGCGTTCAGTTGTGACTACCTACATATCATTGCTACGTATATTTTAAATAGGCAGTCGCCAAACTGCTACGGTCGGTATAAGTACATCGGCTGTTCTGTGGCATTCGACATGTAACAAAGGAAGACAGTAAGTTTCCCCGAAAGCTTGGTTGATTCTAACCGATCTACATAGCGTCATGTCCCAGAAACCTGGAATCTACGTGTGGCCATCCCACTTACTGAGACAACTTACTATGTAATAAGTGGTCTCAACTGACAGCTGAACCGTGTATAGCTGAGGAAATATCAGTTTCTCAAGAAAGATTCTGCTTCATTGAGTTATTTCGTTCACAACGCAAGCGAACACTACAGGCCTAAATGACAAATAACCCCTAGCGTACGTAATATCGAGTCTGGAATGACCAAATATTCTCCTTCGGGATTTCAACAATACTTCAACAGTTGTCAGCGGAAGAAGGTGCATTCCTCAACCACATGCGATTAAACTTACGGCGCCCTAACAAACTTTCAACTTATAACAAATATCGATTTTATTTCATAAATTTTTGCACACGATTTCCAATGAACTGTAACGTCACCCAGCAGAAAATTTCCCCACTTTCCAGTTATTTCCTCAGTTTTCTAGCCAACGCGTGCACTAATGTGTCACGAATTAGTAAATCGTGATAAATACATTCACGGATTAGCGTTATCTTTGACAAGCTGATTTTGCTCAGTTTGTCAAAAAATTCACCGGTTTTAATGGAGCCCAAATGTTCATCACCGTCTTCACAACCACCTTCAAAGGGTCCTTGCTTCGATCAGATGGAGCCTACCAGGTAATTCTGTAAGCTGACGGAGGAATCGGTAGTGGCCTATTTAAGACACGAATCCGCCGGCGAGACACTGCGAAAAATCTGAATGTACCGGGGAGAAAAAAAGTAACCGAAGTTTGTTCTGACACATGGGCATTCACTCCCCTCGTTCCACGACGATTTGCTTCGTACGACCCAAAAACATCTCACCTGAAGTTCTGCACTTTGAGAGAAGATGACGAGCCACCAGACGGCAGCACCGTCTTGTCGCAGTGCTCTGTAGCAAATGCACGCTCCTTTGTGCACCACCGACTCCACCACCGGCACCGCACCCTCTTCTTTTTAGACGGGCTCCATCCACCGGTCCTGTGTAACACCAGCGCCAGGCAGTCCTTTGGCATACTGGAGAACTTGTCACATCCTCCGTGTCTCTGATACTTCACCAAACAGTCCTTTCTCACAATCAAGGCTGCAGATGAAGTCCTGTTTTATGCAAGCAATTGATGAAGTGTCGAGGTTTCGACAGTCGTTTCATTTTCGGTTCTTCTGACTTCACCGCTAGGATGGTACGGCGTCACTGCCCGCACAGTTTGCATTTCATACCATACCGTTCATTAACTTTCGTGGTGCACAAAGCGTCACGGCCCGCTACACGACGCATGTGGGTGACAACTAAAGGCACTCTGTCCACTCGAGTGATCCGCCGGAAGTGCTTCCCGTGTGTCATGAGGCCTTGTACAATGGCGGTGCACGCCGCGAACAATTGCCAGCAGGAAAGCGGCCATTTTGCAGGACGCGACATACACGCTGAGAGCTGTACAACGGCAGACCAGCCAAAGGTGTTCATGTTGTTTGTATGTATGTGCAAACATAACATTAAGGTTTGATGCCCTTAAAAGTGAATTCGACTTCTACCGTTCTGTGTGACGGCTGGGTTCAGTACACAGTACGTATCACTCATAAGGACACTGCAGCATGCGCAATTTACGCAGTTGTGTTGTTGCGTTACGTTCTCCACACATGATTTGTGGCCAACTAATTGAAAGCCGAGCACTAATTAAGTCCATGCAGCAGTTATTTTCTTGTAGTACCTCGTATGAAAAATACTTTTATATATATATATATATATATATATATATATATATATATATATAAACTAAAACTCCGTGGCCTTAGTCCGCACGCGAACTATACCGACAGAGCGGCCGCCGCCGGTCGGCGAAGTTAGTGCCAACTTTTGCGGTTAGAGGGGTGTCACGTGGTCAGCGCAACGGGTACCCACAGCCGTTAATCTCTGTTTTCTAGACCTGGAGCCGCTACTTTTTTCATTCAAGTAGCTCCTCAATTGACCTCACGAGGCTGAGTGG
>Ga0123352_10016758_pt1 | contig 11678 bp, 4 predicted proteins | sample TergutLab28metaG_FD_89700 | JGI IMG/M metagenome (GOLD analysis project Ga0123352, IMG submission 89700) | Labiotermes labralis P1 segment gut microbial communities from Petit-Saut dam, French Guiana - Lab288 P1 | ecosystem: Host-associated > Arthropoda: Insects > Digestive system > Gut ...
ATGATTACATCTTTCAACAAGACGGCTCTCCGGGTCACTACAAAGACGTGCGAGGGTATCTCAATCGAAACTTGCCACAAAGGTGGATAGGACGCACAGGAAAAGAAGATGACGCGTTAATGCTGTGGCCACTCCGTTCCCCGGATTTAACCCCGTGCGACTTTTTCTTCTGGAGGTTTGTGAAGGACACTGTCTTTGTGTTTCCACTCCCCGCTAATCTCCAGATTTTCGCAAATGTATCACCGCTGCTGTGGCTCTGGTCGACCGTGATATGCTGACACGCGTGTGGAACGAGATGGACTATCGCAGAGATGTCTGCCGTGTTACCAAAGGTGTACAAACTGAGAAGCTGTGAAAAATGTAAAAGAAACTTGGAGAGTTTCTTCCTCTATCGGCGTAAGAACTACCATGATCCGTTGAGTAGTTTATTTGTTGCGAATTTTTAAAATGTTTCACGGACTTATGGATAACCCTGTATAAATTTACAGTCTAAGAAACTTTTATTATGTACATACAATTAAAAGATAATTAAGAAATTATAACAGCTACGTGTTTCGGCTTTTTTCATAAAGCCACCTTCAAACTGTGAGCCAAAAAGTTTTTTTATACATTTTACAGCGTTTCAGAAAATACGAAATTTCCTTTACATTGTTACTGTAATACATTAGGATGTAAAATACAAAATATGAATTCAATTGTAAAATAACATAGGCAATAAAGATAACAAGATAACAAAATATAGGTAAATGAAACTTGATATATAAAGAGTGTATGTATAGAGCACTCCCGTAGAAAGCTGTAGGCTGCGATTGTAATGACGATTAAATTCCCCAGTTTAATAGGAGGTTGTTATATCGAGGGGCTTCTTCTCTTTGGTGTGTCTGGAGTACCTTTATTTTATTGTGCAGAGATGTAGTAATATTTCTTGTATAGGATAGAGAGAAGGAACTATGTTGAATCTTCACCTGTATAAAAAAACCTATTTATTTTATGATGGTTTATAGGTTGTTAAGATGTTTATATGTTTTGTGTGTAGTCGCATTACTTGCATTTTGAAACGTACATGATGAGTGAGTTTTCTCTCGTGTCTTGTCTCGTGTGTATTTTACGTTGTTCATATTGAATATATATGATTTCATAGTCCCGTGAAGATTCTATTCATGTTTTGTTTTTGCACTGCACTAAACACTTCTTATAAAGCACTCGAAATTTGTAGTCACGTGGACAGGCGCTTTCACTTTTGTAATGCACTTAATTCGCGTTTGAATACGTAGAGCTTTTTGTGATTAGAATGACGATTTCAGTCCCGTTCGTACTGCACTCTAGGGATGCTGGAAGACTATTGATTGAAAAGAGGTATGGTGGGAGGGTGAAAGGTATGGTATGGTGAGCTGGTTTCATCTAGAGACCTCATACGAGTAATATTACTACATCTCTGCACGATACAACACAGGTACACTATATACACCAAAGAGCAGAAATTCCATGATAAAACAAACTCCCATAAAAAGGGGGTAGTAGACCTCCATTCCTTCGCAACATACAGTTTTCAACGACATTGCACTGTACATATACGCTCTACTTATCAAGATTTATTTACCCATATCTTTCTTGTTTATTTATTTTTATTTCTTATGTTATTTTATAATTGAATTCACATTTTATGTTTTACATCTTAATATATTATATTAACCATGTGAATGAAATTTCTTATTTTCTGAAACGTTGTCAAATGTATATAAAGAACTTTTGGCTCACAGCTTTATGAAAAAGTCGAAACATGTCGTTGTTATAATTTCTTAATTATCTTTTAATTTTATTTACATAATAAAGTTTGTGCTATACTGTAAAAAATATATATATAAATCAGTCCCATTACAGGCCCGAGTTGCCCAGGGGGTTCCAGGAAGTTAAGGTTCTCAGATTACGTGACAATGGCCCAGAATGGTGGTAAAGTTGTCAGACTTTAACACCGGCCGCCTTTACCCCCAGGAAATACTCCTGGTACTCATTTCTGCTAGAGGTTGAGTCGACCCCAGGGCCATAGTGCGATCGGTAGGATTATGTCAATAAAAAATTCCAATGACACCGTTTGGAATCGAACCAGCTACCTTCCAATTTGTAGCGCAGCATCTTAACCACTGTGCTACAGCGGTCCCAAAAATTATATATATATATTCTATTAATTATTGAACACTTTGGGTATGCCCTGCCTGAAAATAAGAGACTTTCGTTGTATCTTGACTTCAGATAACCTTGCTTTTAAAACAACTTACTGAATTACGACAAACCGTAACTGGAACTGGAACTGTGTAATTGGCAATTTTGTGCTGTTTAGAATAAATTTTCAAGATAATTTCAGCGGGACTTTAAACACGTTGAATAGAAATTTGGATATTGAATAAATGACCGTGAAAATTAGTCTTTTGATCATAATCAAAATACTTAGACTTTCAACATTTGTCAATGACCCCAAGCTACGCACCTTGAAGGTATACGGAGAATACTTAAGCACTTTTAATATTGTCCCCAGCCGAAACTGATAGGCCGATTTCAGGCCTCTGTGGTAACCCTGAAGGAAACGTTCTCCTTTATTCTTTGGATCGGAAGCTTGGATATTTCACGCATCAGCCTTGAGGGTTTGGAGAAGAACAGAACTCTGGCCTCTGCAAAGAATCCTCGGTTGTCCAACTTGAAAAATGAGAGTAAGAAGATAGTATTTAATTAATACATAAATTAATAACTGATTATGTTCTGCGACATTCGCAATGATTCAGTTCAAATTAAAACGTAAACTTGGTTTTTACTCATGTTTATATGAGATTTAACCTTTCAGCTTCAGGGAACGACATGGGTTTAAAGTGCTTCAGAAGAGGGGTCTTAGACGAATGTTTAGCTGTGCAAGGGAGTAGGTAATAGTACTATAACAATCATTATATAATGAAGACTTACGTAATTGTTATCTGTACCACATATTACTGGTTTGATTAAATCACGAATAATTAAGTGAGCGCCTCGTATAGCTAGGTTGGCGAAGACAAGAAATCAGTACAAATTTTTAGTGCACGCGTGGAATGTAGAATAGTAGCTGAAAAATGTTATTAAAATAGATGTTTCGGAAATGTGGTGTGTTTGCGGGCTGTAATGGTTCAAAACCAGAATGTGATGAACAGCGAATAGTTGGGTTCTATTGAAATGCGGGGAACTTCTCAAATAGTCCAGCAAATGTCGTATTCTTTAGGAATCTACTCCATGGACAATGTTCTCAGTTTTACAGATTTTCCTCGCGGAAGTTTATAAAGTTTCACCACAATGCAGAGAGAAATACTGTATAAAGTTTCTGTTGTACTAGGTTCATTTTTCTGGGTTGATTATTTAAGGTACAACAATATCTAATTTGGAAGGAGTTCAATTAAGGTGAGATATTACTACTGCACTTTTTCCTTCACTGCGGTTCTAGCTGTTAAGGCGGGCAGATATATGCCTCAGGCCGGGCCGATTTCTCCGCAACTATTAACGACTCAATAGAAGATGCTCTTGTGTCGGTATTACAGCTCTGTTAGCATGAGTAGAGTTGGGCCATGGCACCAGTGACCTATTTGTTTCACAGTGTGGTGCGTCTGCGTGTCTGACTTCTTCATAGTGTTTCAAATATACTGCAGCAGACCCTGAATTTCAATAAGATTTCCTCTTAGGCGATCACAAATTTTGTAAAAATAAATAGTCCTTACTTATGTTTCCACTTATTTTGGTTAAAAAATTATACAAATACAATAATTCATAACTAAATTGCTCAAAATAAGCACATTTCACCTATAAGTACTTTCTCGAAAATATTTGACAGAAAAGCTTTCAGAGAACTACAAAATAATCAGTTTATAAAGATTTTCCTTGAGGCAAGTCCAAGTCTGAAGTTAGCAAAAAAAATAAACAATTAAATATAAGCGCTGCCTATGAAGTAAATTGACAAATATATTGGAATATGCATTATTCAAAGAAATGTTTATGCCGAAATAATAAAAGCGCTTGTCATTAGCATGAACTCTATACTTGGGCAAAAGATTATTACTTACGTATAAGAGATATGGAGAAAATTATCGATCCGGCTTATCACACAAGTAGGTACAGCTGTAGGAACAGGCAAGTATCTGTAAAATCGTCTGCATTCTGCAGAATAAAATATTTGCAAGTCTTATGGTTAAAATACGCCTATATTTCTGAAGATATTGACTGTCGTTCAAAATGCCACATATTTAGGAAGTAAACAGAGACCTGATTTAGACAATATATCTGGTTTGTAGCGTGGAAAACATAAAGAGTATCTATGAAAACGACATCTCATTATTTTCGCGATAGCCACTAATTGATACTGCAGCTAGTATTATGTACTAATTGTGTCATGTGCAGGCATCTATTTTTAAGAGGAAAGTGAGAGGAAAGATCTTGGAATCTCTAACGTCCTTTGCTCTGAAATTCTACATGAATTGTGTATTTCGTTCCTAATCTGATCTCTTCTACCTAATCATTGTGGTGTAGTAAGTTATTGTTGCATCTAATTACACTCACTGACACGCACACACACTCGATAAGACTCCTCTGGACGAGCGATCGGTCCGCTTGAATTTTGACATTAGGTCGTTTTCCGCATTTCACTATACTTAAACCAGAAGAGTTCTCATGGGAGTTGTCAGCATTAGTGTTCTTGTTTAGTTACAGTGGGCCTAATTTGTGTCATGATTTAAGTAACGTAACAGAGTATGTTCATATATTATATACAGGGTTCGGCAGAAATACCTGACGATTTGGCAACGCAGCTGTGAGTGGAACCGTTGGCGTGGGGAATTTGTCTTTGAGCGCCCTTCTAGCGAGACTCAAAGCATTTCAGTTGCCATGGATTGCTGGTCTGTAGAGCATCGCGCTTTCGCTGTGCAGACGTATTTCTAAAACAACGATTATGTCGTTCTGACTCAGCAGATATTTCGTCGGCACTTCAATATTCATCGGAAAGACAGTGTCCCTAGTCGCAATGCTGTAATGTTGTGGGTGGGAAACTGCAGAGAAACAGCTTCTGCCGCAAAAAGAAAACGTCCAAGAAGACAGCTTAGAACTCCTGAGAACATCGAACGATTGCGTCAGGCTTTTGTCAGAAGTCCTCCGTTTGCGGGAATGTGCTGACAACGAGGGACGCCACCTCACAGACATAATATTCAGAAAGTGAATATTGTCATTGAAATGCTTTAAGATAAAGGTAACTTTATTAATAAATTCACATACAAAACAGTATACTTTTCATTTTATTGTAACTTAAATATCGTCAGGTTCTTCTGCCGGACCCTTTATATTACATATTACGAAGAATATCGTCTTTCAATTCTCTGAAATTAAAATTTCCAAATACCTCTCAATGTAATGTATAGCTTTAGGTTGAAGAACGAAGTATTTATTCACATAACAGTAGGTGGATAGGCAGTTGTGAAAAGTCGCTTTGAAATTTGAAGGTGAATTTTTATTAACAATTATAATTTGTCTTTCTCTGAGTTGGGATCAATGTAGCTGCCGATAGGAAAGTTTTGGTGAAAAAAGAATATCGAGCGCTCGTAACTAGTACTAATTCTGGTAATGTCGATAGAGTGTATAGCCTAAGGAACACCGTGTGGCCTTCTTAATGGCACACCAAACCTCATTCGCGAAGATATATTGGACCAACGTATACTGATCGTTGACGTCCAACTAATGCAATCAACAGACATGACCTGCAATTTTACCTCAGGGCAACGTGGAGGGAGGGGGAAAGGCGATGCTAATTACGTACAAGACGTGATATACTGCAGCCCATTGCTTGTGATAGTGACTTCAACACCACAGCTGGTATTGTGTCCAAATGCCTATTGCAGTAGGCACCGTATTTCACACTGCAACTCAAGCGAATGTATTATTGCTTTGCCATTGAATATTTTGTTATTCATGCTTTGTTACATAAAATTTCAGTATCTCAGTGTATGTAATGATAAATGGTAGCATCATGTAATACAAAATGTAAAATGAGAGCACATATAAAAAAATATTTGATTCTAGTCAAACAGTGGCGAATATTTCCTGTTGCTTCTTTACTTATTAAACGACACTTAGAATTCTATTAATATGTCGCAGAATTGAACAAAAAAAGGGGTTGGTTTTTTATGTAGAATCTGTATGATGCTCAGCGTTCTCACAGCTGTTATTATGGAACTGTGACCTTGAGGAAAATTTTGTTATTTAATTTGGTAGAGGAACAGCAAAAGTTTGAAGGAACGACTATGTCCATGACTGTCCTGATATCAGTACGAATTTATCCGGATCCCCTGCCACATTACTTTTACGTTTACAATTATACGACTTAGTAAACTAGCAGTGGGCAATCATGCTTACGCAAGGTCAAGCAGAAAAGAACATAGATTCTCTAGTAGCCCATTTCATATGCGTGTAGAAGGAGTAATCAGATCTATGAGTATGCTCATTCAGGGTGTGCGGTAGTTGGGTTCAGACTCAAAATCAAATACTGCCGACAGTTAATAACCAGTAACTTATAGTTATGTTATATCTCACAGAAACTAGACACGGTATCGTTCAGAAAGCCATACATATTCAGCATAGTGAAAATGCAGCAGACGTATCACTTATTTACGGTGTCTGATGCTAGAAGCCAACACCGCCCAGAACCTCTTATTTTCTTCGATTCTGAATCTTATTTGTAAAGAGGTGGTGGGCCTTTTGAACTTTGGTTCCGCCAGTCGCAAGGCTTCTACACATAAAAGACGACATAATTGCGGACAAACGTGAATACATTTCTCGGACAAGATTAAAATCCGTGATCGTAATTTTTAGATGGCAATAAACGTAAATTATTTTCTAGTAAAGTGATTTACTGATTAAAACGCTGAAGGATGTAATTGACATAAAATAAGTGGAAACATTTGCTTGTATCAGAGGTTTCATTTAGAGAACCCAGTAAAGCATTAACTAACATTACTTCGCATAATCAGTTTAAGGGATTCATCAACGGACGGGCCGAATATTTGGCGTTTTACGCTTCTTCGGAACTTCATTACTTCATAATTTTGATGGTTGCATTCTTTCAGGATGTGATGACATGTAGACTGGTAGAAATATACCAACATTTCGGAGTAAAGGAAACTTTTACTTTCAGAAGAGAATGATAATTTAACCTGTTCCTTAGAACAGTATATCTGTCCTTAAGGTATGTGAAGTTTTAACAGATTACATTTATCACGTCTGAAGACAATCAGCTAACTAACCAAATAACCAACGAACCAACCAACGCATACCTTATACGAGTAGACGAACAAATGCACTCAATGTTTAAAATGTAACTTATTAATTCACATAAACTCTCCTGCGTATTTCTAGGATAAATCGGCTTCTTGAGGGTAATATAATACAAAGGCATATAAGATCATCACATTCAATCTATTCATGCAATATTTAAAAAAACTGTTAAATGTAAATAATAAATTGAATGTTTTGTGTTTACAATAATTTGTATTACGTCTCCAAATGGACGAACTTTATCGCCGAAACTTGTAGGAGATTTCATGTATATGGTTAATTTATGATTTCATATAATTCGTATGTTTGTTTTCTGTATGTGGCTGATGACACTCGTGATGCAAGAAAAGAATTATATTAATTTTTTAAAAATAACTAACTGCCTAACCAATTAACTGTGCTTAACAAAGACCCTTATAAGCAAGCTAGTCCTGAATCTCACAGCATTTTGCTGATTCCGAAGCTTCATTATGGTGTTCAGAGCTGCCCGCTATTTGTTTCTCCTTAGTGACATAAATTCAGTCTTTGCATCCCCAATGTATTCATTTATAAACTGCTATTGTATCTTCTTCCCAGCTAGGCTCAAGTTTTCAGATTGGTATTCTGTTATCATGTTGCCCCCTGAAAAATCCATATTTGTTTCTTACCGCCCTGCTTGACACAAGCCTAACCAACTCATTCTATTTTAATTAAATCGCCCGAATCAAATTTGGCGTTGTTTATAAAACTTTAAGTTCCTCTTTACACAATACATTCCGTTGCGTTTTTATTTCCTCCTCCTGAAACCCAATTCCTTCCTCGCTAAATTATTTTGTGACACTTTTTTATGTTTTGTTGACCGTGCATCTCGATACAATCGTGTACAGAAAAGCAACTTGATACACAACTTATTCTCAGTATATTTCGTCAACCTGTACATGTCTCGTGCGTCTCTAGGCCCTTCATCAGGAAATACAACCGTATGTATGCAACAATTGTAACTTATTATTCTTTTTAGATGGCTGTCTGTTGTCCTGGTTGAATTGGAACAATCGAACCAGGACAACAGACAGCCATCTAAAAGGAATAATAAGTACCAATTATTGTATACATACGATTGTGCCTCCTGGTAATGGGCTTAGATACGCCCGAAACATGTTGAGGTTAACGAAATATACTAAGAATAAGATATGTATCAAGTTGAGTTTTCTTTACAGGTTTTTCTGACACTCTCTGCCTAATTTTTGTTCCAAAAGACAATAATGTTCATTTTTAGTACATTAAGAGTCAAGCTATTCATTTATTTAACAGTTTTTATTGTTTATAAATTTACACAAGAGAAAAGGCAGTATTTTGTTTGACCTTATGTTATAAATCGAGACAGACCCGATCACCCTAGTTTCTTTTCTCTGTTATAACCCACACAGAATAAGGTTTCAGAAAGCGAGAATAGGAGTAGACGGTATATAGTGCAGGGTCCTGTACTCCAATTTCCGCACAGTACGAACTCAGTGTATTCCTTGTTTACCCACCAGGAGTTTCTAAATACTTCACACACAGTCTACAATACACTTTATATCGCGAACGTTTTGGATTCAATAGTGTGTAGTTCCAAATTTCTTTTCAGTAAAATAACAAAGCGCACACGATAACCACAAGCTGCATGGGTTGTTTGGTTGTAAGGATCTGTGAAATTGAAAAATGGACTCCTACGGATTGTGTCATAGAAATATAATTTAGGTCTACAAAAATCTCATAATAAAGAACAGATATTTGAGCAGATTCAGTTTTGTGTTACAGTCTGTCAGTTTGACAGCCCGTATATTAATTAGAATTCTTTGGCTTCGGTAACTTATTATCACATTGCTCTGCACCTTCTGTCTTAAAGAGTGGCTTGTCAAATTATTCGTGGTGAATCACTAACAAACCTAAATATTAACTACTCGTTTAGGCCATGAATAACAGATTTGAATACTCTTTTGTATTCTTCAGTTATAAGTATATCTAACTGTAACAAGTACGTATTACTTAATACTGATCAGTTTGTACTGTTGTGTTCTTAGTTTTTTGTATGTCATGTTACACGTTACATCTTTCATAACTTGTATAGTACACTATGAAACGTCAATAAGCCTGTAGTGTTTATGTGGACGTTTGTTTCAAAGTTTCACGCAATTTAAGCCGAAATAAATTTAAAATTGGAAATATACTACAGTTTGATTTTTTGGAAAAATTTTAAATCAAAAACATTACGAGCTCCTACAAATCTCTGCAAGTACCTAGAGTCAGCTGTTTTAAACTTAGTAATCATTAGCTTCTCGCATTCAGGAAAACTTCCCGCCACATCGCATCCACTTTGTATTGCAATAACGAACTTCTGACTGTGGGTGCTATAGAAAGCTACAATTTTTTTATTATACTAGAATTTGTAGAAGAAATTTATGTGATAAACTGTACTTGTATGAAATAAACAAGGAGCAACACTCCCGTTTAACGACAGCGCTCTGGACTTTTATTCTGGGTTTGTTCATTTCGAATATAAATCAGGCCACAGATTATCCCATGTTTCGTGGTTATGTCAGTAGATCCAGTCAAATATCGGAATATCACCTTGCTACATTACGACCACTCCCTTCCACATACCTGGTGTATATAACTAATCAATCGTCTGAACGTTTAACGTTACAAAGAGGGAGGAACAGACAGCGCCGGAAAAAGGTCACGAAGAGGAAGGGATAGGCATGTTAATGGGGTTCAGAAGTTGCGAAACTGCGGCGTGGGCGCCCTTCAAATCCATGTGACTGATACATGACGTTAGGGTGCGGTTTAGTATATATTCTGGATCTGGTTTCTACTTTACCTACCTTTGTAACATGTTTTGCGGAAAAAGGGATTTAGTTAATTTATAGGAAGTTTGCATGGAAGGATCGTTCACATACGCCTTTCAAAGAAACAGAGAACGAAAAACTTCACCTGGACGTTTTACGGAATCTACGAAAAGCAGTTCAAAAGAAACGATCGGAAATTGAGGGAGGGAGGGAGGGAGGGGAGTGGGAGACGACTGCGCTCACAGCTGGTTTCTTCACCACAGCAACTTTACCGCACACAGCGCTGCCGGTCCTGAAATTTCTCTGGAAAAACAAAACTTCTTGTTACCACAGCCACCTAGAATCTACAGCCGACCTTTTCCTGTAACCGAAATTAAAACCAACTTTAAAGGACGCGGATTGAAACCAGTGGGGAAAATTAAAGATGAACGCTAGGGCAGCTACCACAGTATCTTTCAACACTGTGTCTGTTAAGTTACGATAAATGGCGACGTCTTTGGGTTCGTCGCGTTTATACAGGGTGAAAATATTCTGAAGCGGTTGTAGTGGTTAGGATATGTAGTATTCTGAGACACACAATACACACACAACACTACTTCTGTACTTACGTTCATTGCCTGCAGCCGGCCGCTTGCTTGCTGCTGCACTCACATCACTCACTTTCCAGTTGTAACTTCACTCGCAACTCTGTCTCAGTGTTTATAACAATGCGGTGTATGGACGATAAAATATGCTGACTTGGTAGGTGGGCGCTAGCCAGTGACGTCCAGGTTAATGGTTAACTTTTGTGTGTTATTTAATTAGACCAAAAACTTTCGAACAAATGTAATACTTTTTTCATGTTCCGGTATAGCTCAAACGACTTTTATGGATGCCTGTTACTCTACGCAAAGTTTTGTTCTAGGTTATAAGATATATGAACACTATCGTCACCACTTAAAACCCATACGTTTATATTTATGTATTTAAAAATAAAATTAGAAACTTTGTTAAAGTTGTCAGCATTTCTAATGACTATACTTTCGTGCTATGTAAGAGCTCTCTTTCAAGTTTCCTAATAATGCATCTGGTAATTTGCATTTTACATATAATTTGTCATGGTCGGTCCCGGTGGCCGCGCGGTCTAAGGCTTTGGTCTGCGACCGCTCGTCTGCTGCGTTTGTGGGTTCGAATTCCACCAGGGGCATGGATGTTTGTTTTTTTGTGAGTGTTGTGTGTTGTCAGGTAGAGGTTTTTGCGACGAGCTGATTACTCGTCCATAGGAGTCCTACCGAATGTCATGCGTCGTTGTGTGTGATCTATAAATCTCGCGAATGAGGAGGCCCTGGCCCACGGGGGGGGGGGTTCTTGTGTACCAAAAATTTCAGGCATTTAATTATCCATTCAAAGTAATCGCGCAATATTATTTCAACTATTTAACATAAGCACTTCAATACAGACCGACAGGTCGAAGAAACCTGGAACGACCGAGGAAGTGATGGAAGGACCAGCTTCATGAATGAACATGCTACACGCATAAACCTTCATGAACATGAAGATGACGAG
>Ga0123352_10016760_pt1 | contig 11677 bp, 8 predicted proteins | sample TergutLab28metaG_FD_89700 | JGI IMG/M metagenome (GOLD analysis project Ga0123352, IMG submission 89700) | Labiotermes labralis P1 segment gut microbial communities from Petit-Saut dam, French Guiana - Lab288 P1 | ecosystem: Host-associated > Arthropoda: Insects > Digestive system > Gut ...
GTAGGAGATATTTTAAATCCATTTTAATCAGATAATGTGGTTTTAATGGTTTGACAAGTATGTGCAATTAGTTGGTTTTAATAAATATTGTTATCACATTGCACGGTAATAAAATGAAAATAACTACTGATGTACTGTTGGTCATTCAGATCACATGGATATGTATGATGATGACAACAGAACAGAAAATGTGGCAGGGAGAAGAGGACAACATATCAAGTGATGAACTGCACCGTTAGTGTGTGTCCATGAGGTTCTTACATACGCTAAGACATAAGGTATAATGTTACAATACACAGCAAACTCCAGCAAGCATATGGTCCCAGCAATGATGAATATTGTGATTGTTACTGTACTACCTTTCCAAAGTGGAATCCAGTCTGCCTTTGAGAATATAAGACACACAGACCCACAGATTGTGGGTACAAGCACACTTCGAGATTTGAGGTTCTCATGAAGGTTACAGTCTGCCCAGATCTCATGCCACTGTGTAGTTTATAGACAGGTATTAAAAGTACCTGCCACTACCATCCTTAGGGCACAGCAGCTCAATCCTGCAGTTGGAGCCATCAACTTCTTCTAGCACATTCCTACCAAACAAACTACATGGCAACATAACCCATAAGTACATCTTCAGTCTATTTTACACATTATTGTTCATTTTACAGTGATGGCAGTAACTTGGTCTATACAGTCTTGAATGACCAACTCATCTGAAAGAAGGCCTGAAGAAGGTGATAACTTCATCCAGTACAGTCGGCGTCCAGGTCTACATTTAAGTCCGTGATCTCCGAAATATGAGGCTGTAGTAGTACCCACACGTCCGACGATGGGTGTGAATGACAAAAAGAAAATCGATTACAATGAAAACTGAACACTAATTTCATTCAGTCTTTATTGTTTGTACTTCTAAGAACGGTGTGGTTCTGTTGCGAATGTAGTTTAGCATCATGCCGTGAAGACCGAACAACTGGTACCCACTGGATATAACGTGAAGGCCTGCCCCGGCCAGCAGCCGAACCCCGGTCATGGCCATTCATCTAACACACCCAATTATTCCAGTTCTCCATACACGCAGGATGTCAGAATAATGAAACTCCCGCCAATTAACACATGCAGTTGATTTCACAGACGAAGCCATCAAATGAGGTTTCCGCATAAATGGTACAAGCCCTGCACTTCCTTACAGCCAAAACATTCCAGGTATGGATTATAAATTACATATATTCACATTATAATAGTTACACTAAAATACAAAAGATTACTATCATCTTAATCAATATACGTTATCATGAAAGACTTGTCTTATTTTACCTGTCGTTCACGTAGCTTGAAATGTTAAATTCCTACAGCTTCTGGACAAGTATATACATATTCAATAGTTTCGAAACTACAAATATGACAATACGCACACTTTCCGAATTAATCATTTGCCTTCAAGTCTTCAACACAATTGATTCCAAACCCCACAACCCGCACTCCATACTCACCACAGATCATCTATGCCCTGGGCCACAGATTACAAATGACAAGATTAGAAACGCGCTTGTATTGACTGGAAAACAGATGTACACTGACATCTACCCTACGTACAATGTACTAAAATGCCGATGACGCGACAATGCGAACCCTGCACCAAACGTTTGTACTAACGCCCGCAACGAAAGTAGCGGTACATAAATCGGTAGCACAGCTACCTACTAATTTGGCGTATGTAATAAAATCAACAAATGCATGTGTATAAAATATGTTTCATCACAAGTTATTAATTACGAACATGTTTCCATCGCTTTTGCGATCATCAATGGGGTAGCTTTACTAAAGTATGAAGAACACAATAATCTGTAACATTGAATGTCAGGAAGCACACAATGTTATAATAGATGTATTGAACATTGAGTAGTTCCACTTACTTCTGCAGTTTACTGTATCTTATTACCCTGATAATGATGATGATGATGACGAAGACAAAAGCGATCGATACCTGTTCATAATTAATAATATTTCATGAAACAAATTTCATACATGTGCATTTTTTGGTTTCTATTATGTAATTTTAAATATTCACTAATGCATGGATATGGAACATATGAAGGCAAGTGCCATGTCAACCTGCACCATTCCCAAAGCCTGAAATCTGCTGGATAAAAGCATGTGCATGTGAACTGGCAGCTGCCACAATACATTGTCACAGTGCTTGTAATGAAATTACACATACAAAGATTTAATTTGCAGCAATTCAAACCCTCCTTATTAAAATGAATGGTATTGTGTTAACTATACAATTAATTAACACAGGTGAGAATGGGCACTCTTCAATGGGAGATACACTTTTGTCACAGACATCTGTACTCAATTTGTACCTCTACATAGACACACACACACACACACACACACATCTTCATGTAAATTCTGTGGATCACAAGTTGGTAAGCACCAGCAACTTTTGTCCATTTCAAATTTCCTTCTTCTCAGTTCCTACTCTACCTAAGGCATCCCCACCCCCCCTTTGTCTAATGGGCCAGCTTCCTATAGTCATCGCCTATTCAGATCGGTCCTCAAATTACCTCAGGCTTTCAAATCGTAGTACTGAACAAAATGTGTCCATTGTGACCCATTACCACTGTCACAATTACAGATGTACTCGCACTGCCAGTAAGCTGTATGATAAGCATGCTGCTGACATACATTATATGCATCCTACTGTCCAGTTACAAAACCATAATCATGACCTCAAGTTTACAATAAATTACTTTCAGTTTGGACAATGAGAGCAGAAGAAAAATGGTACTTCAAATAACAAGTTTCTAATATTTGAAGTTTCTAAGACAAAATACAGAAACACACGAACACAGCAGCAGTGGACAAAACATCTGGTACCACATGTTTAACTTGCTGCATACACCATATTCAGTCCACATTAAGTGACAGCCTTGCCTCATTGTGTAGATCTAGTTCTTTGCCGTGCTGCACTGAACAAAGTATAACAGCCTGAATTATTTCATTATGAACTTATGCTTCAAGTCTCTGGGATGTGATGCAATGCTGCTTGCCTCACAATTCCCAACATTTGGAGGGAGTATAGCGCCTGCACCTTCAGCGTCCAGCAGTCCACAGTGATAACTAGGCACTAAAGATGAGACGATTCGAAATGTAAGGAACTACCCATTCAACAGCAGTGTTACATCCCAGAAGACTCGATCCTTCAGCAATACCGCTGTGAGAACATACTGTCTTGGAAGTTTTAATCAGCTTCCAAGCACTGCCAACAATCTGTTCTATGCAAAGAACAACTCATCAAATTTCATGTCTGGCCTCAATGCACTGCAGACATTTAATTCTTTACATGCTGCCAGCCTCAGTGCACTGAACAGTCATGAATGCAATTAACGATACTGTAAATTTAAAACACCTCCATCCTGCACAGTAGTGGGAATTTAAACCACAGAATCATTTAATGGTTAAAACAAAAGCTTTCAGGGAAATGCGTACCTCACGGAGAATACTAATTCAAGGTGACTGCCAAACAACATACCATGCAAGCAGCTTCTGACATCAGTCAGATCTTGAGTACTGTTGGTGTACAGTGGAATTCTTCAGTTGCTTCTTACACCAAAGTTGAACAGCATCGTCATTAGTTATGCTACTATAACCCTAAAAATAAAAAGCAGTATGTATACAGTGACTTTCAACTCTGCAACAGCACACCAATTCCCAATTCCCTTTTTGAAATAAGTTAAAGCAAAGTATATGCTAAAAGTATGACACAGCTGAAGTGAAGCCTTGAATGCCAGCTTTGCTTGCATTTGCACTCTATGGATCCATAAAGTTGTCACAATAACAATCACACAACAATTTAAACCAGGGGTCCACAAATTACTGGCACGTGGTCAACGAAATTTTGTGGAGGGCCCTAATACTTTCAGCATAATAACTGCAGGTTTTATAGCTGAATTTACTTGAAAGTTTTCTTGTTTATTCACAAAAAATTTCATTAATTTAGAAGCCTGCACATAGATGTAAAATTTGTAATCTCTTGAACCTATTTATTATAACTGAAAAATTTCCTTTGCAGAGTGAATACATTTTTACTGTTAAGATGCAACCCCCCCACACAATTATTATACATGTCACTAGAAGTACAAACAGGTGAAACACACCGAGTGTGTCAGTGTCACTTGACACGGGGGCCTAACAACATAACATGTGCCACATACCTCTGGAATCATTTCATCAATAGATTCCTCCACTTTTATTGTTTCATGTAACATGCATTAATCAGCTATATAATTTTTTAAAGACCAACAAATGCACTAAAGTGTATGACTGTAATTCTATTTATTACCCATTAACCACCCACATGTTTCAGGCACTCAGATGGTCATGTTCAGGGAAGTGTGAACAAGCACACAATTCTTCCACTTCAGGTGGCTGACAAGGAATTGTGTGCTCACAAATTCTTCAACATACATTTCACTATGGCAAATACTTAATGGATAATACCGAGAATTATTCATTATAAATTATATCTACATGTCAGGCCAACTTACTTGCAGTAAACCAGTCATACAAGACAGAACTATGCTGGACACTGAAATCAACAGTATTTTAACCACAAATCATGACACCAGTGTCATCAGATAATACTGCTGATTCTGAAAATGTATATATTCTGGCAGAAGGCCATTTATGTACATGATGCAACATAAAGGTCCTAGAATTTACCCTCTGAGGTACCCCAAGTTTTTTCCCCCCCAGTCTGAGAAAAAATTTGTGAGCATCATTGGATGATTTTATTCCAACTTCTTGTTTCCCACCACACAGGAACTAAATAAATCTGCATTGTTCCTTGAATGCTGTATGATGTACCTTACTTAGCAAAATTGTCTGATTTACACAAACACTTTGCCTACACAGGAGAAAATTCCTCCACTATGCCTGTTGTGGTTACGGGACATAAATACACCATCTGTTAGCCTGCAGCTGGCATTTTCATTACATGTCTACTTCCAAAAGTCTAACTGGTCTGGGAACAATGCATTCTTAACCTTTTGGCACCGGAATTATTTTTTTAATTTTAGCATGCACTGTATATAAAATGTGAATAATACAGGAACCAAGTAAGTTAAGAATTATGAAACAAACTGCATTTTGAAGAGAAAAAAAAAACAGAGAGTATATACCATGTTTAAAATATTCAGTACCTATATTTGTTGAATAAATATATATAAAATGCAACTTTTGAGGTTAGCGGTGTGGTTCAACCACTATAGTTGACATTAGGCTTCAAAGGGTAAATGTTGGCTTAACATAATGTGCATAAGGTTTCCAAGTATTTTGGAAAAACAGGTAATAGTGACATAACCCTACAAATGTGTCACGTAAGTTTTGTCTCCTTGTTTATAGGCAGGCAGGTACACATACGGCTTAATGGGATATCAAATCCCCCTTACCTGCACAGTGTATTGCTATCATCTTGCCGAATCTTTTGATACTCTTGTACATGTCACAGGACCTCCAGAGTTATGTTGTAGCCAGACATGTCTGTGTATCATGGCTCGTCTCATTTCTCTCAGATGGAGTCAAGACCACACACTCTGTTTTGACTTTCTACTAATGTCATAAAGACAGTTTGGCAGACACAGTGACCATAAAATGAGAAAGAAATGAGAGATGGGTGGCTGTCAGCTTCCTTTTTTTCCTCTCTCTTAGCTTTTAGCATGCATGTTCCCACATACAAAATACAAAACAGCCTACACAGCCAGGCTCCATTCATTAAAACTCACAGCCAAATGGTGACAATTCTTACAGGATGAACATTTGTTTTGTCTCTGACATGGTGTCCAGTCAGCAGCACTGTCATTCACAGTTCACTGTAGTGTCCAGTCAGCAGCACTGTCATTCACAGTTCACTGTAGTGTCAAGTCAGCAGCACTGTCATTCACAGTTCACTGTAGTGTCCTGTCAGCAGCAGTCATTCACAGCTTACTGTTGTCTCCAGTCAGCAGCACTGTCATTCACAGCTCACTGTAGTGTCCTGTCAGCAACAGTCATTCACAGCTCACTGTAGTGTCCAGTCAGCAACACTGTCATTCACAGCTCACTGTTGTGTCTAGTCAGCAGCACTGTCATTCACAGCTCACTGTTGTGTCCAATCAGCAGTTCAGCTCTACAACAGAAGTTTCACCCATCTGCACACTTTAAGGTAACTATGGTAATGTTCTGGCCATTACCACCTGATGACACACTGTCACAGGCTACTAATGCCAGAGATGGGACAGCACATTCCACCTACTGGGTGTCACATCCTACAAGACAATATGAATGCATTTAGGACTGAAAGTAGGTTGTGGACACGTAATCAATTGTAACACCAGTACCTACACTACAGTTGGCAATCAACTGTTGTTCCAGTAATTTTGTATAGCCAGTGAAATCCACAATTTACCAAAAAAAAATCAATCTATGCTCTGAGTCTGTAATTGTGAACGTGGCTTATCTGAACTCATACCGTTGTTGTGCGTAAAATACAGTCTGATTAAGTAGAGAGTACTGTCTGTAGCAGCTCTCACAGTGACATACGTGCCTGTATGGAGGGGCATCTACAGAAGGTCTATTTAGGCAGGTACAAGTAAACAGTGTCAGTGGTAAAGTGTGGAACACTGGGCATACAAAAACTGACATACTTGCGGAAACACCTGTCCTGTCCCATTACCATTCTGCCCACCACAAAACCCAGATGAACTGGCATGGAACTGAAAGTGGGCCTCTGTAGTGAGAGGTCAGTGACTGCCTGAACCACAGCACGATGTTCACACCACGTAATTTGGGAAGTGTCATATTTACCCACACATAAGGCAACTCATTTTCCCTCCAATTAATCACCTAAAAAACTGGCAGTCGCCTCATGATCATGGACAGTTAAATGTAATGTGTACATGTATTGTGCTGCCAACTGATAACTCTAAACGAGGGTTTGTTTTATGTGCAGTTTCAGCTAATACTCAGACATATACAGCAGGCACTCATATCTAAACAGAGCCTGTTGCACCCTCTCCACTCAGTTTCCAATGCTGAAGACGTGACACAAGACTCCTCTGTAATGTCGGTACCTAAATACCAAACTACACAGTGTCACACCCAAGAAAGCCATTAAGTTAATGTGCACACTGCCCTAAGAACCCCATATCTCAGTCCACTCAAAACGCAAGAGGGTACCAAACCCACATTGACAACTGTCACTAAGGTCTTATCAATATTTATATTAAATAAAACAATCACACTTTAAATCTTTATTTAGATTGAATATTATCAACAAATGTGAAAAATTCAAAACTTGCACATACTAAATCAACTGCAGTGTAAACAGCGGTAACATCAAGAACGCTATAAAATATTAAACTAGAGAACCTCATGTCAGTGCAGACTCAGTGGAAGAGTCCTATGCTCTTAGCATGATGTTGGGTTGACCCACAAAACAGAATTTCACCTCACAGGGGCTGCCTAGGAAACTTTACGCACCTGCTGTATAAGGACCAGCATTATTTATACAAACACACATATATATATATTTATATACAAAAAAAGAGAAAGGTTGGAGAAACTGAACATACAAAACCTGAAACACAATGTACATGAGTTCAAACCACCCAACTTTATTTATGCATTTGAATCCTATTAAAATTCACATACAATATTTGTGATCTGAGAAATCAAAATCTGTTCTTAAGGTGACGATGTATACATCAAGACAGACCATGAAGACAAAGGCTGGGGAGACTCTTGGCTACAGCTACTGAAATAGAATAGAATACAGTAAATAACCACCAGACATTCAAGTTTGTACACTGACAATCATTAAACCATTTCAGAGTCTTCTTTCATGTAAGGAGGCATGATTTTCTGGTTAATTCGAGTCTGTGACTTATTAAGATGAAATTTTGATTGCTAACATTACGGTGAATGGATAAGCATTATGAATGAGACCCCTAGGTCCTACACCAGCATTCAACAGAAAAAGACAATACAGCCAGTAAGATGGTGACTGCAATGAACAGCAACAAATAAGTCTGAACTTGTACAGTGTTGACAGGCACACACAATCTGGCCACTGAACAAATCCTGTAAAGACTAAGATTAATCTAAAGTATGTTTAAAGATTCAGTTTGTACCATGCAGTAAACACAATTTCGGTTACAAAAATCCCATCAGATAATGCTGTGTAGGGAAATAATTGCTCTTTGGTATGAGCTCCACACAAAACACATAAATACACCGCATGGGCAGCATATACAATTTTGCAACATTAAACTGGTGGTACATGTAGTGACCACTGGGCTTTAATGGGTTAAAGGAAAGGTAAAGCCATTCCTATGCATTTGCAATTTTAGAATCAGATGTAGGTGCCACAGTCACTTCACCAGTGGTGAGCCTGATGCCACAGCCACTTCACCAGTGGTGAGCCTGATGCCACAGTCACTTCACCAGTGGTGAGCGATGCCACAGCCATTCACCCCAAGTGATCAGTGTGTGGGCCCTACAGCCGGTCTGGACATTCTGGAGAACAGAAAAATCTCATGTCTTTGCTGGGGATCAAACCACAATACCTTGATTGTTCATCCTGTAGTCTAGTCACTATACTGATTGAGCTATCACAACACCTCTGCTGAAAACAGAGTAATATCACATGCTGTGTGTCATTACATATACTAATACCATCAAAACAAACAAAGCCAATTGCAACAAATGCAATGGGCTTTAATAAAATGTAACGTGGCACCTGTCAACAAAATACTGGAAAAGATGGACCATGGTTCAAATGAATACCGCTCTTAAATGCCTCGCAAAGTTTATGACAAATATAATATATTTCAAAAAATACTCCAGAAGGGACAGCTAGACTAGCTCAGTCAGTACAGGAGTGGCTACAGGGGCTGGATGACCTGGGGTTCGAGAGAGCTGTAATTCCCTGGAATGTCCAGACCAGCTCCAGCACCAGAACTCTCTCCCAAGGGATGAGGAGGCCAGGGTATTAAACTCACAACTAAATTCCAAGACCTATACCGCTACTCCACCACACGCCTGTATGGCACACACAGGTACGACTGTGTGACTCACGACTTCTGCCATTGTGTAAATGAGATTATGCAGCTCTGGCATGTTACAGAGCATGGACGGGGAGTTAGTGACGTTTTGGGCCAACCTATCAGTCCCACCTTCAAGGGTCCAGCAGTCCAACAAATAACAACAAACCTATGACGTGTAAAACATCTCAGAACAGTGAAGATCTCAGGTACAACTGTACTCTCCCTACTGGAAGACATCACTACACACACAAACATAAAATGGACACTGAAATGGAACTTGAATGCATTCATCTGCTTCAGACAGGTCCAGCGGACAGTGAGGTTCAAAGCATTCAAGGCTTCCTCATTTCTGCCTGCTGATATATTCCCCCATACAACTCTGCACAATGCCAGGCAGCCCAAAGCCCTCATAACTAGTAAAGGATATCATATTCCTATGAACAGAATGGTTTGGAGGGGAATACAGTACAGTAGAGGGGATGAGGAGGGGGCTGATTCATGGCACTTCTGTCTGTGGCCACTACACAGTAAGACTGCACACTGTGCCTCGCCACTGCCTACAATTTGCACATCATAATGAAAATCCACAAACAAACAGAATTTAAACATTTTATTCACAAGTTTCCAATATTGAGTTCTGGTAGTTAAATGGATATTTATTCTAAAAAAAAAAAATTGCTAGAATTATGGTTGGTGCAAAACCTACAGAATGATGTGAAAGTCTGTGTAAGGTTAGGTTAGAGATTCTACGTGTTCCATGTGATCAGCTATTTTCATTAATAAACTTTACTGTACATAACAAAGGAAAACAAACTCAGCTGTACACAGTAACAAATCTGTGCAAGGAACAGGCAACAAACACTGCATGACATCTTCAGACAAATACTTTCAAAAAGATTCACGTCTTCTGGCAGACTACACTGTGTGTGTCATTGGTCAACAATTCCTGAAGGTCCAGAGGATCACTGTCCTTTCTTCTTCGGGACAAAGTGCTCCAAGACTAACAGCCACATGCAGAGATGGGATATATTATGTAGGTGATGCTAATGAGGCTATGTGGTGGTGGTGGTGGTGGTGACCTGCACTGGGTGGGGCCATGGACCTGCCTGGGATGTTGGGAGTGAAGGCTGAATTACTGATAATCTTTTGTAATGTCGAGACCTACGCACCAAATGACACTGAATCATATCCCACATGTTGCAAATGCAGCAACACAACTGGTTGCAGCCTCAAATCTCACATAATATTGTCACAACAATGAAGACGCCTCTGTTCCAGCTGTGCAGCTTGGGAGATGTGTGCTGCTGTTTCAGTGGAACCTGCTGCTTTCAGTGTGAGAGCAAAAGTGAATTTTCTATCCCAGTAGCGAAGGCAGCAGGATCCTCTGCCAGTACACAGTGCCACATCCCAGAACACCAACCTCAATATTCATTGATAGAGAAACTCAAATCTCAAATGTAGTATTTAAAAACTGTAGTTCATATAAAAAATGACTCTATCACCTATACTCTCCAAGGCAACATGCACCCATAAAAACATCAGATTAATACGTATGGACACAAATTAACTAGAATTATCACTAAACATTCAGTTAGCACCACACACTGAACACATTACATCTGGATTTTAAAACCAGTCAGTCAGTATCATGCAGCAAAATAACTCCTGTTTCTTCTGCAATCCACACAAAACACAAAAATGCACTGTGTGGGCAAAATACAGAATTTCTTAATATCAAACCTGTGGTACAAATAGTAACCACTGGGCTAATCGCTAAAGTCAAAGGGCACACTAAATGTCTGTCTGTAAGTTTTCTGGTTTTAATGGCAGCTTTTTGTTAAAATGATGATTACCTTTTGTGCACCAAGTGCTGGTTAATGTTATGACGATTTGGAGGAGCATACTGCCTCCATCTTAAATGGTTCAGGTGGACACTGAAGCGATACGGTGGATGAAATGTGTCGGATATATATACAGAACAGTTTCACCATGGCCACCAAATGATGCTCAACACCAGCATCCTAGCCTGAAAACCCCTGCATATGGTCCAATTTATGAGGATGCAACAAAGACTGAGCAGTTTACCAATATGAACCATGACAGACCCTCCCTAAGAAGATTCTGATAGCCTCCAATCCATTAGCAGAAAGAAAGCAGTGGGTATTCTCCACTAATGAAACACTCTCATCCCCGAGGCAACACCGCCTTACTTCAGTAGATGACAACACGAATAAAGTACACCACTGCCCAACATGCAAAATATTTTCACAGCTCCCAATTGCTGAGGCAGTGAGAAAGGCCATTTTTTGAATTCACAACCCCCCAGTGGAATGGGACAATCCTATTCCCTCTCCCAGAATTCTGCAACTGTGACTGGCCAAATTCCCTACAATGACCTACATAAATGGAACATATTTTGCTGTATTATTTAAACATCCAACCAAACTAATTCAGTCACCCTTGAGATGGAGGCAGACTATTCCTCCCCCCCCCCCCCCCCAAAAACCCACCACCCAAACACCCACACACCAAACATTTATCAGTGACATTCTCCCCAAAATATGAATACAAAAAAAAAAAAAAAAACAAAA
>Ga0123352_10016761_pt1 | contig 11677 bp, 2 predicted proteins | sample TergutLab28metaG_FD_89700 | JGI IMG/M metagenome (GOLD analysis project Ga0123352, IMG submission 89700) | Labiotermes labralis P1 segment gut microbial communities from Petit-Saut dam, French Guiana - Lab288 P1 | ecosystem: Host-associated > Arthropoda: Insects > Digestive system > Gut ...
CGGCAGCACGATCGGATTGTTCGGCATTGTTACGTTGCTTGTCGGCGGGCCGCCGAAGCCGCCTCCGCCGCCACCGGGACCGGGGCCGGGGCCGGGTTGCTGACCACTCTGGCGCAGGACATTACTCGAACGAGTAGCTCTGTGTACTTCTCCGTCAGCGTCGGTTGCAGATAGATTCATGGTGATTCTAACATCATTGGCTGTTGGACGAGTAACACGCGCCCATTCGCCGTCAACTCTGACAACATCGGTGTTATTGGAAACCCAGGTTATCAAATCTCCGGAACGTGTTGTCTGCGGCAAACGAAAATCTCCGGTAATCGGGTCAGGTATTTCTATGCCGTCGAACATGCCTGCCGGCTGTATGCTTGGATTAGCGTATCCGCCCAGGAATCTTACTCCGTTTATCCCTGCCGGAAACGTGAATTCAACAAACCTTGTGAAAATCGGCTGTTCTAACGTTAAATGGTTTAACGCGTTGGGCGTTATTACGCCGCTAGTCATAACATCACGCCAAATATGACCGTCTATCGAAGATCTTATTCTGACTCCCGAAGCTTGCCCGGTAGTTGTTACAAGCAGGAACTCTCGAAACGATCTCGACGCGCCCGTATCGATTGTCAATGTTCTGCGCGCGCCTATTTCCCAATATGTATCCATATTATCGTCGATGGCATATCTTTCATCTCCCGTTTCGTGAACAATTCGCTTTCTTAAAAGCGCGTCGTTTACAGGATTTCGAATAACAAAGAAATTGAAAATTCTGTTCGCTGTAACGTTACCGTCAGTAATGGTTGCGGTAACTCTTACTTCCATTTCTCTGCTGTTTAGCCGCGTAATTCGCATCATTCCGTTATCGTAGCGCATTACATGGCTTTCGTCGGTTGTCCAAATGATAGGCACTTGCTCTAAACTGCTCGGAACAGCGAAATCCGTGGTTACAATCGGAACAGGGAAATTAATGCTGTTCAAAAGATTGTGGAAATGCGGCGCTTCGTTGCGCGTACCCAATACTGTAACGTTAAATGTTACCGTATCTGTAAGTCCCGCGTTGCTAAGCGTCGCGGTTAAGGTAACCGTTGTGTCGTTTTCCAATCTTGTTACCGCGCCGGTTGTGGGGTTTATTACTCCGGGATTGGATGACGCCCACTCTATGCCAACCGAAAACAGCCCCTCAGAAATAAGATCTAATGGTTGCCTTACTCTTGAGATAACTTCGGGCGATATTTTGTCGAATGTCAAGAAGTTCACCGACTCGCGCAAAGCGTTTTGGTTGGTTATCATAGCAAGCGCGGGTCGAATATCTTCGCTTTCCGCTCCGATTCCGTGGAACGCGAAAACTCCGTTTGTGGATTCGACTCGGAAAGTTATAATATTGCTTGCCGGGTTCGTTGCGAAGTGATTTCGAAGCGCGGGCATTAGATTATCCGTGTAGAATATCGGCGTTTCGCCCAAAGTTCCGGAAAATGTGTCAACTTCGGTTCCGCCGGTCAGAAATCCCGCGGCGTTCGCGTAAGTAAGCGTGTTGCTATCAATAGTTGTTCCGGCGGGAAGCATATTGACCGAAAGATTTACGTTATTCTCGCCGTTAATGTCTCCGTTAATCGGAATCAACCGAATCATCGCGGTGTCTAAATCGTTCATTCTTGCCCTATACGCCGAAAAGTCGAAACTTACGAACGAAACTTGTTCGTTTGCTCCGGAATTGCCCATTAACGAACGGTTATTCATAACGACGTTCGGTTGCGCTTGGCTGACATACGCGCTGTCAGCACTAGCTATCGTATCCGGCGCAAACATTGGGTCGTCGCGGCGGCTTAGCACCGTTACTTCGTAGCGCAAATCTCTGCTGAACGTGCCGTGTGAAATTCTCGCGTCAAGTTCGATCAAAGCGTCAGGCTGACCGAACGCGGGGCGCGAAACGGCTCCTGTGTTAGAATTAAGGATAACTTCGTTTGTTGAAAGCCAATTTACTCTGGTCGCTCCGTCTTGTGCGATTGTCGGCAAAGTCAAAGGTCTCGTAACATTTTGGCGATCTTCGGTTGAAAGATTATCAAACGTAAATTCGGGCACCGCTTGGTTTACGATTACCGAATCTGCGGTTTGGTAATTTATAATCAAAGTCGGAGACTCGTCGCCACGGCTCCAACCGTTGAACACGAATGTTCCCGGCCCTGTGCCGATAGTTGAAATTCTAATTGTTATTATATAATCTTGCGGGTATAACAAAAAATGTTGCTGAATAGCCGGCCAAATATCGCCGGTATATTGCGGGTGTAAGCTTGCGGGGTTTGACGGCGTTGCCGTATTGTGTCCGATAAGAGTTCTTGAGTATGCTAAATTACTCGTGTCGCTAATCATTCCACGTTCTTGCGCCGTTCTGTAAATCAAAAATTGGTCGTAATGTTCCATCTCCTGCGGAAGTATAAAAAAGCCGAAATCACCGGTGGTAATCGCTTGATTCACCGTCATTCTTAAGGTTACATCTTGAATTTCCGCGTTCGGATCTGACATAATAGATGATAAGTCAAATGTTATAAACCCTTGTCTGTGGTTACCGCCGACAGTATCAACCTGAAGATGTCCGCTACCCGGCTGAGGCTGCATAAACCCGGCGCGAATAAACATTCCGAAATGCGCCCTAATTTGACTTGTGGGAAATACGTCTTCCAAACCGGTTGCCCCGACGGATAAGGGCAACATGACGCAAACTAGAGCAACAGCCGTGAAAATCGCGATAAACTTCTTCAAATTATTAGTCTTCATAACTTATTCCCCTCCGTTTTCCTGGTAAATTGCGGCGGAATATTCTTCCGCCGCAATTTTTAATAATCTTATCGTTACTACCGCCGCTTGCGCTCTCGACGCGCTGCTCAGCGGCGAAAATTCTTCACCGCCTACGCCCGACATCAAGCCGGCCGCCACCGCTTCCGCCACAAACGGCACCGCCCACAACGCTATATCGTCGTAGTCGCTAAACGCACTCAAATCAGCGCTTCCGTTAGGTTCAAGTCCCAAATATCCAAACGCCGTCATCAGCATTATCGACATTTCCTGCCTCGATATCTCGTCGTTCGGGCGGAAATGTCCCGCGTAACCGCGCACGAGCCCTGCGTTTGTCGCAGCTTCCACAACTCCCGCGAACCAGTCGTTTGCGCTTACGTCCTCAAAAATTCCGGCAAATTCGCCGTTCGGATAAATTCCGAGACCGCGAACCAATATCGCCGCGAATTCCGCGCGAGTTACCACATCGTTCGGTCGGAATCTGCCGTTTCCGTCGCCCGAAACTAGCCCAACCGCATACGCTTCAAGGATTTCGTCGTATGCCCAGTGGCCAACTATGTCGCTGAAAATATCTTCCGGCAAATCGGTCGGCGGCATCGGTGGTAACGGCGGAAGCACCGGCCCGCCGGGGCCTCCGGGGCCGCTCGGGCCATCCGGACGATTAAGCGGGTTGTTTTGGTTGCCAGTCGGGCCTCCTCCGCCAAAGCCGGGGTCTTGTCCCGGGCCTTGCTGCGGCGGCGGTAGCAGGCGACGCACTCCGCTTGTTGTCACGTAGCCGTTTGCGTACGTGAAGTACACCGAAACTCCGTTCAGGTACACTCGATTTATTTGATTCGGCGAGAATATTCGCGTGTTTGCCGGCAAATTATGCTGATCGAACAGCACTCCGCCCGTTGATAGAAGCATTGTTGAGCCCGCCCATTCAATTCCGAGGTCGGTGTGGCGAGTTCCGTTGAAACTTACCAATTCTTGACCATTGTGGTTTAGTCTTGTCGCGTGCGTTAGTGCTATAAACGTGATTTCTTCGTTCAGGTCTTTTTGGATATATGCCATCGACCCGTCCGTCGAAAATTCACCAAAAGCGCGGTAGCTTAGTGCCGAACCCGCGAATCTTTCGGCATAATTGCTGTGATTACCCGGTATAACTTCGTTCGAGCTGTAATAAATCCCCGTGTCACGACCCATTTCAATTCTAAGCGAAGTTGCAACCATTGTGCTAACGTCAAGGGGTATCCTTGTGACTTCAACGTGCGTTCTGTTACCCGGTCTGTCGGGGAAAAGTACCGCGTCAAATGTTTGATGACCCGCCACATTCTCACGAACGTAGGTTACGTAGTAAGAAGGAGTCTCGCCATATCTTGTATGGTTTCTCCAAAGTCGTATCGGATCATGAGTTGCGCCGTGAGGGTTGCTATAATGCCCTTGGCCGCCAAGAGGTTCGTTCAACCTGGTGTCAAAAGAACCGGGGTCAGCAGGTATGACTTGAATATTCGGTCTGCCCGGTCCAAAGTCGGTTCTGAATATTCCTGTTGTAGAGTCAATGGTTGGGCGACCTATATTTGTGTGCGTATCTGCGTGCCATATTTGTCTAAATGTGTTCGTACCCGTCGGCGCGTAAATAAAATCGGATACAATCCAGAATCCGTTGTGAATAAATGTCACTTTCCTGTTTATGTCCATGCCCGGCCAAATACGCCCCGATCCTGCCGGAGCAAGACCGCCGCTTGGGTGGGCAGTAGTCCCCGCAAGCGGAACATTCGGAGCAGTTCCAACGTGAACCGTATCAAACATACTGTTTGAAAGCATGTCAAGCCGTTGCGGCCATTGAAGCATTGAAGCCGCAGGATTATTAAGGTTTACGCTATGAGGTTGCCAAAAATGGTCTCTGTTATTAACTTGTATCGTATTATGCGACGCCGTCCATCTAACACTCCAAAACATAGGAGACGCATGACCGTAGTGCGTTCCGCCCGCTTCGACCAAAAGCGGATGTCCGAACGCGTAAACGTCAAGCCCCAAATCACCTCTATGGAAGTGAGAACCCATGTATGCATTCGAAATGAAAGCCGCCATATTATAGTTACCCCAGCCGTCGCGAAGAGCGGCGTTCGGCTTATCCATAAACGCTATAGACAAGAACGGAGGTCTTTCTCCCGAATTACCTTGAGTAATAACATATTCAATCCACGGATCGGGGTTTAGCGTATTCGTCTCGGTAAGGAACCCGGTTCTCCATTGGATTTCATTTGAACTTCCCCAACGAGGACCACCGCCGTTCGGCATCATCAAGCCCATCATATATCTTGTGAATCTCCGATAAGCGTCGGTAAAGAACATAGCGTCGGGGTGAGTTTCTCCAAGCAAATCTGTTGTGATTTGCATTATGCCAAGCATCTCACGAGACACGCCAATCATGTATCCGGATGTTCCCTCCACGAAACTTCCGTCAGGATTTAGCATAAACAGTGAATACATTCTACGCAAAACATGTGAAGTATGCTCCCACCAACCGTCTCGGTTAAATTCCGGCGTAAACGCTTGCGTTCTAAGAAGCGCAAGGCGGCGCGCCATAGTTTGGTTAGCGGCAATAGACTCGCCGGCCGATACCAAAGGTTCCGCGTGACGACGAGCAAATTTTATTTGCGTCGTAAACATTTCGGGAGTCATAAAACTGCTGTTCATCGTTCCGAAAAGCACATTATACATATGCTGAGTTCGCCATGAGGCGTCAAGAATACGCGAGAAATCAGCTCTCGGAACTATATCATAAAGCCCTAAGTGCATATGAACCGATCTGAACCCAAGTTCATTATCACGCGTAAGTCTGTATCGCGCAATCATTTGACTCGTCTCAACCATACGAGATATGCCATTTGGCCATTCGTATTCCATTCGATATAAAGGCGCAAGTGTCGGCGCGACAGCTCCCGGCGCAGCCGCGCCCTGGAATCCGCGATAGTCCGGCTCCGGCCACCACCAGCCTATTTCTCTGAAGGAAACAACCTGCATAACATGAGTCGGATGAACCCATGTAAATGTGTTTTCATCAATGTCGGGCAGATTATTTCTTGACATAACAAACACTCTGTTAGTTCCCTCGGAAGACCGGGCGTAAAAACGCAATCTTACCCGCGTGACGTTTCCGGTAATTCCGCGATTGTCAAACATAAAGTATGGGCGGAAAGTGTCCGTTCCGAACGGATACGGAGTGCCGTCAGGCTTAGGTCCGCCTGTACTTTCTCGGGATAGCAAAATTTCAGCATCGCCGAAATTTATATTTGAATTCGTGCCGGCGCTTATGTGTACGTCGTGTGTAGCAGGGAACCTTCTAACAATACCGTCAACAGTTATTTCAAGATACGCAACGTTTCCTGACGGATTCTCTTTACTGTGTATTTCAACATAGCTTCCGTCATTATTGCTGGAAAAAAGCCAAAGAGAATTATCTCTTATAACGTTCATGCCGTGCAATTCAACGGTATGCCACTGCCAATCGGTATCAACTTCGACTAACGCAAGCGGCGCTTCCCTCTCAAGGAACGTAACCGCCATGTCGCGCCACATTTCGGATATCAAGAAATTACGCATATCCCCACCGGTGGTAACCGGCGGTGGCGGCGTCGGAACATCGGTACGATTTCTATAGTATTCAAGCAATTCTACTCGAGCAAGTTCGTAATCGCCGGCTTTAACAGCCTCTTCAACATAACGAAGGTCGGGGAAAAGGTCGTATCTAAGCATTGGCTCAATTCCCCAGCTATTACTGAACGGATTCCACGAACCAAAGAAATCTTCATCCGTCAAATGCATCGGATCGTAAAGCGGCTGAATAACTCCGCGGCTTGTATCTCGTCTTAACACGGTCGCTAAAAACGCTCGTCTGTAAGTAACGCCGCCAACTTGGGCAATAGCGGTTAAAGTCACCGGAATATCGCCCGCCCTGTTAAATTGACGGGTAACTTGTCCGCCGGACGATATAACTTCGCGATTCGAAGTTTCCCATCTTACAGTTGCGCCGCCAACGCTGGTTGGCAAACTCAAATTTTCGGTCACGGCGCTCAAATCGCCGAGAGCGCTTACCAACGCAGCGTCAACCGTGTTGACGCTACTACTAATTCCTTCTAAAATAAACGTATCGTTTCCGCGCGCGGAAGATAGGCTTCCCGAATACGGCGCAAGCGTGAAATTCGCTTGACTTCCCGAAACATAGCCCGAAACGTTTACAGATGTATAATCAGCGCCCATATCGCGCGCAGCTCTTGCTATTTCATTGCCGCTTGCGTCAAAAATTACGTACTCACGGTCATATCTTAAAGCTTGGCTCGGAATTTGAAGCAAAAATCCTGCCGAAGCACCGGGAACATTAAATTCCAAGTCCATTTCGTCCGCGTTACGCGTTGCGTTTCCCGCGACACTTCCCGTACGCAGTACGGTCAAAGAATAAATAAACTCCATAGACTGACCGCCATGCGAAACTGTCGCTCTTAAGCTCGCTTCCGCATTCGCGGCATTAGCGCCCGGGCGCGTAATCACGCCGGCGTTTGAAATAACGCTCGGAGTAAGACTCGTCCAGGTAATATTCGCCGTTTCTCCGCCGCTTGTAACGGTCGAAGGCAATGTTATATTGCTTGAAACGGCTGTTCCAAGCTGTTCTCTTATTATGTTGTCCGCGGCGATAAGCACCGAGTTCGACTGCGATTTATTAACAATAAGCGATGGTCTTTGCTCCTCGTTTGCCGCGCCCGTGCCGTGCAAAACTAAGTTTTGATGATTATTATTAGGCACATCAACCGTTCCGCCCGATGTCGAGACGGTAATAATAGGTCTGCCCAAATCCAATCTGATCGCTATAAACGAACTTTCCGGATTTTCTTCGAACTGCGCTCGGATTTGCGGCAAAATGTCGGTTGTGGTATAAACCGTATTAGTCGCAAAGTTTCCAACTCTTCGATAAAGGAAAGACGCGGCGTTAAGAAGACCGATTTCTTGCACTCTTGCATAAGACATAGGCTCAGACGGATAATCCGCCAAATCATTCGGCAAAAGCAACGCCCTGAAGTCGCGAGGACCAATGTTGACACTATCTGTATTGGTGCTAACACGCAACATTATCGAATCGATGGCGTCAAGATTATCCCTAAAATCCGAAAGATCAAACCGCACAAATCCTACGCGCCTGGTGCAGGCGCCGCCGGTCATGCCCGGAAATCCACCCATACCGGGAATTGAAGACCAAAATCTGCCGGTTGCGTCAAGCTGTATAACCGGTCCGTTAAGCGGTTGCGCGGCGAACCTAAACCGCGCGAAAAAGCCGTCATAAGCCGGCAAAATTGTTTGTGGCGCCGCAAAAGCTTCGATACTTAGCTCTGCAGGTTCCTCAAACACCGGTTCCGGCTCATAATCATACAAATCCGCATCAGACAAATCGGTTTCATAATCATAATTATCATATATATCAGCCTCATACGTGTCGGCGATAATATTCATTCCCGTCAACGTCAAGAGCATAGCAAGCGCGGTAATCAGCGCAATTAATTTCATTTTCATATCAAGTCCCCCTTTTTTGGTTTATTGACAGAGTATGGGCGTAAAATTTTGCGCCAATGCTCTGTCGATAAACCTTTTTAGCGTGCCGGCGCTAAAAATATTAACACCGGCACGCCATATAGCAATGTATAAAACTAGTCTCTTACAATAACCAAAATATTCGCGTCCATCATATTAGCTTGAACAAATACGATTGACGGATTTAACGGATTGTCTTGAAAAGATACAATATCGTCAACGGTTGCCGGAGTAACCGTGTTGCGCGTTCTGTCGAAAACATAAAAATCATTAAACTGAGCTTGATCGTTATCCGGATTTTCAGTATGCGCGTATATATGCACACTTGTCGTTTGATCAAAACTCATATTTCTGCCTATTTGCAGATAATGACGCAAAAATCTTGAGGCGTTATTAATTTCAGCTTGGCGAAGTATCATTACAGGACCAAAGATTCGCGCATTCGCGGTGTTAACGCCAATTTGCTGGAATTCTCTTTGAGTTGCAAGCTGAGCAAATCGCTCCATTTCTTCAATTTCGCCGCCAAACCCAAGTTGGAAGCTTATTACGTCTCCCATTCTAAGGTCATTCGCTAATCTAAACACTTCCAAATCATGCGCCGCGTAGTGACGGAACGGCTCGCCCTCGCTATATCCTTCAATAACGAACGTAATTTGTTCAGATCTGTCCATCGCTTGAGAAACTCTGGTTACTATTCCTATCGCTTCATCGCCCGGTCGATCGCCCGGATTAATTCTGATAACGATAGCTCTGACATACCCGGTATCCTCGTCAAGTTCAAAAGCTTGAACATCATATTGCTCTGCATCTCTAAAGTCAATAACCATTCCGAAATCTTCTAATCTGCTATTGCCATGACTGTCGTACGGCACTACAAAAAACTCGGTATCAACATTAAATTTAAACGGCATATCCTGTCTGCCCTGTAAAGCGCGGAATCCTCTCGCAAGTCTCAAATATTCTCTGTTCGCTCTGCCGCCGTAATGGTTAGCATAGGTGATTTCACGAACAACGCCGTCGGCGCTTACAACCAAGCTTGCAACGGTTCCTATTTGAATATTGTTAAACGCCGCTTCGGCATTCGCGAAAACATCACCGTTAATCATTACTCTTTCATGAACTTGATAGATATTAAGTCCGTAGTAATTATCATAAACCTGTATTCTCATACTGGAATCCAGCCCGCCAAAATTAGAAGTTTTGTTTATAACATAAACAAACTCCGATCTTGCAACTTCAAATCTGAATATTTCTCCATTTTCGTCAACCCAAAATCTTCCTGTTCGCCCTAAAGCGGCGTTTTCCAGCTGACTTGTTACATAGTATCGCTCGTCGTTAATAACAACCCATTCTCCGTCTTGCATTTCGCTTATCGAACCGATAAACGGAGGCGGCAATAATATAATTTCAAGGAAAAGTCTATCCTCTGATTCAACGATAGATATTGCGTCTCTTATTCTTATATCGTGCCAATTCGCAGGTTCTCCGTCAACCGTTCTTACAATAACGGTTCTGTCGCTATTCTCTCTCATGTCGATAACAGCGCTTCCTCTGAACTGGCCTTGAACATAAATCATTTCGTTTCTTACGCTTATGTTACTTACAACAAAGCTTTCCGAACGGGTAAATCTTATAACGTCAATCATTCCGTCGTTATCGTTGTCAATCACCAATACATTTCCGTCTGAAAAATCAAGATCTTCCGCCGTAAACGAATCAAGCATACGATTGTTGAATATAACAACTACGTTCGGGCTAACATTTAATTGTCTTGTTCTGCCCGCCGCTTCGTCATAATATTCAACTCTGTTGTTAGTAAAAGTCGGATATGTCGATCTCGGTAAAAGTCTGACAACGTTTTGCCGTGTAACGCGGAACCCGGCAACTTCGCTAATCGCCGCCCGATCGTCAGTTCTTGCAACATATTGAATGTGATATCCAATATGGTTGCCAACAGCGGTTCCGCCGTTGTTTAATCTTACGCCGTCTATAACAACTTCGTCATCGTTTAAGTTAAAATTGCTTCCGCCGATGTTTGTAATTCTGTTGGCTTCAACAATACCTTCACCCATAACAAAACCGCTCAATCTTAAAAACTGAGCTTCCAAAGTGTCGCCTTCTCTAGTTTGCATGTCAACCGTATCGATTCCAAAAACTCTGGTTCTCATCATTTCAACGTTAAAACTGTTGTGCAACATTAACGCGAACGATAATCTTGACATCGGCTGATTAGAAACGCCGCCGGTTCCGCTCGCAAGTCTCAATCTTGTTGCTTGCATCAAGTATCCCATCGGCCATCCGCCTTGAAAATTAGCCATTTCGCCATATCCCAAAGCGGTAACAAGCATTTTCGCCGCCTGCTCAACTGTAATATGCTCGTCAATCGCAAGAATTCCGCCCGGGTGTCCCGACAAAATTCCTAAAACCGTTGCAAGGTGTACAATCCCCGCATATTCGTGATCGGGAGAAAGGTCGGCAAATCCGGTATAGATTTCCATTCCCAATGCCAAATCAAGGAATCCAAGTGATCTGATAATCAAATAAGTTGCTTCACCTTTTGTGATTGTATCTTCATTAGTAAAGCCGTCAACGTCATCCTCATCAATTATTCCAAGTAATGCAAGATAACCTAAAATTTCTTGATCGCGAGTCATTTGCGAAAAATCATTTACAACGGGCGCCGCAAAAACCGCGTGGAATTGCGTAACCACGAGAAAAATCGCAACAATAACCGCTAAAATTCTTCCCTTATTTACCATAAAAAAACCTCTCCTATCACCTTAAAAAATTTTTCCTAAATTAACAGATATTTATTCTTCCCTCTAATACCAAACACCCGCCCCAAAGACTCTACAAGTCTTCGGGGCGGTAGTTACATTTTTAATAGTGCTATTTAATTTTAGTTATATTAAATAATATAAACAGATTCAATCGGAGCCAAAGCAGAAAAGTCTTCCCACAACATCAATCTTGCTTCACTCGCATTGATGCCTCTCCAACTCAGGCTTCCTGTAAAGTTCGCAGGATCAATAGTAAGCGTTACAGCGTTAGGACCACGAACTGCGACATCATTATCATCAAATGTAAGAGTTCCCATCATAACATTGTTTCCGCCGTAAAGAGCCATGATTGGTTCAAATGTTGCGGTATCCGCACCATCGAAGTAAACGATAAACTCGGTAGGCGCTCCCGGAGCTCCTGCCAATGCAGCACTCACGTGATACCACGTCGCCAACACTTCTTCGGTTATAGTTCCGCCTTGACCATCGTCAACTTCAATCTCAACATAAACGCTTACCCCATCTACAGGGCTTTGCCATCTCGCATA
>Ga0123352_10016763_pt1 | contig 11676 bp, 7 predicted proteins | sample TergutLab28metaG_FD_89700 | JGI IMG/M metagenome (GOLD analysis project Ga0123352, IMG submission 89700) | Labiotermes labralis P1 segment gut microbial communities from Petit-Saut dam, French Guiana - Lab288 P1 | ecosystem: Host-associated > Arthropoda: Insects > Digestive system > Gut ...
AGAACCAAATATGTTAGAATTATGAAACAAACTGCATTTTGAAGAGAAAAGAACGGAGAGTATATACCATGTTTAAAATATTCAGTACCTATATTTGTTGAATAAATATATAAAATGCAACGTTACAGGTTAGCGGTGCGGTACGACCCCTATAGGGGTCGTTAGGCATCAAACGGTTTCAAACCTCTGTGACTTAAGGGAGTAAGTAGTCAACTTCATGCATCAGTCGCATTACACCCGGGGAAACACCGCCCGTAGCCACTGATTAGGAGACTGGCCGCAACATGTCCGGTGGAGCTGATAAGCTTCATTAAATTACTCGAGCTTCTAATAAATTTAATTTAATGTCTAGAACATAACTACAGGCCAATCAGTAAACAAATTACACCACTAGTCCCCCACCAGGCAACGTACGATCCTACCTCTTGGCGTCACCGGCTTCCTTCCTGTCGCGCACCTTAACTTCATATTAACGGATCGTGTTTACGTCCGTAAAGGCAGTAACGTAAGAACAGTCACGAAAGACATCTTTCCAGAAAGCCTTTCCCTGTACCGCGGTAAGTACTACAACTGTGTAATCTACCGACGGCAGTAGGTCAAGTTTAGTGCAGTAACAACACCTCCTGTGATCATGTTCGCCGAAAAGGCAAACGAATGGACATAACGATCCAGTAATGGTTTCATTCACTTGGCTCAGGATATGGGTTAGTGGGGGGAGTGGTCATTGCGACGACGATAATTAATACGTTTACGTAAACTGCAGGAAGTGTTCACTTGCTGGGAGACTGTCAGTTTTGCAACGACTCTGCACCATGTAATTATACTACCACCGCTGGGCCGCCGCCGCCGCCGCCGCCGCCGCTGCCAGCACTAACAAACACATACTACTACTACTACTACTACTAATAATAATAATAATAAAGGTAAAGGTAAAGTTGGAGTTAATGTACATCCTAGAACAGGCCACAAAAGCCCAGAGGGGAAGCAGATGTATAGCTCTACTCTTCTTTCAAACTCGGGGCTAGATGGGGGTGGGTGGTCAACTCCACGACCCAACCGCTTTACCCCCGGGAAAGACCCCGTACCAATTGCAAAGAAGGCTGGGTGGGCCCCAGGGCCGGTCTGGACGGGTACAGAAAATCTCGCCCCCGCCGGGATTCGATCCCCGGACCGACCAGCCCGTACCAAGTCGATATACTGACTGCGCTATCCCGGCCCCAATAATAATAATAATAATAATAATAATAATAAAGTGCAGCCGTCATTTCACACTGCAAGGAAGTTTTCAACTTCTTCCGATTCACAGAAGAGTAACAGAGCACAATGAGATTTCAGATTATCATTGCGGTGTTGATGAAGACTACCGTCGTGTTAGATATGACGACGCGCGGATTGGTAATTACCGGCGTTTCGGTTGAGCCTGCTGCCTCCAGACTCTTCTAACCAGCCGTGTGCTTTCCGAGGACAGCCATTCTGTCGGACTTCATTGCACGTCACGACGGGATGTTGGTTACAACATAAAAGCGAACAGCTTTATGTGGAATTAAATATCGGGCTGACGTCACAACTATCAACACCGACTGCAAGGAACTGCGTCCTTCCTTAGAAGCTAATATTTGCTAAGTTGTTCAACAATATCCCGGCCTTTTATGGAATTCGAAGGTTCACACTGTATTCACATCAGTCGGCTGACGGTTAATATACTTAATCAAATGAAGGCAGTCAGCACTCTGCATATCCTATTCCCGTGAAACGCACCTTCAAAATATAGTCCCATTTCAGCGTATGCTCCCCAAGTGGTTTCTTCAATTCAGGGGTGTCTACTAAAATCGTGTAGGAATTCCCCATCCCCCACTCTTGCCCTACGCTCCAGCCATCTCGTACCCCTTGGTTCGATTACCGCAATAATACGTGCTGAAAGGTGCACAGTTTGACAATTCTCACTATCCAATATTCTGTGTGTGTGTGTGTGTGTCTGTGTCTTCCTTTAATGTTAACATAATATACTGAATTCTTTGCTTCCAAAATCCTGATCAGCCAACTGAGCATTCCAAATTATGAACTATGTACAAGAAAGACTACCTGGAAATAATTAATTGTCGGAAATAATTAATTTTCAGAAATAATCGATATTATTGACGCCGATAAAAATAAAATACATAAATCGAAATACAGTAGGATTTGAGGCTCTCACAATGACGAATATGAAGATTGCTGGCGTCTGGGATGTGACACCGTGTAGTCTGGTAAACTGTACAGACGCTCCAGAATATCCTGCTGCCTCCATTATCGTCCACACTGATGACGAAGGCAACAGGATTCCCTGAAAGGTCGGTATACTTCTGCCCCACGGCATGACAGCACTCGTCGAAACACACTTAGTAGTTCGTGGGACCTATGAACATTATAACGCATGAAATGTCATTAAATAACAAAAGAAACAACTGTCACAGAAACATTTTGGAAAACAAGTTTCAAAAAGGCTGAATACGTGAATGGTCCCAGTCCATAAAGTCTGTTCCATCAAAATCGGTTCCTTCGGCTGTATTTTCGTAAGTACATCTTTAGACGGTAGCACAGCGGTTAAGGTGCTGTGCTACAAATCGGAAGGTCGCTGGTTCGATCCCAGCTGGTGCCAGTGGATTTTTCATTGACATAAAAATCCTTCCGATCGCACTATGACCCTGGGGTCGACTCAACTTCTAACAGAAATGAGTACCAGGAGTATTTCCTGGGGGTAAAGGCGGCCGGTGCATAAGGCTGACAACCTACCACCATCCTGTGCCGTTGTCACGAAATCTGGGAGCCCCAACTTCCTGGAACCCTCTGGGCCTGTCCGAGCCTATAATGGGACTACCTTACCTTTACCTTTACCTTTACATCTTTAGACGCTTCGTCAGAACCTCCTTAACCCAGTTTAGAAGTGGAGATTCTCAGACAGTGTTACAGGGCGCGACACAATTCTTGCATGCTAGTGGTCAGGGCGGTCAGCACACGGCGAGTGCACTGTTAGTAAAACTGCAAGCGGAATTAAACAACTGCAATCTGCAGGTATCAAGCTCAATGTAGCTACTGCTGCTATCAGTACTGTGAAAGAAACGTAGATTAGAAATCCGGATGTCTGTTGCATATCAGCGGCCTAACCTCGTTATGGACATTATGTAACCGAGAAACAAAACACACGACAAACTTCAAGCCTGCAAGCAACAAACATATGGAATTCCAAACATTAGAGATGAAATATAAACAGTAAGCACAAGCAGTATACAAGCGACGGTAATGGTTTTTTAAAACACTCAATTATCCCACCAATGTTTTTACTTAGAGCTGGGTTGTGGGCCGTAGGAAACTTACCCAACACTGACAAAGATACATGGGACAGTCCATTTATTTGCACGTAGCCTTTAACATGCTGCTTCTTTAAAATATCACATAGAAGAGAGAAGAGAAAAGAGATAGGAGAGGGCAGGAGAAAACAACAGTAACACAGAAGACAATACAGTGAGAAAGCCCTCCTTTTCCCCTTATGTACTGCTCTCGACTGCTTCTTTCTCCAGGATATCAAAAACCATACGCATTGCGAGTACTTCCTACTCCATTCCTTGGAATTCAATCATTACACATTTTATTCTTTAATCTCGTCGTAATGTACAGTGTATACATCGTCCTTAGTTATATTTCTGATGGTCTGTGTTCAAATGCACGCACTAATTGTGTGACTGTACAAATAACTAAGTCTCAGGCAGCAGAATCCTAAGTTTCCACATCACTGACACAACACCTTGTCACTGGCGACGATACATCCACTTCCAGTCAGCACATTATATATCCGTAACTTCCACCTTAGCGAGAAGTAGGCCTACTTGCCGGTTTACTACCGGTCACAGACCAACAAAAGGTTTCCCCAACAAAATTCGGTATTCATATTTTGTTCCCCAAATTCGACCTACATTCAAATGTACGCGCTACCGAATCCAGAGTTACAATGTTTGCCGTTCACTACCTCACAGGTCTAAATGAAGGCTGAATGATGCACCGAAGACACTTCCTTCACGAAGATACGGATGTGAACGTAAAGACATGTCGATCAAGAAGCAATATAATGCTGGTGTCTTAGTGCCCACAGTATGGGGTGTTGGTTGCACGATTCAGGTAGTGCTACAACGTAACATGCACGAAACCAGTAAAATAGTAGAACCAGAGCAGATGCATTGTGAGGGATGCGGTTAAAATATTTATTACATACTAGGACAGTGGTTTATAGTCAGTTGTAGTAAGGCAAATGGCGTTCAGAATTTCGAAATTTCTTTGTTACAGCCGTCGGCCAGTGTGAATTAGACTGTCCACTTGCCTCGCCCACCGTCTGTCCCTATTTATATCCGTACCCAAGATAGGTTAGGGCCTACGTTTAGTTGCCAGTCAGCGCAGCGCCGTCGATAATGCAGCACTGGCTCATTTGCATACACGTTTTTCACGCACTAGTTTCAATTTGTTACATTGCAACACAAACTTTTATATGCTGTTCAATGATAAATGATTGTCTAGTACAGTAGGCAGGCGCAATTCACACACACACGTTGTACAAAGTGTGGGAATCCTGCCAGCCCTATCTGACACACCATTTTTCCTTTCTCCTTGGCTCTCTACGCCAACCTAAAACTCAAGTTCTAGATATGTTAGCATCTTTTTACCGTCTCTCTCCAACTTCAATTCACGTTCAGGTATGTGAAGGCTGCCAAAGATTTGTCAATGCGTTATCTGTTACGGGGCTGTAAAAACGTCACACTGCTGGATCCTCCAAAACTATTCTCTACGTACTTCCCTAGTCACATTTTGTAAATGAACTGTAACTAGAAACATACAAATTACGGTGTCTAGTATGGCAGGTAAATAAACACTGATGAGTAGATGACGAATTTCCATAATTGTCAAATATCGAACTCCGGACTACAATTTTACTTGAAAATCTGACAGTCGCTCAGCTGACCTAACAATTTTCTTTCCTTTATGAAACTCGATATTTGATTACCGTATTCAAAACAGGCTGATACTGGACCCTATCCCGAGCAAAACGAATCCCGTAGATATTTTTACATCCTATTTCTGCAATACATTTTAATATTACCCTATCCTCAAGTTAGAGTTCTAGTTGTCTCTTCACTCCAAATTTCCCATCTAAATTTTTGTGCGTATTTCTCAATTATCTCTTGGGCGCGGTTCATTTACTATCTCCTGATTTCATCACCCTTATAATATTTGGTGCATAATATAAATTATGAACCTTCCTGTCAGGGCTTAAGCAGTATCCCTATATTGCCGTCATTTTCAGTGTCCTAAGTCCAGGCATTCTCCGGACTCTGATGTCTTCATGATGTGGTACTTAATTAGGCGATAGAACTTAATTACTCAGACGCGGAACTTCACGTTAAACACTTCCCACTTCCTCCTTCAGATGACATACCGAAGTCCTGAACTCGTGCAAAAGATGAGATAAAGTTACAGTTGATGTTACTCTTAACTCGCTACCAACTACACATCTTTCAACTATCCAAACAAATATAATGCGGCACTGGTTCATCTTTTCTGGTGCTTGACTAGTACAGCAGAATTCTGTTCTCGGAGGACTGTACCCCCCCCCCCCTTTTCCTCACACATTATACAAAAGCCTCGTCACATTACTTACTATCACTATCAGGAGGTCTGAACACATGTACTTACAAGAGGAATATTAACAACTTCATGTGGTATTAAAATCGAATACATGTTCATTACACACGATAAACATTTACCATTAGTTATGCAAGAAGACGTATTAAATAACTGTTTATGTCAAGCACATTTCTCCTTCGAGGGTTTTGAGATTTGCTTCCTCGTCTCACAAATGTTCGCCTACCAACTCCACAGCTCTGTGCTGTCTTCCGGACCATTTTGGCGATTACACCATTACGTTTCCCAAAAAGTGTCGTGAAAAAATATTTAGTGTCTACCAGAACGCTCGTTTGAAATTCAGCGCCACAATTTGACAGCTTATATCTAAGGCTACAGTTTAGACAGGCAACCTTTTCAATGGTCACCTCACTTGCAGGATACAGCCCTTCAGGTACAGCCCGATATGAATGCTGTGAACTTGGAAAAGTTCTGAAAAGATAACTTTATTATTATTATTATTATTATTATTGTGACGATGATCTAACCTACTTTTGTTCGATAAAGAAGCACTGCAGATGTGTTCACTACTATGTAATCTGTTTATTTTTTATTCTTCTAACGCACATCAAACCATAAGATACTGACAGCGGCCGTTTTACAACAAGGAAAAAACAGTTTAAAGAATAAGCAATGTCGGTACGTGATCTAGAAGCACTTTTTTCTCCGACAGTGGTCGAAATGATAAAATCGAGTGAAGCATTCATTCCTATTCCATTTTTAACACCGGCATTTCGCTGTACCAACGTCAGCAACTGAAAATTTCATTTGGCTTCCACAGACACGAAAAACAAACTGGAGACCAAATATACCCACGATTACACCAATTCGTAATAATGTTCATTACAAACAATGTAGTCGCTAAAATTAACATGAAATGGTAACTTTTCTGCCTCATGTTAAAATAAATATACACCAGCTGAAGAAGAATAGAAACGGAGAAGCGAATAAATAAATAAATAAAAATATAGAACGACATATTGGGACAGAACACTCGCAAACCACAGGTTGATAAATGAGCGGTAGTTTTGGCGCTGTAAATCACCACTAGCCGCGTACATTTTAACAGGCCTTGTTTTATGGATACTACGAACCACCAAGCGCTCACAGTTTTCAAGGATGACAGACGTCCAAACAAACTGCATGTTATTTGGCCTCGTTCCAAAAGCACATTACAAATTTACAACGTACTTCCACCTCTGACATTGCGTCACAGGGTGACGTTCGAAAGTTCACCTCCTTTACTTCAAGGTTACTAATATTGTGATTCACACACCCAAACTTTATTTGCTCTCTGATCATACAAAGATTCTCGCTTTCACTGCCGATGCGTGAGATGTGACCTGTGGTGAGTAGATATGCATGTGGAAGGATACAGGAGAGCCCAGTCGGTTTAGCAACCAAGCTACGGGAGGGAAGACTGAGGAAGCAGGGTTCGATTCCCGAGAGAAGCAAGAAATCCATGTACTCTCTAAAGCGTCTAGACCACTTGTGGGGTCTCAGCTGATTTCCCATTCGGTGATTTCCGGGAGCTTTTTCCTCTGAGGTAAAATGGCACAAGCAAGAAGCCGACCGCTGACATCTATTGCCGAGGACACAAGTGCATAAGGTTAAATTCCACTTCCCCACATGCCTTCAGGAGGAGGTAGTTTTTGTGAAGGGTGGTTTAGCTCCACCAGACTCGGGTATCAAATTCGACTGCCCGTGCAGTGCGTTACCGGCCGTCCGGAGGTAGTTCCGCGTAGCTCTGTAGACTACCGTCTTCCCACGCAAATATTCCCATCCGTAGCTCGATTCCTCCCATTTTTTTCCTATTTCATATTTCATGTACAGTCAAACCCGGTTATAACGACCTCGATTAGTGCGACAACTCGGCTATAACGTCATACATTCAGTTGTACCAACTAATTCTCCATAAGGTACGTGTTTTCTGCCTTGCTTAGTACGATATACAAAAGATCGTCTACTTGGATATTAAGAGATTGCCTGCCATCTATTCCAAAACAATTTTCCAAGACTTAGGCTATTCTGGGAATTCAACCATCTCCTTGCCCTTGAGAAGCCAATGCGTGTAACTCAGGCAGCTATAAGAGCTGTAAAATGACAACAGTAATGGTAAACTCACGATATGCATAAAGTTGCCCTCTACTGTTCTACTGCTGCAGTTAACAGAGGTCTGGCAGAGTAATAACATTGCTGCATTAACCAACAGGTTTTGGGCCTCGAAGAAAAAGTTAACGTGATTAAGGAATAGAAAAGGGGGCTTGGTTACATAAGCGGTGTAGATGGACTCATAGCGTCCAAAACACCAGTACAGCACCGCATTAACGTGGCTGAGTCATGGACCCACAGGCTATTTCTAAAGGCTGTAAGTTTCTAAGGTTATTTTGGTGTATCTTAATTTTCCATGAACGTGTGGTTTATAAAGAACACATAAACATTCAAATAAATTTCTTGGTTCGTCAGATATCATAGGTGGGAGGTTGTTTATATATATATGTATATATTCAAAGTCGTATAATTTTGCTATATCCTCTCAAATAAGAACGGTACACCCCAGTGGCGGTGCGCCAGTTTCTGGAAAGTTCGGTCAACGGCTACAACATATGAAATGGTGTGGCTGTCCTTAGCATGAAGCTGTTACAGCACGCTGTGTGACAACAGTCGCTGTAAGTATGGTAATGGACTGGTGGCCTTCACAAACTCAGCACATACCGTGAACCCAACTTTACCCTATCAATTTCAGTCCTGAAGATGGAGGCAGCATGTAGCATGTTCCACCGAAATGAATTGGGGGGGGGGGGGGGAGAAGCTGGTGTGTGTCGGGAACTTGGTATTGTAAATTCTACGGTCCAAACGAATTGGAAAAACAGAACCAGAATTATTAGTGCGTTTGAACAGAACGGATCGAGAATAGAGCGATTTCGAAAGCCTGAACGAAGTGACGTCGACGAGGGGCTGCTGAAATGGTTTAAGCAACAGAGAAGTGGCAATGAACCGGCGAGCGATCCTCTTCTTGTGAAAACTTTTGTTATTATCAGCTCTTGATTTTAATATCAAGTTAATGTAATATTTTGGCGTAAAGTGCATGACAATTTACAGCTGTAGAAGAGTAATTTTTAATTCTAAATTTTAATTGTAATCTTACTTTGAAACAGATCATAGCGTTAACGTTGAGTAATATGGCTGCAGGCCTGTATTTTGTCTTCAAATATTATTCCTTCACTTTTACCATACACCTCGCTTGGAGCGACACTCGTTTATAACGACACAATTTGTTTATTCGATCCCTTCTATGACGTTATAATAGAGTTCAACCGTAATTTAACGTCAGTTTGCGATATATGCCGGTGAAATATTTGTAACTGTGTGAAGACGAAATTTAACCTGAATTATATTTAAGTGTACAGTTCGTACCGCACAGTAAACATACTTGGTCTCAGTTATAAAAACTGGCCACTTAATGTTTTATGCGGAAATGATCCCTGTTTTTCTGAGATACATACAAATTAAATATACACACAGTGTGGGCAAAAGGTAGAATTTTTAATATCAAGTCTGGTGGTACATAAAGTAACCACTAGACTTTAAAGGCTTAAACTGCTCAAAGAGAGACTGGGTAGTATCATCAGAAGCCTTAGGATAGTTCCAAACCCGGTACTCCAAATACCATGAGCGCTACAGCAGTCCCTTACTTAACTTCTTCGTACTGAAACTACGTCAACTGAAGATTCTACGAGGGAGGAGCGATAATGTTAGTACGAGCAATGCAGTGCTGCGACATCCTTCTGTGCCTAACGCTGTTACCACGCAATGCTCTAACGACGTCTCAGCTTCGAGCGTAACTGGACCCTCATCACTATGGCATGGCACGTCCTCGTGCAACCGAAGAAGGCGCTATGCGCGGAATGCAGCAAACGGCAAGTACGTTGCGGACATCCGAAAAAGGGCGATTCTTAATTAAGGTTTTGGTTCTGCGGCTATCAACCTCTAACAGTAAACAAAACTATATTATAAAATATTACAACAGACATCTGCCTCGACAAGGAGGATAATATTAGAGCGGGGGTTAAAGAAATAATGTGAGGGTGTGAAATGATTAACCTTTTGACGCCTAATGTCAAGTATAGTGGTCGTACCGCACCGCTAACCTCTAAAGTTGCATTTTATATGTTTATTCAACAAATATAGGTACTGAATATTTTAAACAAGCTATATACTCTCCGTTTTTTTTCTCTTCAATATGCAGTTTGTTTCATAATTCTAAAGTATTTGGTTCCCGTAATATTCACATTTTATATACAGGATGTGCTAAAATAAATAAAAAAAATAATTCCGGCGCCAAAAGGTTAAACTGGCTCAGGTAGGTCTTTTCGTGAGATCAAAAACAAAATTTCTGCGTCTCTCAAGAAGGGTGAGGGAGGAAGATTTTCTTGACTACATAACTACGAACTGAAGACATATCCTGTACCAAGGAGATACTTTGTGTAAGCATACATCTTGGAAGACAACAATTGACACAACATGTACATCAGCCCTACGCTCTACATGGACCTTTAAACAACAACATCTGGATGGTGACTTGGCAATAATGTGCACTGGTTAAACACTTCTAAGCCTTTCGCTTCACGCCTGAATTAAACATGTTAATAGTAAGACTGTTAAGTTATCTGACAGAAATCTTATCCTTGGGTTCTCGGACTGTCGTCTCTACCGTACAGTACTGAATCCTGACTTCTTCAGCACACATCATGCAACATTTATATCTACTGCGCATTCGGCATTTTCTGCGGCGCAGAGTATAGAGTGGACGTAATGAATTGCAGACAGGAAAGACAGCCTCAAAGTGAAGTGCGACCTTTTGAACACGGTCATAATGCTAATGGGATACAACAGTGACCAAAAAACTCAGGAAGGAGAGCCATCTGTAAGTTAACACATCTATTATAAAAGTGTGAAGTGAATGTATGTAATATGAAATTAAGTTTATCCCTCAGGGGACCAAAAACCTAAATAATTGTAGCCTTTCTTTCCTTAGCTTAAAGGAACATTCATCAAAAATGCTTGTACACGCCGGCCGCAGATAATACGATGCATTCTTAAATAAGGAAGTAGTGTCCATAGTAGAATGTAGTACCAATATTTATCAGTTAATAACAGGAAACAGCAAAGTCGCTCGTCTGCAAACAACATGAAACTACAGACAGATAACAGCTGCGTAAGTCTATGTAAAACAAGAGAAAAGAAAGCAAAACACGAAAAGAGAACGAACCGAATGGAGTGAAGAAACATGGCGATTTCGAATTAAGTTACGACACTTTTGCTTGGCAAACACGGCTACGTCCCCACGATAGCACTTGCTTTCACATTCAATACCTTCTCACGTGTTCACATTAGCCTACTGTTCATTACAGAACCTGTAAGCATTTCAACTTTTAGAATTCTAAATTTCATATATTTAATACGTACTAAACAGCGGGCATCCTTGATAGTGGACTTCAAAGACGACGTTGATGTATATTAAAATGCATTTATTTAGTGCTCTCTTGCCAGCTCACATATGTTATAAGAATTACTCTATTATTGCGCCATATCTAGCCGTTATGTACAAAGCAACACCATAAGTGCTTTTATTTTTATGTATATACCGTACATTTTTATTGTTTATTTTTCTTTATTTGTACCAACAAACTCCAGCGCGCGCGCAAAATTACATTACAAATGCTCCTACATGTTTCTGTGCTTATGCACCATCTTCAGGGAGCTTTTATATCAAATTTAATATTTTAATATATATATATATATATGCAATTTTTGGTACAAATAGTAAATAACAAACCATATGTGATGTTAATAGAAATCCAACCAGATGCAACAGTATGCAGATATTTTATTTACTGCACAGTCACTCTACATGTTTCGGGTGTCACAGCACCCATCATCAGGAGTACTAAAAACTGTAACCGCAAC
>Ga0123352_10016766_pt1 | contig 11675 bp, 10 predicted proteins | sample TergutLab28metaG_FD_89700 | JGI IMG/M metagenome (GOLD analysis project Ga0123352, IMG submission 89700) | Labiotermes labralis P1 segment gut microbial communities from Petit-Saut dam, French Guiana - Lab288 P1 | ecosystem: Host-associated > Arthropoda: Insects > Digestive system > Gut ...
CGCGAGGAGAAAAAATTCTTTTATTTTAAAAAAATTGCAATTTTTTTTTTTTTTTTTTTTTTTTTTTTAGTTAATTTTAAATGTTTGTGGCGCATTCCCCCCCCCCCCCCCCCCCAATTGAGAGCATGTACTTTTCCGCTCTTTCCTGCCTGGGACAGCCAAACAACCCGCCTCCTCCTAACTACTCCACTGGTCCTGATACAGTCATTCTTCAATTGGGCACATGAGAATTTTGTCACTCTGTCTCCTGCACTGCCGGTTCACACGAAGAATTTTGGCTGCCTTCTTTCTTTTACGAAATGTTAAACGTTCCAGTTGTGCTCGCCGACAAAAACTTGTTACTTTTATTGCTTGTAATTAAGGACAACGGGATGTCTGTGGTCACAATAAAACGTCACGTTCTAAATTTAAAAAAATAAATTTTATTCACAGTAATATTCCATATTTTTTATATCTCATGTTTATAGTGGCCAGTTTGTTCCAATTCTAGAAACCGTTTGCCGATTAACACCGGGTTAATATCCCATTTGAAATGTCACTTTGTATTTCATTTCACTAACATTCAGGTTACCGAAACGCGTAAAGAATCCAAATTGTGAGGATAGAGTGCACTTTCGTCCCATTTCTGGATAGATGACCCATGACGTGTGGTAACTGTATGTATTGTACCCGTGAGCGCTTGGCCGTAAATCGGCTATGGTGCCGAGTGATACGAAAGCTCCGTGTATCACGGATTACTAGCTCAAGTTGATAGTCTGTGATCAGTACATGCACTCTAGCGTGCGTATTGGGTATTTTGTGTGTAGTAGTAAGTCATTGTGTGTATTAGTAACTGCTGGAAATGGTGAGGAAACAAAATTGTGTACTACTTTTTGATTAAATATTGGTTGTGGAGTTTAATATTTGTAAGATATTTCTAAATAGCTGTATACCCAAATGTCAAAGTAACGGTGTTACCAGGTACAATTTACGGTCGCGTTCGTCGACTCATCAACATAACCTATATTTTTGACGTGACTAAGGCGTTTTGACCATTAATGTTTCTTAACGACCTATTAGGACCTTTAACAACACGTACGCAAGTAGTTATGCTGTGTGTTATACAATTTCAAGGTATGAATACTTGAATATGACTTATTTTTCAGTTTCGTAACCAGTACGACAGTGATGTGACTGTATGGAGCCCTCAGGGGAGGCTTCATCAAGTGGAGTATGCCATGGAGGCCGTGAAGTTGGGTTCGGCGACTGTGGGACTAAAGAGCAAAACTCACGCAGTGTTGATTGCACTGAAACGTGCCTCGTCAGAGTTGTCAGCCCATCAAAAGAAAATTATTCCTATAGACACGCACATTGGCATTACAATAGCTGGCCTCACAGCAGATGCAAGGATACTTAGGTACAAGAATTTTCTGATTAGAATTCATAAGGAAAGTTGATAAATTTGTGTATATTGTGTATAAATTAAAATTAATTTATGATTGTCTGCATGTAATGGTTACAGTTCCTTTAATTTCAGATTTGAATCTTACATAGTAGTGAAGATTAGATTGTAGTCTTGTCGGTTATGATACAGTGAACTGTCTCTCTTTCCTAATGAGGGCAGCAGGTTCTTGCAAAAGATTGCAACAGCCTTCAGGACTGAGGCGTGTCATACACCAGAACTGAGATCAAAAACGTTTTACATTTTTGTTGAAAGTTGCATGTGAGTTTCCATTTCTGTGATATACTCCATAGAGTAATAAGAGTGAGGAGAATACACATTTCTCTTCCTTTCATCTGAATGACAATAGTTATTATGTGTTGTATTTATTTGTGGTTTATTTCATGAAGTTATCTATAACTGATTGTGCAGCATTAAATTATGGGGTGGCTAACAAGAGATAATTGAAAATAATGTTGCAAGAAAGAGTCAACAAAATTTGAGGTATTAATATAGTATTCGTCTGAAGCGACTGAGGAGAACCATGAATGATGTCAGTCAGGATAGGTGGTTTTTATTGTGAGATTGAGCTATGGACTTTGGAAATACAAATGCTGACAATTTGACCACATAATTTGTTTTTTATGTATTGTATGCTGCTTTATTTTCTTGGAGGTACAAATACGACGACCACATCATTTATAGATCATGTATCTTTCAGTATCAGTATGCTTTTTTGTTTTCTTGCAAATACAAATTCTGACAATTTTGGACCATATCATTTATTGTTTATATATTATATAATGCCAGTATGCTCCTTTGTTTTCTTGCAAATACAAAGGCTGACAGCTTGAACACATAATTTATTGTATTATTATTATTTAGTATCTATATGCTGCTTAATTTTCTTCATTTCTTCATACTGTGTTATGTGTGACAGGAGCACAATTGCATGAGTTTTGTGGCGTGAAGAGACATAGTTTAGAAATTGTATTTGTGGTTATAATGCTATCATTTTGTGGTAGGCTAATTGAAGTGCATGCTTGTGTTCAGCCTATGTTGAACTTATCTTCATTGTTTTTCTCACCCTTGTCCAGTAACTATGCCATTTGTAATATACTTACAAAACACACCAACTCAAGGATTTATTTCAAATGTTATGTGTTTATGGCATATGAATTTTGATTCTCAAGAGCCATCATTAGTGTCATTGTACTGCAGTGAAATAAATGCTATTAATATTAGGTATATAACTTAGGAAAGGAATTATTTAAAATAATGGCACAACTATGCTTACCTGGCCCTGAAGTAGTTGTCTTGCTTGTTGTATTGTGTCTCTACTTCTTAGGTTCCATTCAACATTAGATATTATTTTTATGCTGTTGAGTTAGTTCTTGTTGTTTAGCTGTTAAAATATATTTAAGTGGTTAGTTAATAAATGCCTTTATCAAATACATGATTTTTTAAGTACTTTCATTGGGTTTTATAAAACCACCTTGAAGTTCGGAATATATGTTATTTGAACAACTTTTTTTTTTTTTAAATATGGTTGTTGATTATTGTCATCATCTTATAATCTCCGAGACCTGTTATTTTCTTGGTGCATTACTTCCTTTACAAACTTGTTTTTCTAATTGTGTACTGAAATGAATTTGGCTCTTAGTTATTGACTTTATTGTTGTCTCTTTAATCCGATGTTTTTACTTTTATTTTGTTTCATGATCTGAAGATGCATGTTTGTGTTTGTAGTGTCTCTTGTGCTATGTACTGGCCTTGCAGTTGTTGCTGGAATCATCATGCTGTGCTTTTCTTCATACACTATTCCATTTATATCAGTTATATTTCATAACATACATCAAACTGATCTGATTACTATGTTGGCATACAGATGCTAATATGACTTGCTTCTCAACTGTTTACAGTATAGAAGCAAAATCTCCATCACAGTGTGATCATTTTTGGCCAAGTGATTCTCTCAAACACTTTAGAATGGAGCAAACATCACCATTAAGTGAAACATACATGTATATTTTACCAGCCTGTGTTCTGACATAATTTATATGTGCAGATTTTGTGTACATGAACAATCTGATAAATTGTCAAACAAAGTGACTACATTAAACAAGTTCATCCTATATATACACACACACACACACACACACACATATACATACTGGTACATATACATACTGTACTGGTGTTTCCTTTGTCATGTTCCTATTGACTGCATACCTGCATCCCAGAAAAGACATCACATTTCCATTGATTGTAGCCTGGAACAGGCTGTTTCCCTACTGAAATGGTAATGCAACCCAGGGAAAAAAAATGTTGTTGCTGAGAGCTTGTATTTGGGGAACTTTAGGTGTGTTGATTATATCTGTTGAAATCTGCTCTTTTTGTTTTGTAGTTCAGTTAGCAGTTGTAATATTCACATTAGAATGGTCTGCGTTACCAGTATGTCAGTAACTGTAGAAGAACCAAAATTCATTTGTAAGCAGGCTTATATGTGGGATATAGTTGTTCATACACTTCCACAGATGCAGACTGATGATGAGCAGAGTGCTCTGTTGGTTCTTAACTGTGGTTGCATTGCATTTTTGTGCTACCATATATTCTTGAATCTAATCTGCACCTGATCTAATCCCCACTAGTTTTTGCTGATTTCTTAAACAAAAAAAAGTTAGTTCGCTGTTCTAATCTGCACCTTTCCGTCAACTGCCCCTTGCCCACAAGGCAGACTGATTGAATAATATTGGATGTTACCAATGCTTTGACCATTATCCGACTAACATACCATGTGTGAAGTGGCCATTTAACTGCCAGCGGTACAGTTATGAGTGTTGATGGCGAGTCTGATGAATAATAAATTATAAATATTATATAATATATAATATTATAAATAATAAATAATTGTATTGTCTTACAGCACGTACAGCGGCCCTATCATTTTTCCAAAATCCAGCTCATGACCGTGAATCTAATCCACACACGGTTATAATCCGCATCTGATTTTTTAGCCCTCTGAAACTGTAAAAAGGGTGCGGATTAGATTGGAGAATATACGGTAATTAATATGTAATTTTATTGTTTTAGTCGCTTCATGAGAACTGAGTGTCTCAATTATAAATATTCCCACGATGCCTTATTGCCTGTTGGACGATTGATATTAGAACTTGGAAGCAAGATGCAAGTGTGCACCCAGCGTTATGACCGTCGACCATATGGCGTTGGACTCTTGGTAGCTGGTTATGATGTAAGCATCTAAAATGTACTGTGTTATTCTTATAAGACCTTCTTGACATCATCATTTACACATTGGTTTCCATTTGCTGCTCCATATATGTTTTGAAGTTTGTTACATTGTGTTATAAATCACTATGGTGAAGAAATTATTTTGAAGAGAACTGTTGGTAATGTTATTGAATGATATGATTAGAATCAAGGAAAATACAGTTTCACTGTAGTCATTGAATTAGTAATTTTGTAACTTGTAACCCTAAGCTAAATCCCTGTTGAGTGTTGCTGTTGGTTGGTCATCTTCCACCAGGATCAAGGTCCACATGTGTACCAAACCTGCCCATCAGCCAACTATTTTGATTGCAAGGCCATGGCAGTTGGCTCTCGTTCCCAGAGTGCTCGTACTTACCTTGAAAAGCACCTCGAAGAATTCGCAGATTGTGAAACAGATGAGCTGATCAAGCATGGTTTGCGGGCACTTCGCGACACCTTACCTAATGAAGTTGAACTCACCACAAAGGTAACACCAAGCTCCTCCTTCCTTTGTTCTTATTCCCATAAAGTAATAGTGCAAGTGATTATTAAACATATGCCTTCAAATTTCAAATATTGCTGAAATAGTTGCAGAGTGTTAAGTAACATTTTGGGTTGCAGCACACTTGTGTCATGTCCTTTCCGTACAATTTGTTTGAGACATGTAAACTTTCAGGAAATGGGTCTACTGTCATCATCAGGTGATTTTTATTCTGATTCAATGAAGGAGAAACTCCTTGGAAAAATAAGTTACTCAGTCAAAATCCAAAAGGCTCCACTTCTGTTGCCTAGCTTGAAGAATATGAGGCGAGCCCATGTCCTAGTACTGTGTTTCTTTAAGATCCATTTTTATGGTATTGTACAAACTGTGCCAGGATCTCCAGCTAGTATCTTTCCTGTGGGTTTTTCAACTGAACTTTTGTGTGCATATTTCAATGTCAGTGCCTGACCTTTTTTTCCCCCCCAGAATGTGTCCATAGGAATTGTGGGGAAGAATGCCCCATTTAAGGCGCTTGATGAAGAAGGAACTGCTCAGTACCTGAGAATGATTGAGGGAGAAGAGAAACGTGGTGGACAGCCAGACACAACAGGCCAGGATCCCACACCTCCACAACCTCCACCATCTGGAGAAGGCCCCCAGGATCCCGTTCCTGCAGTTGCCATGGAGACGGAGTAACCATCTTGCCATCTTCACATATTGCTCCGATACTTCCTTCTGTTACTTCCTCCTTACTTCTGCCTCGTGTCAAAAGAATCCCGACCATGGTCATGCAGGATGCTTCACCCTTCATTTTATCATACTTATGATGGGGTTTCTTGAAGGTTTGACTTTCCATGTTTCAAAACTATGCAGTGGCACATTGGCATTTTTCAGATATGTTTTATTAATTTCCTCTAACATTTGCTTGATGCATATGACATTGTAATGTCATAGTTAATGTCTTACATGCATAATGTATCAGAATGTTTCACTTACAACACAGCTTCAGGACAGTCGGTGCTTTTTTTCCATGTATAATAAAGTTCTTTGAGTAGGTAGTATTCTGACTACAAGATGTGCATTCCAGTTCTTGTCAAAAATATCGATAATGATTTTTCAACTAATAAAAGAATTGTATTTAAATTGTAAAACATGCTGGAACAGTTAATCAAGTGTATAAATAACATAATGTACTACAGTTTCATGAGATTCTACACGATCACCCTTCGTAACTTTGTCGTCTCGACACGCTTAGTTTCGTAGGTGATCCTCTTTTGGGAAATGGGTTTGGTTCGCTGAAACACATAGTTTCAATTATTTCTTTTTTTTTTAACTTGTTTTATTTACTCAATTTATTCTTGGTATAAAATAATGGATCGCTGTATCCAATGAAACAACTAGATCATTTCTATGAAACTGACACAGTCACTTCTCTGTACTCCTACATACACCACACTCGTACGTGACTGAATTCGCACTGGATTGCTAGCGTCCGTTGTCCGCTGCTAACGTTTTCTCACTTAAATCTCTCCCCTCCTACCTGTCACCAACGGTCCTGAATATAGGTTGACAGATTAACTTACAATGCATGCCATGAACCGTCCGTAATTGACGCCAGCAATCCTAAGAAACAACTATACTAAAAATGATCGGCTACAAGATGTTGCATAAATACTGGACTCTGTGACGACAAGTGGTGTTCTGTAGCCAGTATTTGAAAGATGAAATTGAAATGGTTATTTATTATGCATGTCTCATCATACAAAGTTCTCATAGTTATGTTATGTTGCTGCAGTATTTTCAGCAAACAATAATATAAATACATGAAAAGTAATGTACAAGGTGTTTCTTCCTACAATTTTTTCTGTCATATTATGCTGCTGTGCTACCATAATTTAATTCTTGATAAAAACACACCGAACGTGGTGAAGGAATTATTTTTTCAATAAAATATCATGTTCTTTGTTTTGACTATTATTCAGCACTGTATCATATGCTGATTTTTTATGAACATGCTTCCTTTTTCATGTGTTTATTTTTGAACATATGTTTTCACTTTAAGTGTTTCCTTTCAGTTTAAACAAAGCAAGACAGAATATTTGCAACAAAATTACCCAAGGTCATTGTGTTTAGCCAAACTTTCCAGTATTCATATAAGGCTTAACAGAAGATCAGAATGTTTAATACAAGTATGGGAGACGGTGTTTTTAGAATAGTAGAAAAGATAATCAAATGCTGACACTCACCAAATAAACTACAGATTGTGTAATGTTTCTTGAAAGTTGTGGGAAGGCAGACATTAATGTGAGTCTGGTGAAGCAACAGTTTATCAGATTTTGGTAGTGAGGCTTGAATTTCTAAAGAGCTGCAGTTCTATGCATTTATTTCAGTTACATATTTATGTCATGAATGCCCTGTTTTGTTTCACTCCATTTGATTTGGTAAGGTTTTTGTATCACGTTTCTTAAACAGAATATGAAACTTGTGGTAGTTACATGTCATCAGTTTATGAATCTTCTCTGTATGTCCTAGACACATGAAGTTTTTGAAGAGAGATTCATGTTTAAAATAGTTAACTTGAGTGATACCTTGTAACATTCCATTATTTTATTTTAATTCAGTTTTGGAAAACATTGGTTACTAAATATACACAAGCAAAATTCTATGAATACCAGACTACATTTTTTAATTTTGTTGGCTTTGAATGCTATACACAAACAATGGAAGTTATTTATGCATAACATGCAGTTTGAATATGCTGCTCTAATATCTGATTTGATCCCTGCACATGTCTGTAATTTCTGTATGTTTCATTATCACTTATATGTGGTTGGTGAATGTTATATATTGTTTCCTAAACTGCTTCTGCATAGTACATTGATTATGCTGTAAGGGACGGTGGGTTAGTGTTTACTCAGTATTAGTTTGTGAAGCATTCCTCTGCCTGGCCATGTTCCAATATTACTAAATGACCAGCACCAGGTAATACAGAATTGTAATTAAAAGGAATGTAAGCTAACAGATTGAAGTATGTGCTTATAAATAAAGTAACATTTTCAGTTGCATTTCTTGTATTCAATAAAAAGTTATTAACTTTCATTCTGTGCACAGAAACATTAATGTTCCATGTAGCTGTGGTGAGAGAAGTTGGTGTTTTCTCTGCGAGAACAGTGTGGTATTTTCAGTTGATTGGTATCACTACATTGGGCATTGCAAGAAGTGGAAAATAGTGAAGTTTTTCAGGCAGTATGTTCGGTTTTATGACATGTTAGGAAATTGCATGTAGACACAACTAGCAGTCTTGTGGATCATACTGTATAATTGGTAACAACAATGGTTCCTGGGTTATTCTAGTGTGGAGCACTGGTGTTTGGCCACAGAAAATGAGTAATGATAGTCCTCACAGTGTGTACAAAGAATAAAGTTGATGCACAGAGGTTTCTGAATTCTCTGTTTTATCTCAGTCTTGTATGTGAAAGGTATCCAACTGGGTCCATACGAAAATATGAAATGATATTTTTGGATAGTAATATTGATCCCAATTTGAATGGTGGCACAAGAGGAATCACATTTTCATGATGTGTGACAACAATGTGATGACATCCAGCCACCTCATAAACTATTAAATTATGTAAGAGGCTGTGGAAACCAAAGAGCTTTAGTAAGTGTTCATACTATATGCAGAATTTGATAATCCAGTCAATTTGTATTATGATGGTGAAGATCAGACTTTGAGTGGTAAAGTTTTCTGCAGAAACCAACACAGCATAAGCTTTTAACTGAAGTACCTACCACTTACTGTATAGCATATCCATCTGCCTTTGTGTTTCCTTGTAGGTTTTTTTATCAACACCAATTCATTATTTTGTGTTGACATTTATTATTACAGAAACTTAAATAATGGGGGAAAAAAATATAAACTCAGAGATATATAATCTCAGTAAGTAACAGAACATTGTTCGGTAAATAAACCAGATAAGTTTAGAAGTGACCATGTGTGTCTGACAAAAACATTAATTATATAATAGGCAGAATGTAAGAGCACTAAGTAAAAACTTACTGTTTGTTATGGAGTGCTGCAGAGCAAGTTTACTGAGGTGGTGACACCTCTGACTTGTGTGTAAGAGGAGGCTGGTTTGAATCTCAGCTGGAACATTGGCTGTTCTGATAGGTTTTTGAAATAGTGAAGAAGTGAAGCATGGATAATTCTTTATCTTACGGCATTACCACTTTCTTCCAAATCATTTCCAATGTATTAGTATTCAGTCGTGTCACATTGTATTGTTAGTTATTGATAGTTCATTACATAAAATACAAACAAGTAAAATAATGATACAGTGCCTCAAGTGTTGCTAACATTGGTATTTACAAAACTGATACTGCCTCTGGAATGTAACACAATTTCTCTTATACAAATTGTTTTGAAGCTGCCTTACCAGAAACTAGAAGCTTCTGTAAGGTAAAGTCTCTGCTGTACCTGAGTGTCACACCATGGAAGTGAGTACGAGGTGTGGTTGTGCAGCTGTATATATTCTAGACTGCCACTGCATGGAGGTAAAGGTAAAGCAATCCCGTTACAGGCCTGGAGTGGCCCAGAGGGTTCCAGGAAGTTAAGGTTCCCAGATTTCATGACAATGGCACAGGATGGTGGTAAGGTTGTCAGCCTTACGCACTGGCCGCCTTTTCCCCCAGGAAATGCTCCTTGTACTCGTTTCTGTTAGAGGCTGAGTCGACCCCAGGGCCATAGTGCAATCAGAAGGATTTTAGTGGCAATGAAAAATTCCAATGACACCAACTGGGATCGAACCAGTGACTTTCTGATTTACAGCACATCACTTTAACCACTAGTCTGTGGAATATATTGGAGCACTGCAGGCTGCCATAATAATGGGATTATACTTCAATCTTTCCCACTACACACAAGCCATAAATGACAGCCTCTTAATGTCTCAGTCTTCACTACTTTTCAGTTCCAGCTGTCATTCACTTTAAATGACAAGTTTATCAGGAGTGTGGGCAGATCCTTAAGCAGCTCTGTTCACTTGCTATTGCAGCAGAGGCATATCTTGAATAATTTGTTCCACAGAACAAAGGCAAATCCTGATCAGGAGTACAGGTCTAGCAGAACATTACTATGCCACATTGTGTATTCCCTGCTAGACCTGACCCCTGGATCAGGATCCATGACTGCCAAGGAACACAACTCGGCAGATTTTCTAAACCTGGCACCTGGCCTTTCAGTAGAATAGCATTTAGTGTCTTTGACATTTATGACAAATCAGAAGAATAATGTGAACAAGATGTGCAGGCACCTTATTCTTCTGTTGAATTTCCTTGTGCCTCACCAACTTTTTCATTCACATCAAGTGCATCTTGAAGATGCTTCTTTGCTGTACATAAGCAGGCAATCCCAGAGGTTATAATAACATATCTCTAAGTTGAATAGCAGGAACAGATGCAAAGAGAAATCCAGAAGTTACACTAGCACTCCAAGAGAGATATGATTGGCTTGACAACAGACTAGAAAACTGATCTATAGAGTGAGAAAAAAATATCATTATGTGACGATTCTTGCTATGATCTGGGAGCTGAATTTGTGTCTGATTATTCAGAATCACAAGGAGAGCAAGTTAGATGTGCAGTTACTGAGTGATGATGCTGAGATCAATAAAAATGTTGGTTTGGTGCAGTTATGTTGAGTCTTGGATGTGTTAATGGAATAGGTTGTTATATTGTGAAGTATTTGTTTATTTGACACATGGAAGCTATATTTCCAGTGAAGTGTGATAGCAGTGTTGTATCTAGATGAAACATGCATATTCCACTAATTTAAAGAATGGTACAATGCAGATGGCACATTCTGTGATGTTTCCTGTTGATTGTGCTGAGATTTAAATCAAAGAGACCTTCCTTAAAGCAGCAGCAGACATGTATGTGCAGTTGACATTTCTATTGCAGTTAAAAAGCAATGTCCTAAAAAACAGTTTACTCTGTCAATTATCCATTTTTAACTTCCTTCTATAACAATGGGCATATTAATTTCCCATTAAATAACAGAAGATTAATGTATTAAAATATATTCTGTACATTCATATCTTCAAGTAGTTGTTAATTAACCCAGCTATGGTTCAGTATCTGGTTGAAATTACAAATAGGTTTGCAGCTGAGAACTTAAATGAGGACAAGGATGTAAATAGGATTTGGGGGAACGTTAAACATAATATCCAAATCTCAGCAAAAGAGAGTCTAGGTATGCACGAATGGAAGCAGCATAAACCCTGGTTTGATGAAGAATGTTTAGGTTTTTTGGATCAAAGGATAGCGGGCAAAAATGCAGTGGGTACAGGATCCATGCCAAAGTAATGTAGATAATTTGAACGGTGTAAGACGAGAAGTTAGCAGACATTTAAGGAATAAAAAGAAGGAATATTTGAGAGCTAAAATTGAGGAACTTGAAGCTAACAGCAAGATTCACAACATTAGGGATTTGTATAGGGGCATCAA
>Ga0123352_10016768_pt1 | contig 11675 bp, 7 predicted proteins | sample TergutLab28metaG_FD_89700 | JGI IMG/M metagenome (GOLD analysis project Ga0123352, IMG submission 89700) | Labiotermes labralis P1 segment gut microbial communities from Petit-Saut dam, French Guiana - Lab288 P1 | ecosystem: Host-associated > Arthropoda: Insects > Digestive system > Gut ...
AACGAACTATGGTTAGAGGATTTGGAGCAGAAAAACCATTTGTCTTTTTTAAAAAATTTTTTTTACCGGGCCAAGCGGCTGGCGCCCCCCCCCCCCCCCCCTTGCCAAACCACGCCCCACCCAGCCAATAATAAGTGTAGTGCCTCACAGCTCCTGCTTTGCGGTTCACAGGGTTAAGAGCGATGACACTGTACTTCAAGTGCTTCCCATACCCTGGTTCAACGTTCAGATAAGACCATTTACCACACAGTAGGCGGTGAATGTAGCTGCTGTCCTGCAAACATTAGGCTTACCCGAAATTTGATCTTGTCACAACGATGGCGATGCAGAGTCCAGTATTCTGCAGCATGACTCCGAATATAGCGATTAGAAGCAAACAATCTTTCGTGGAAGCTTACTGCCTTCCTTTGTTATGTCTCCAATACCACGAAACAACCGACGTATTTCTACTGACTGTAGCAGCGTGACAACTGCTTCCCATTTACAGGCGGCAGTGCTACACGGGTAGTCTCAACTGAACGGTGCACAGAGTATATTCAAAGCCAGGATTTACTGTCTGGCCAAAGGTCACGACGTATTCATGTCCACTACTTTACAGTCAAATCTCATCGATGCCTCGGATAAGGGCGGCACATGAACATTCAATTAGACGCTTTAAAACTGTATGTTTACGTACAAGGAACGAGAGAGACGGTCAGACACAGAACCGGCTGCAGTGCGTCACAGAGATGCTACACACCTGTTGCTCGCGTGTGTGTGCCGCGCGCGAGTGCTGCATTTTGCAGCGAAATGCAGCAGGCTGATGGGGAAGTAACTGCAATTTATCTCTCTCTCTCTCTCTCTCTCACACACACACACACACACACACTGTCGAACAGCGTAAACCGATGCAATTTATAATCAACTTACATCCACCGCATTGGAATCCGCCCTGACCCCTACTGCACGCTATGCAGCCTCCACAACCCATGGATAGAAACCATCTAGGACAATGTACCGCATTAACTAATAAGACGGAATGTGAGCGATACTGGGAGGCCAGGACAAAAATGATGGAAAATAGACTTTGTTGTTTTATTATCACTATTTTTTGTGACTACCCCTTAGCATTAGGACTTTATATTTACCCTGAATGTTTCATTTTTTTATCTGTTTTTTTTTTGTAGTGTAATACATTTTTTTATGTTTTACTTTTATTGGTCGCATAGGTCAATGATAAACAGTCAATGTACCTGCCATTAGGAAAATAAAAATAATCAACTTACATCCTGATTACCTGTCTTTCTTAAGGTTTGATCAAATATTATTCTCTTGCTTCTCATTACAGCTCGCCTTCTATTGGGTTCTCCTATCACAACAGTAAGCATCTGTTTCACGATTCTCATGCGTATTCAGTCTACAGCGGCGACGTACAACATGCGGCCCGCAGACCACATACAGCCCTTCTACACTGGCAACGCGACCCACAATGTTATTTCAGAAACACGAAGTAAATGGATATGAAAGCCGACGAAAAAAATTATTTTATTCATACTCATACAAAATATTACTCACTCATGCACTGTATTACTGGCAACACAACATACATTTTCGTACCAAAATGAACACATAACGCAGTTATCGCAATTCCTGGCTTCATTGCGCAAAGGATGATATAAGTACAGTATTGGCTAACTGTAAGTGCTTCACAACACAGAATTTCTGGAACAGACTGTATCTGCAAGCAGTTCTTTTCGAAGACGAATACACTGAAGAATACATCCAGAAATCGACTCGACGATGAAACATCAGCTGATCAGCAATTCAGCTTCTCAAACATATCCAGATATTATCAGCTCAGCGTCAATTTCTTCACTCAAGTTCTTTATTCTTGAACATTGAATAAACAAGTTCAAGAGAAAAGACAAACGGAACTCACATGAATTTATACGTGAAATCAGTTCATTTTACTCAGGATTTTTTGAAAAGAGGCATAGTAAGGCCTTATTGGGTAAGATTAGTTTCAAACTGTGTACGATTAACTCGACTTCTTCATCAATTTACAACACAATTTACCGACCCAATATTGGCACCACTGATGAAAGGATATTACAATTAATTATACAAAATTTAAAAAAAAAAACGTGCGTATTATTTATAAAGTGGACAGCAATTTTTTTTTTGTCTTGACTTGGCTCTCGTGCCCAAAACCCCGCTTGAAACTGGTCTGCAGCATGCTTTCATTTATTCACCCCGATGGCAGTGTATAAAATGACCTACCAAACTTATTTTATTTCCTACGCTGTCATGTTTCCCGTCATTACTGCTACTACGGCACGCCATGACTCAGGACATAAATCGCCGACTTCTCAATGCTGAGACATGAGTTCAAGTCCAGGCCACTCCATGTGGGATTTGTGGCAGGCACATTAGCACGGGTACAGGCTTTTCTTGGAGTACTTATGTTTTCCCGTTACCAACACACCGCCAATGTTACAAACTGATTCATATACACTAGCGCTATATATTGTTAGAAACTGGCAGCATCGTTAAAATATTGCTGGTGCTAGCTACTACTACTACTACTACTACCACCAACACCACCACCATTACTACCACCACCACACCACCACCATTACTACTACTACTACTACTACCACCACCACCACCACCACCACCACCACCATTACTACTACTACTACTACCACCACCACCACCACCACCACCACTAAATCGCAATTTGCGGTTATTCCGACGAACCTCGACCTTCAGTTAAAAAACAGCTTTCTGTGATACACAGAACGTCAGCAAATTAAAGTCATAAGTGGTATTACATCATTAACGTGTCGTTTACAGAATGACACTAATGAGTATCGAGAAGTATTGACAGCGATCTCAACATCGTTCCAGCTGCTCAAATAACTATCACGCTCCCAGCTGGCCCTACGCCGTCTGTTGGCAGTCACCCGTACGCAATTCTCCGTTTCGTCGCGGACTACCCTGCTCTATCTATATCGCATACATTTAAGCGATCCAGGCTACAGGATCTACAGCGTCTAACAGAAGGCGACAAGTGCACAAATACTCGCGAAGTATACGAACAGTGGCGGTCGTGGCCTACGATGACAGAATACTCTTGCAAGTGAACAGACTGACTCAAGAAAACAACGGAAACCCTCAGGTTAGTCGGTGTACTAGCTTCCAACTCAGGACCCTTACTGCCTGAGCCAATATTCTTGATGGTCCCGATCATGTCAGGTTTGTAAGATGGCAGATCGGTTACAATTTGTTACGAATTCTAATTCTGGTCTGTTGAACTGGATTTTGTATGTTGGCATAACACTATATGCGCATGCACAAAATTTATTCCAATATCCGGGCTTCAGCCGTAGCTAAAACTAATAGTCAAAGGTCTGTTCCCTGCACTTCACATGTAGTTATAAATTATAGCTTTCGACTTGCAACTGTAATCCACGTCAGAATACGCAGTCGTCTGTGTTACTCGCCTTACACATCCCTTCCAACCCGATCCGAATCTTAAATATTCTTGTCGAACAAGGATCCGTAAATTTAGGAGCCTGCTTCATCGTCCTCTTGTTCTTCCTCCTCTTATTCTTCTGCTTCTTTTTGTTCTTCTTCTGGTTTCTCTCAACCCAACAGCTGCCATCAATGACCATGTTACAAACTTCATCTAGACATACGGCAGGACCCTCTGCTTGCTTCAGATCATACTATCACAAGGTTTCTAACATTACACAAGTTCATGAAAAAGCCCCGAATGAGATCCGAACCCGCTACTGCACATCCTACATGTTCAAGGAGGCGGGCATCGGGTCCGCAATATTTCAGTAGCGGCATTTTTACCGCGCTGTAAATACAACAAAACGCACGAGTGCTTACCGACGGCGTCTTCATTTCCTGAACCTCGTCGGAGTTGCTCATGTACAGCCGAGCAAAACGTACCGAGTTGGTTCATTAAGTATGGTTCCATCTTAAATTTGGGTTCCTAATACGGGGCTATTACACACACACACACACACACACATACGAGAAAAACTGTAGGCCAGTTTGGACATTGTGAGTGACAGCAGCTCTCCGAAGGCATTACGGAATTACACGCACCTACAAGGCGAACAAAAGATAAGTAAAGGACCAAATCGCCAAGAGAAGCAAAATGAAAATGAGGGGGAGAGAAAAAAACAGAAAAGTGAGAAAAAGTACCTTCCTTGGATGTCCAAACTCTGTTCTTCAGTTTTGCCTGTACAAGATTAACAACATCGCACCTGCGATTACCATCTCTCACTCGCTGTTCCATTTCATATAAACTTCCAGTCGCGTTCTAACGTCATCACACAGGTGTAATTCAGCTACCGTTTTCACACTTGCGATTTCTGCGCTATGGTCTCTTAGAACCCACATTTCTCAGCTACACAGACATACTAGGACTGCCCTGTTTTTATACAACTCAATCGGTATTTTTCACCCAATTTATGACTTGTGTTCAGCGCATACTCCCACCATCCCGCAATTCCAGAATGGGGAAAGAAGCGGAACTGAACAGGGAAACGAGTCGCGAGTCCAGTCAGCTGAGTGACGCCGTGGGCGAAGGAGGATCCACTTCCCTAAAAAAGGAGCTGCCGGAAAAGTGTCACCGAATGCATGCTCATTCGTGCGAGAAAACTGCGTTGGTATGCAGCCCGCAGTGTAGATCTGTAACACGGATGATCAACTTAGGCGCCGGACGGTGGCGGTTCAGCTTCGAACGCACAAGCGCGTCCCTGCAACTATCACGAATCAAGCGAAACAAATCTGCAACATCGCAACAAATTTTTTCTTTTTTCTCTTCGCTGTTCACATTCCTTCTTCGTCTCTTCCTCTTTTTCTTCATTAACTGTTCCTTTATAATTACTGTTTCTTTCCGTCCTGCCTTTCATTATCATTTGTCTGTTTCCTTCTCTGTCTTATGTGTACTTTCTCGAAGCTTTCTTTCCCTTTTCCTTCCGAACTCCTTTGCTATCACTTCCCCTTCTTCATAACTTGTAATTTTTGTTTCTTAATTTGTTCATTTTCCCCTTCTCTACGCATTCCTTTCATTTCGTATTTCTCTCTCGTTTCCTCTGTTGCCTGACGCACATGTTATCTAGTTTCAACAACGCAGGTTTCAACCGAACTCAACTGTTACTCCTGTTGAGTAACCAGCCCACATCATTATCACAACAGCTGCTTTGTTATTATTATTATTATCAGCAGTAGCGGCGACGGCGGCGGTGGTGGTGGTAGTAGTAGTATGAGGAGCTTAATGATCTGTACTCCTCACCCAATATTGTTCGGGTAATGAAATCGTTAAGAATGGGATGGGCGGGGCATGTAGCACTATGGGGAGGACAGAGGTGTATACAGGGTTTTGGTGGGGATACCTGAGTGGAAAGAGTCTATTTGGAAGACCCAGACGTAGATGGGGGATAATATTAAGATGGATCTTCAGGAAGTGGGATGTGGGGGTGTGGATGGGATCGATCTGCCTCTGGATAGGGACAGGTGGAGGGAACTTGTAAATGCGGTAATGCACTTTCGGGTTCCACAAAATGTGGGGAATTTCTTGACTAGCTGCAAACCGGTTAGCTTCCCAAGAAGGACTCTGCTCCATGGATTAAGTAAGTAAGTAGTATTAGTATTAGCAGTATTATTCGGCGCGTCTTAATTCATGCGCGGCACCCATTAAAAAAGGATGGGTTCGTCCGTCCGTCCGTCTGTACGCATGTAACAATTGCAGAATCGGATCTGTGGTCTTCATGAAATTTGAAAATGGAAACTTTTAAGAGACAATGACTCGTCACTGTCATTTTGAGGACAGCCCGAAAGTACCTGAAAAAATCTGTCCCAGTGTCACTTTGTGCGCCACAAATCCCACACGGACTGACCTGGCAACATAACCGGGCCTCCGCGGTGTGAGGCCGGCGAATGACCGCCTGAGCCATGGCAAGTCCGTACGTGCTAAATTTAATGAAACATAATTGCTCTCCTTTTGCCACTGACTTACCATTTGAACATGCCTGTCATCTATCTACAATCCTTCATCTTACAGAACAGCGTAAGAAATATTAACGCCAAGCCATCGGTTGATTTTGACACACCCCAACGAGAATAAATTGCCCGTGGTACCCACAGAGGAAACCACTCACCTCCTCCCCAGTCCGGTACAACCTCCGAGGACATGCGTTTTCGAAGTCAGTGAGGAAGATCATCAGAAATCGACCTAACATCAGACTCTTGAGAGCGTCAGTGATGTTTGTCTTTCAGATTACCGTTTCGTATTTATTCCCGCAGATATATGCATTACCACGATGACAGCGTCGACGTCCAGAACGAGTTCCACTGCACTACGAACGTCCAGTTCCGCTCAAGTACGTCACTCTTCCGGGAGTACTAGTCCTAGAGTAACTTCTACTGTATTCTATTCTTTCGTGTTATCGTCCAGGCCTCGACACATCACAGACAGCTATTTTTTAAAAAATTCACTCTGCTATTACTGTTCCACAGATGACGCATTGCTACATTATCTAACTTGCTATACGAAACAGGTTCTTTATGCGTTGCCGTTCTGGAAATTCCCCGCCTTCAATGCCATCTGAAGGTTTATTTACAAGAATCCGATTATGAAGGCCCTGTGTAAAGTTTCTTAGCAGCTGGTAATTTTCAAGGCAAGGAGTCAACACCATACCTAGCACTCAACGTGGAAGACCGCCCACTGTCGGCTGCCCGCAAATGTTCACTCAAATATTCGAAACTTTCGCGGCTGCCCTTCGTATGAGATGGCCTTCTCCATCCGTAACCTGACGACGCAGAATGCCGTAGTACAGTACAAGTGACCCGCTTTACACAAAAAGTGATAATGTAAAGCGGGTTTCTTGTCGCAGAACGCGATGCTGCAGCTAAAGTAGGTAAAATGTAGAACATGCGCTAACAGCTTAGACTCAGTAACTATTATAGTGGTTCCATGGTAGTCCAACAGATATCAGGGCTTTTTAGTCACCGATACCGACAATTCTCAGGTTCCCACGGGGTTAGAGTTAAGTACGGAGCGAAAATAACATACTTTAGGCTTGCGGATTTCAGGGTGTGAAATATCTAATTGTAACCTTCTGAGCTGCGACAGTATATGCTTAGTTCGTACTGTTCTACGCTGAAAATAAAGGTAAATTCCCCGGTAACCATCTACAGACTACACTGCGTTGCAACCCAAAACAACACACTGAAGTAACAATATTTTTCCTTTTAAAGAAACGCAGATTTTGTATGCCCACGTATTTCCCACTTGGCAATATTATTATTATTAACTGCAAATGGGTTTATACCCGGCGGCAACGTGCTACAATGCAAGACAGGGCAACATAATACAGTACAATACAATAACACGCATCATACAAAATAACATACAACACTCCAGGCAACCCTTTATAGGTAAAATTACAACAATAATAATATAATCAAGAACACATATTACACACTATAAAGCCTCAGAAACGTGTAGTACCTAAAGCAGATGAATCAATATTAATATTCCAGAAAGTGTTTTTCAAATTTGTGTCCTGATCCCTTTAACCACCGAGAAAGTTACTTTCAACAGACAGTAACGTATAAAAATACTAGAGGAATCACGCCATCCACAAAAATGGCCTCAGCTGGAGGTTACAGGCACCAGCTAAGCACAAACCGTCAGTAGCAACGTGCTTCCCCTCTGATGTTTGTATAGCCTATCACAGCGGGATGTCATCACCAGCCAAATTCGGTGTTCCAAATATTGTCGCACTTACGTGGGCGCTATTAGACATTTCAGAACTCGCTACGCCTTCGTATTTTTTGGCATTCGCTTCTTCGGGAGACCCTAATAACTGCGATTTGCCCCTATTAGACAGTGGCAAGAACTGTGTTCTAATTCCTTGCAATCATGTCACTCCGCTGTGGAAGATGATGATCGTAACGAGGTGGGATGTGATGAGGAGAACTGGAAAAAAGGAATTCCACAATCACAAAAGAACCAGCACGTGCAGAGGGCAGGTTCCTCCTCAAGGTTATCGTGCCACATTGTGCGCGTGTTATATTTATTGGGTCCACTGTAGTATCAATTACCATAGGCCCGAACTGAAGCTTGAGAACGCTATATGTAGCAAACTGGTCGCCTAAGTAAGGGTTAAAATTTGTTTTCTTTACTGATTTTTGGAAATTTTAACTCCTGAAGCATGAAGAGGAGGAAAAGAAAAATAAGCGAGTCTGAACAGGTACGGAATAGTGAGACACAATAAATCTGTTACGGGAAGCAGGCAAAATAATGGATCCGCACAGGTTTCCATGCAGTACCGCTCGTCCTTCTCCGACCTGGAGGCAAAGTGAAACATGGAATTCAAATACATTAATAGGAAGGGTTTATTGCATCAACATGCCAAGCCAGACATCTCCTTGTGTACGAGAACTTCATTTACTTTTCATTACTTTCTATCAATCACAGTATTCTCTAAAGTAACACAAACATTGTACGTACATAATACTGTTCACAAATCATATTTCACCTGACGTATCAAAGTAACTCTATCTTAAAAGTGTAAAAGTAAACAACTCTGTTTCGTCACATATATGGCTTGATGCTGATGTAATAACCCATTCATATGTATACATTCGCAATAAACAAACCCAGTCTGAGTGACAAAGCAACTGATGCGGTTAAAGCAAATAATGGCGATTTATTCTGAGAACCATTACAAATACAAAAACACACAGTGTGGAAAGAACGCACAGTTTCTTAGAGGTGCTCCACGTGATTAACGCGTGCTGGAATAAATTGTAACTATTATTACGTTCGTGTATGCATTTACGTAGGCACGTATGTATGTATGTATGTATGTATGTATGTATGTATGTATGTATGTATGTATGTATGTATGTAGTATGTACATACGTATGTAAGTATATGTACATATACATATACACACACACACACACATACATCTTCGTGTATATGTATATGTACATATACATATACACACACACACACATACATCTTCGTGTATAACCAGGTATATGTTGTTACATCTGAACTCAGCTAACTTCATGAAGGACGACACATGACGAAGTTCATCACAATGTGTTCAGTCACAAGTGACTGTTACATCACAACCATCACACCACACCAAACACCACAGGCACCCACACAATGCAGACTTACAACGCTCTATGTCGCACTGCAATGTATGTAGCCAAGGGTCTTGATCAACGAATTCAGGAACTAGCTGCCCGAGGATAAATACGTAAGCCGTACTTAAGGAAAGGGAGGGAGGAGGGAGGATGGGGCTGGTTATACTAACTAGTGCTACTTCTCAGGAAATACTTATGCACGTATATGTAATAACAAAATTGCTACTGCATACGAAGAACAAACCGATGTTTATTGGACCGTGCATCATTGTGATAGTTGAAGAATAAAAAACCAACTAGATGTCACTTGCTATATTTACTTTACTTCTTAGATACTCAACATGTTTCGGCCATTAATATGTCCATCTTGAGGATTTTTGCGATTATGTTGTTGAACTACCACATTGGCTGTATTGTTCTTGAATTGCTGTGTGTTGGAGTTAGGGTGCGGTTCGGCTAGGGTGGAATCCGGGTTGCCGGCTTCAGCCGCAAAACTCCTGAAGATGGACATATTAATGCCCGAAGCATGTTGAGTATCTAAGAAGTAAAGTAAATATAACAAGTGACATCTAGAAGTACAAACTGTTCATGGTCATTACAATGACAACAGCGAAAACAATACAGGCAATGTACGAATAACATAACAATGAGGCGCCTTCGTGCAACCATTGTTGCAGTGGAAAAGCAATAAGAACTACATATGTTAAGTGTGTGTTTGTGGTCTTAAGTACCCAACATGCAACGCGCATGCGCCATAATGTCATCCGTCGCCTGCCCGGCACGACAATATTTTTCCACTTATCTCATAAACGCCACGTTTTTCTAAAGAATGTCACTGAAAATAAAGTACGCGTTTTGATTTTCTCTACAACTTTTGTCTGAAGCATTTCTCATTCTAAGAAGAACTGAGTGAGATATCATAAAAAATGTATATTGGTCTTCATGTAAAGTACCCGTTATTCTTGTTAGATTTTAATTAAACTTCAATTTTCCCGACAGATTTTCGAAAAATACTCAAACATCAAATTAAATAAAAATCCGTCCAGTGGGAGCCGAGTTGTTCTAGGCGGAAAGACGGACTAACGGATGGACAGACACCACGAAGCTGATAGTCGCTTTTCGCAATTTCGCGAACGCACCCAGAAACATACATGTTATGAAGTTCTATAACATCACCTAGGAGCATTTTGCTAAACATCACACAGTTACAAACAAGTACACTGCCAGGTAAGCAACAGCTGATTTGTATTTGTCGTAAATTAGCGCAAGACCGGATGAGATACTACGCAAAACTGCGATGCATGCGCTTGCGAAATACATTTACCTGCCCCCGCCCCTGCCGCCAACAGCCGTACTCGGGGCTAAGCCGCCCCACTGTTGACGTTTCGAGGCCATACACACACACTCAGACACACCCCACTCGGTACGACTTCTCTGTATGAGGGATAGGCCCGTCGCAAAACCCTCTACCTGACAACACACAACATTTACAAGAGACATGCATCCCCCTCGGCAAGATTCGAACCTGAAATCCCAGTAAGCGAGCGGCCGCAGACCTACGCCTTAGACCGCGCGACCAACCGGATCGACACATAACGAAATACACGCAGACCAAACCTGTCAGGTACCTTTGCTCGCGAACGTATGGCATTACACTGGAGTTCTCCAGAAGCGGAAATGTAACGTGAATACTCTTTTGGACATACGAACACGTGTACTACCGTGTCCGACCTTGACAAACATGCACACATGTGCGAGTCCTTCCCGCACGCGCATCATGCCATCTTTCTCATTACTATCATAGCGGTTGGCCAAAGACCTTAATTTCAGGTCAACTACGACTGTCACACTGCCAGCGTGCTGATGACTCAGCGATGCCACAGCATCTGGTATCTGTAAGTAATGACCTCTACCGAGTACCGGTATTTTATCAATAAAATGACCTACATAGCACCACGCGCGGTATCTTACGGCCACGTGGCTGTACACTACTAATAACGGATTATCTTAATACCTTGAGGTGTGACTGATACTACAGCTGGTCGGTCCGACGGCACCAAACAGTGCGAGACAGCAGTCGATACTGCGACGGTCCACAGACGGTACTACAACAGAATCGTCGTTCGATTCTTGCAGATAAAAGAGATATTTCTCCCCTCCACAGAACCCAAACCGGGACTCGGGGGCCCAGTTTCAGGTTATTGTATAAGTCTGGTAGTGTTTCAGATTCTGCATCAAATTCACTCTCAGCGTAAATTCCTGCACTGCTCGACCTTCAGGTACACGCGTTAATTTGGGACTCCAAATTCATTTTTCCACTGGGGCCAACATCGGCTCCGGGTACCAATCTCCTTCTTCTGGTGGCGAAGTTTAATAATGCGTGGAGCAATATCTCTACCCCCCCCCCCCCAAAACATTTTGTTCGCCTTAAAAAACCCAACTCCATAATTCCCCTTTCCTTTTTTGAAATTTGTTTACACAAAAATGGCCCCCAACAACAAAAAAAT
>Ga0123352_10016769_pt1 | contig 11675 bp, 5 predicted proteins | sample TergutLab28metaG_FD_89700 | JGI IMG/M metagenome (GOLD analysis project Ga0123352, IMG submission 89700) | Labiotermes labralis P1 segment gut microbial communities from Petit-Saut dam, French Guiana - Lab288 P1 | ecosystem: Host-associated > Arthropoda: Insects > Digestive system > Gut ...
CAGGTGGCGGACGCTTGTGAGTGCGGTAATGAACCTTCGGATTCCGTGAAATGCGGGGAATTTCTTGACTAGCTGCAAACCAGTTAGCTTCTCAAGAAGGACTCTGCACCATGGAGTAAGTAATGATCATGATATATAAATGTACCTAATTCGTCATATAAAGTGCGTGTTATTTTTATCTCATTTTCACCAAAATTGGGATGTGTCAAAGAGTTTTCCTACATACCACATATATGTTATTTTGTGAAACTCTGTCTGGTAGGGGATCTTGCTGTTTCATGCAGACAGACTGATTGACAGACATGACCTGACGTGACTAACAGATGCTTTTCGCAGCTGGATGGTGAAGATGCCTAAAACTAGACCATAAAAAATTTCACATAACCTTGTTTCAAAAATGATGGAAATCAGGGCATAAAGGCCTCGTCCTAATCTGTCCCAAGAAGATGAAGCCCACAGCGTCTACATTGCTGACTGTCCTGTTTTAGGGCAGAGCCTTGTGTTGTTGCAGCTGTTCAGCCAGGAAGAAATGAAGGACTACCAAGTCTGGATGGTTAAGCTGTAATATGAAACTGCCATCCAAAGGTGAACTTTTAAATCAGAGATCTTTCATGGGGTGGGAAGCAAAAAATCTCCACATATGTTGCTACACATTTGGATTATATACATATTTTATTGCAGGGTCTGTAAATATAACTGGAAAGAATTTTGACAGGGGTGGGGGCAGATCTATTTAATTTAATACACTATTTTCCTTGCAATTATTTTACACCTAACACCTTATCAGGTGTAGTTCCAAAGGTACAGTAACTTCATAAGTAGTAATGCCATTACCAATTACCATCTGGCCACACAAAATTTCTAATCCTGTATGATAAATATTAATAAAGTGTAACATCGGTAAAAATGTAATGACACAGCCTAAATGTATACATGAGAGCTTAGAATATTTTTGGGCATACTATTGACAAACACTGACTTAATTAAAGAGGTTCAAGACAAAAGTTACATGCCTGCTTGTGGTAAACTGCATTTTGCCAGTCATATTGTGCAGGCAGACAGACATGCAAGTATCCACCATTGTGTAAGTGCTGTTCATGGATATGAAGAGGCAAATTACTAATTAAATATAAGCCAGGATCCTTAAAGTGATTTAGAGCAGGGAACGTATAGTGAAGTACTCAGCTATGGAGAATATATATATGACAAAAGTCCCCTTAATCGTGGGCCCCAGGCGCAGACAATACATACACAGGCTGACAAATACATAATGTACAATTACAACACAGGTCCAGAAGTTGGATGTCTGCGACTTTAGGTGTGGGGAAGTTTTACCATGCGTGCTGTTCAGAAATGTTCACAAAATTTCAGCAGTACGCAAGTTTTACTGGTAAAACTTGCATACTGCTGCACTTGTGGCTGTGTTGAATTCCACTACACTGCCATAGGAAAACAATGTATTGACTATACTGGACTTCATCCAGGACAACCCCTCCTCTATCCATATCGTCACTAAATACAGGATTTCATTGTACCTTGATAAATAAAATACATTCTTTGGTCAAATAAATAACACATGAGACCATGTAGCTGCCATTTGTTCAGGACAGCATGAGGTACAAGTACAGTCACAACTTGGGAAGAGCATAGGTAGACAGTGGGTTAAAAATTGGCATGCCTCTAGTTCAAATGTGATAACTAGGATCAGACATGTCATATGAACCTTTTTACAACAGAACTACATAAAGCAGTATGGAATACATTTCATGTTCATGGCACTACAGTATTAAGTGCAAACCTCTTTCTGTGATGATTAAATGGAATCAATATATTACTTCATATTTGACGTTCAGGTGACTATGCATTGTGATAAATTCTTATAATAAAACCAACCAGATGCACTAATTTCTCAAATTTATTTTTGGAATAAAACTACATGATCCAGACAGTTCCTTTGTCCATTGTCAGGAGTTTTTCACTGTACACACAGCAATGGTATATGTCATACAGGTTTGCTGACAGCTTGTGAGCAGGATCGGGACGGAGTTCCGTCCTGATCCTGCTCGCAAGCTGTCAGCTCCTGACGATGGACAGGGGAACTGTCCGAAACATGTAGTTTTATTCCAAAAATAAATTTGAGAAATTAGTGCATCTAGTTGGTTTTATTATAAGAATTACTTCATATATGGACAAAGTGTTGTATTAACACCTGCTGGTCACAGAAATTAATAATAAATGTGACTGATACAGCTGTACAGTAATTAACTTCAACATGAGTTTAATCTTAAAATTTGGTACTGTTACATTATCTTGCACCTCTCATTTCTTATGTTCTAAATTTTTTTTCTTACATAAATCATTCCAAGCTCTGTATAAGTTTAAATACCACAGATCAATAAATATTATGTCCTATAAATTCACTAAATCAAACAATGCTGTTTCTTGCATGCTATGTTATGTTTCCTGCAGCTCAATTATGTCTGCTAATTAAGGAAGTACTAGCCAACCACACATGAACACTCTTTAACATAAGATTTGCACACCCACAACAATTCTATGCCATTAGAACATCCCAGTTCAAAATTGTCATTGTCCACAAATGACATATTCCTACATGCCAGTCCTGCATCTTGGCAGCATGCTGGAAAATAATATGCATTTATGGAAAAAAAGATGTTCATTTTACCACAAGCCTGGAATGCCATCTACAGCTTGATTCTGAAATAAATATTACTTAATACTTGGAGCGGGAAGAAACAAACTTTTGCTACTGCTTGTCCTACTTGCATTCAGATCAACATCTTATACAAATCTAATAATGCATCACATGCCTCACTCCATTAATTATCATCCAGATAGTCTTGGGAGTTAATTATCCACACTAAGCAATTCTAAGTGCAGGGTATGGTACGTGACATCAAGAAATCTTTGGAAAACATCTAGCACTGTTCATGTTACATCAAAAATTGCAGGTTCCACAAATGAAGACACACGAGAAGGCAATGATGGACTGATGCATAAATCTGTTGATGGATTCCAAAGCATGGAATTTCCAATGAACATGAAGGTACTGTACTGTGTCGTAGGAAAAGTATGCGCCACTTCAATGTGAAAATGTGTTTGTATATGGTTTGGCAGTAGTTTTTAAGCATCGAGTTGATCAGAGTAATGTGAATGAAAATATGTTTGCTGAGTTTTTTAAATTTTTTGCAAATGGTATCGGTAGGGAGGACTAATCCTTCTTATCTTTCTTGTCAATTTCATGAACTGTAGACTTTATTTCATGATAGCTACTAGAACTTGAATCTGGTCTGCCGATGTTCTGAGATGCAAAGGAAACCAAATCTCTCTTCATAGCATAGGCATCCTCTCCATCAGCATAGTACTTTGGTTCAATTTCCGATATGCTGCAACACAGAATTACTCTGTATGGTTATTGAATCATACTTCTTACAACCAACTCTGTGGAGCACTGTTATGGTTCCTTAATCATACTTCTTACAACCAACTCTGTGGAGCACTTTTATGGTTACTTAATCATACTTCTTACAATCACTCTGTGGAACACTGTTATGGTTCCTTAATCATACTTCTTACAACCAACTCTGTGGAGCACTGTTATGGTTACTTAATCATACTTCTTACAACACTCTGTGGAACACTGTTATGGTTACTTAACCTTTTGGAGCCGGAATTATTTTTTTTAAATTTTAGCACACCTGTATATAAAATGTGAATAATACAGGAACCAAATATGTTAGAATTATGAAACAAACTGCATTTTGATGAGAAAAAAACGGAGAGTATATACCATGTTTAAAATATTCAGTAGCTATATTTGTTGAATAAATATATAAAATGCAACTTTAGAGGTTAGTGGCGCGGTACGACCACTATAGTTGACATTAGGCGTCAAAAGGTTAATCATACTTCTTACAACCAACTCTGTGGAGCACTCTTATGGTTACTTTATCATACTTCTTACAACCAACTTCTTGGAGCAGAGTCCCTTTTGATAACTTTTATTCCATGCATGCTGTTCAGCTCTGAATGATGCCTTAATGATACATAACACTGTTACAACATATGCAATTTAACACTTATATCAGCATCATCATCAATGACAGCATGGGTTTATAATTTGCCGACAGTGTGCAGGATCTACTAAACAGGCCGAACCTTCTATTGTGCAGTTTCATCACTGCTTACAAACCTACGCCATCACTTAGGCAAACTGATCCTTTAGATTTTGTAATGAACTGCGACAATTACACTTGAAAGTCATTGTGGACAGTTAACTTTTTCTGAGAATATTTATTAAATAAGCTGCTTTTGCATACACAACACCTTCAGCAGAAGATAACCATGAGAACAAGTAAGATCTATTACGCTCGCACATTTCTTTAATACTTACGTGAATTTCAGCGTGTTTGTGTATAAATTCAGTGCCGCCCTGTTGCTCTTTCGTACGTGGAGAGATACATACTTTGCATTGAAGCATTCTACCATTGATCTGGATGCTTGATCCATCAATTTTTGAGCCAAACCCAATCTCCTGCAGAAATAAAATGCATCACCAACATATAATGGGTTCAATGCAATTCACATCATGGACAAGCATTTCCCATCAGGGGTGTAGACAGTGGGTTTAAGCACATCACAAAATTCTGACTGATGTGTTTTATACTTATGAAAATATTTTATGGAGTACACTAACAGCACTGAAATCATAGTCAGCCCCCATATGTCCTCTGATCAGCCGGTATGTCAACACTTTTCATATTTTCTTATATAAAGAATTTACAAAGTATTCATTACATTTTTTTATGCCATCAAATGGGAAAGGTTAAGGAACCCTGTCAGAGAGTAGGGGGTCAATTATATTCTGTTACAGATTTACTGCCACTGGTGGCAGCAGCAGTCATGTGTGTAAACACTCTCTCCAGACACCCATAATGGTTGAAAATGTTTAAAGTTCATTTATTCCTGCTCTCCAAACTGTTTTCCTCTGGAATGTTAAAAATATTCAGACAATGTGACATTTGACAATGAGCTGCAGTAGCAAACACTGATGTGAGTCCAAATTTCATAGGGTGCATTTGGTTTAAAGGAAGCTAGTGACAAGTTAACTAGAGACATTTTGTTCTTTACCTGTGCGAGCGTTTCACAGCAAGAGATGTAATGTGACCATGTGGGTCATCTTCACTGTCTTCTTCCATTTTGGCTAAAACATACCTGAAACAGTACGAGTCACCACATAAGATATAATGATGATGGAAGTGCTGAAGACCATTTATAAGTAGGGTACATTAACTAATAAAGAAATTTATGCAAGTGTTAAAAAACCTACTATAATAGAGACAATAAGGTTAAATAGATTGCATTGGTTTGGGCATGTACAGAGAATGGAAGAAAATAGAATTCCCAAACGGATATTATATATGAATTTGGAAATAACAAGATTGAGAGGTAGATCAAGAAATAGACGGCAAGATGAGGTGAGAGAGGATGGAAAATAGTTGGTGGAGAAGGGTGGCAGGAAGAAGCTCCTGAGAATGGCAAGGAATCGTCGCATTCTGCACATGCCAATGGAATGAATGAATGTACTACAATCCAGTGTTATTAACAACGGAGGTTCAGAATTCATCAGGACCATCAATTTACCATTTTAATTTCTGAATACTGATCTATAGGTAATTTTCATCTTACACAAATTGTCTTGTCACTGTGTCACAGCTCATCCTGACAGTAACAAATGCAGACAACTTCCATGCATGGGAATATAGCTGCAAATACATGGGACACAGCAAGAGGTGGTCCTCCACCTTTGGAATCAAAAAGGATGTTAACAACATTTTGCCATAAAAAAATTAACCTGCTACTGTAATTATATAAGGCTATAAAGTTTGGAAAGTTTCTTTGACTGAGATGCTATCCTTTTCTCTTGTGAACACAGTAATGAACTTCCAGTTTCCACAAAAGCAGGGAAGTTCTTGGCTAACAGAGCAACTCTGAGCTTCTTAAGAAGGACTCGGCTTCATGGAGTTACTTGTACAAAGTAGCGCAGAAGTACTGGTACAACAGCGCAGCTATATTGAGGAACACAGTAACAGCATGGTGACCCAGTTATGACAGTACTGGTTTCTGTTAAGACAGCTCTCTTTGGTATGTGACACCATGCAATCCAGTATGAATCACATCCCAGAATCCACTTATTCTCATGGTCACTCCTGTGAGGACCTCAGAATCTTCCCAATGTCTATTCACACCAGCAAATAAGATTATCATCGAAAGCTGTAAGTGTGGAAGTCTTATGCATACATAGATATGAAGAATAACATGGAAGTAACATGAGTGAATCCTCCACTTATTTTAAATAATAATAATAATAATAAACCAGTCTCTAAAAATATTCTTTGTATGTCATGATGGTGACCAGAGCTTATATTATATTTAACAAATGTCACATGGAAATACTTTGCTTTAATATTCTGATAGGATTATACTTTAAGTCCAAATCTGGGACAGTTGGTTTTCATGAAAGACTTCATCAGATGCTGTGGCACTGCATATAAATCTCGGCTCCCAGAAATTATGATTATTGTTGTTTGTGTTGTTATGATCGCTGTCACTGTCACTGGCAACTTAGTACAGCTAGGTTGTTGTGGCCTGTTCCTTTGAATACCACAGCTGTCTTCACCTCTCCATTGTCATTTTGAACTTACCCGCAATAAGCAAAAAAATGCCATCTGTGGAAGATGGTCAGTCCCTTCCCATTCTTATAACCTTTTCCCGCTGAACATCAACTACATTCAACACACACACACACACACACTGTGCATTTAAAGGGCCCCAGAACATGCCATTTAAATTCTTGTTACTGCCACAACACCCTGAGCATTTGATTCTGGCTCAAAAGTGTTGAAGTCCTGTTTCCAGGTTTGTTGACAGCCTGATATCCAACTATATTTATAACTTTCAATTGTCTGATGTAGAACTTTCTCTGATGGTACAATGTAATGAAGGCTGGCAGTGGTGTGAAAAATATTACACCTCTCTCCTCTCTCTCTCTCACACACACACACACACATTTCAGAGGTGGGAAAATGCTTGTACTGGTTCTGGACGTGTTTTGCAAACCAAAATAACTTAGTAAAATAAATGGCTATGGGCAGTACATCAGGGGTTCAAACGCCAGCAGAAGTATGACTTTCCATTTTACCACAACATTCACACTGGCTGGTGTACTAACACAGCATATTACCTGACGGACACTGGAAGCTCTGGGCTGGGGATAAAGTTACCACAGCAGGAAGCTGACCACTTTATCTCCAGCTGGTGCTGAGGTAAGAACAAAATGTAGCTTCACCTTCACATCCACACTTTACCTTTACACTGAGGTGCTTAGGCAAATATATGTGAAATGTATGAAATTACATACAGATTTTTTGATAGAATGACCACTGCAGTGTCCTTTCACAGAACATACCCGACTATATTACCCCTCTCATCTTCAGCCACATAACTCAACTGTGGCCATGAAAGACCATGATAGAAATAATATTTCATCTGGTAGTTTTCTGGTAAGCAGAGCAGATTGCAGTGCTGCATATTCATTAGATCTTCAGGCTACATGAAGAAAAAGAAGAAGGAAAAACATTATATATATATATACCATCAGCAGAACATGTGTATAAATTAATGTAGACATACATCACCAGTCACATGAAAATGTCATTCATCAGTTGCCTCAATACAAACAAACAGAAAAATAAAAAAGGAACACATTCAGCATATAAATTCTCCATACTCAAACATAATTTTTCACTTGTCGCACCTACATTGACATAGTTGCAAGTGCTGTGAATATTGGAAACATTCACACTACATGAACAAATAAGAAAAGCTGTTAAGAGACAAGCAGAGTCATATATAGGTAATATCTGATTGGTTAGTTGTAACCACCTAATATGCATACATACAACAAATGAATCATTAGATAAACATGATAAATAGCTCATTCCATATAAGCATGTATACAAAAGTAGACTCAGCAGCAAATCCCCTGACTCTATCACATTATGCTATTGGTATTTCTCGCAGCTTCGTTATTGAAAAGCGTTGGGTACTTTGACGTAATTTGTGTTCAACCTTACAATAACAATAAAAACATGAATCCCGTGAAGTTAGGGAAATTAAACGGTTAGGTCTTTCAACAGTAGTTACACTCCGCGAAGAACAGTTCGATTCCCCTGTAATGATATATTAAGTCAAACTTTAATCATACACACTACAGCAACACTCAATCCTACTAAGCATCACCTACGAGAAGAAAACGTTATTAAAACTTGTTACAAATTCGTCACATAGGCTCACTTAAGCATATATATCGATACAGAACTGATATAAGCTCAACTGCAGATTCCGCTACCGATTTCATGTTGCTCCACTGAAGGTACAAAGTTGAGGTTAGGGGTGTCTTATATAATGCAACGCCTTAGTCTCTTCACATTATACGAGTAGCACAATTTGTACTATTGAAGCCCCATAGTAATAACATTTCACATACCCTTGCACATCTAATATTCATTTTATATGGGAATGTACTAGATTACTTTGTTCCCCAAAATTTTTGCAGAACGTCAATAACCACAACGGCCGCGCCACCACAAACAAACGCTGAATCACGGATTGGAGTGTTGATTGGTGAACGCTGTTACTATGGCTGTCGCCATTGGCCAGTATAAAATTTCCCTCTCTACAGTTATACCAACAGTATTACACGCGGGATTTTACTACAAGAAATTTGGTGACTTTAGAGATCGTGGTATAATATAGACTGTTCTTACGGCGGCCAGTGTTAAGATTTCAGGCTGAAATCTTAATTTTCTTAATTTGTAGGTAAAGGGCAATCCCCATTCACACTATGAAGGCATATATGGGGAAGGGTTGTATAGCTCCACATATTAATATCCTCTGCGCTAGAAAACTTGAGTGGTTAGCTTCAAATCCTCGCCGCTTAACCTTCAAGAAAAGAGTCCTTGGTTGTGGATCAAAACTCCCGGTACCAGGAGCCTGGGTAGGGGAGGGTAGGCATTGTGTAGAAGAAATAAATTTCTTTACCCAGCTGGGATTCAAATCCCAGATTGTGCAGAACACAGCCTACTCACTACACTGACCCTGCTATCTTGGCTTTTTATATTATGATTACAGTCTACTGTTATTTAAGCTTCCTACCCAACTGCATGGTGTCATGTTTGAGAGTACTATAGTTGTGCAGTCAGATTTATCATATTATTCCTTAGTTATATATAACCGAATGTGCTCATTTTGACGTCCAAGTCTTCATTAACCTTTTAAAGCCCAGTGGTAACAACATGTATCACCTTTTTTAAGAACTGCATTTTCCCTCACAGTGCATTTATATATTTCATAAAGTCGTAATGCCTGTGTCCCCATAGTGATATTTGTAGCTTATGGATACTTGACACGTTGTGAAAACGGTGCTCATGCAAAATACTGGCTACTTCTTTGTTTCCAATCAGCTGTAAGTAAATGTGACACAAGTCAAAAGAATGACCAGTGTTTAGTCCAGATTTCAGGTTTAGACTTGTTACTTTCCTATGGGCCATTTATATAGGGTCCTTTTCTGGCAAGTGCCATTTGTCGCTTCCAGTTTGATAGCTTATTATATAGATCTTGGCTGTCTTACTGTTCTGTCAACAACCACACTTACTTGGAGAAGTTTTCAACAGGTTCCTTTTAAAGTGCTCAGTCATTGGCACATCTGTCAAACACACCAGACATGGGCATGATTATTTCTTGGAACTCTATGAACTGAGTGGTCTTTATGATGTAGATGCGGTTTGTTTTCTATGATCCATCAACTGATTTTTTAATGTATAATTTACATAAATTTTACTTTTTATTTATGCCATGTCATTATCTCAGTCAGATTTGCAGGACCTTCCAATTTTTCACACCTGAAGTGCAGTGTAGTAAGTTCATGTAACCCAAATGATATGAAATTTATGTTTCTACCCTTTTCAGTGAGGTGGAGACTACATAGTTTCAAAATCACCCACACAAGTGTGACTGTGAATCAGCAACTACCTACACTATGATGCATGAGTGTTTCCACAGTAATTCTTCCATCAATAAGAGAAACTGCACTACATAAATCTGCAGCTGGGGATGATCTGCTGTATTACCCATGCAGTACAGTATTCAGGTACATATATATTCATGTATTTTAATTGTTATTGTAATTGTTGCTATATGCAGATGTTCATGATGTATTTGAGCATGAGAGGAATGTTGAAGAATTGGTGATGAGATGATTAACTTGAGATATAAAATTTTTTGTTACACAATTGTACTGGAGCTACTGTTCTACTGTATTTCAATTAACCCTGTCTTGACAACATGATAGAACAGTCTGTGGTTTAGTTTTGCTTAGGAGAACACCACATTATTTGAAAATTTGCAAACTGAATACTGTACATTTTTTGTTTGTCCACTTAGCACCAGCTTCTTGTACTGAATTTGGAAGCATTCTGTTAAGTTAATTTCATATTACGGTGGTACAGGTTGCCTTGTCCATACAGTGAATCACTTGCATTGTGTTGGGTGGAAAAAATCTGGTTTCATTTTCTTCGGAGAAATCACATTGGCTCTGAGCGTTAATTCTTGATGAATTGCAACGAAATCTGGAATGTGGGTTTACATTACAAATATCAGAAAACATTATTGAAAGTTTATTGCGTTCCTTTTAATTATAACCTAGATTAAATCAAACGTTCATCCAGCTATCCTTTATTTTCTCAATGGAACTGATAAGTGTTGGGTTTAGAGTGGCTACGAAACCTTGGTAGCAACTTTGTTTTTATATTATAATGATACATCTTTACAGCTCTGAATTATATTTGGAGAAACGATGCACATACCTGGAACGGAAGGACTTATTTATTGGATCTACCAAACACATTGTAGGCCCTGAAGGTTGCTGCAGTACAAAATTCTTGTGTCTGGTGTTACAGATTATTCTGGAGTACCATGTTTCATTAGAGTTCTGGGTGTAATTATTAAGCTGGCTCGTGTTTCAGTTTAAAACATAAATGTAATTATTGTTGATTGCTTTATTGTGTTGTTTGTGTGTGTTTATATGTTTAATTTGCATTGTTATTATTAAGGGGCTACCTGTAAACCCCTGGTGTAGGTGGGAGGGATAATATTAAAGTGGGTTTTCAAGATATGTGATGGGTGCATGAACTGGATTTATCTGGTTCAGAATAGGTACGGGTGGTGAGCTCTTGTGAATGCGATAATGAACCTTAGGGTTCCATAAAATGCGAGAAATTTCTTGTCTAGCTGATAACCAGTTCGCTTCTCAAGAAGGACTCCGCTTCACAGAAAGAGAGAGAGAGAGCGTGAAGGAGAGAGAGTGTATTTTTTATTGTTTTTGCTAGTTTTATAGTTAGCCTTTGTGCCCTTCAGCTAGCACTTTAATAAATGGTATTATAATATAATATAATATAATATAATATAATATAATATAATATAATATAATATAATATGATATGATATGATGTGATGTGATGTGATGTGATGTGATGTGATGTGATGTGATGTGATGTGATGTGATGTGATGTGATGTGATGTGATACGATACGATA
>Ga0123352_10016771_pt1 | contig 11674 bp, 8 predicted proteins | sample TergutLab28metaG_FD_89700 | JGI IMG/M metagenome (GOLD analysis project Ga0123352, IMG submission 89700) | Labiotermes labralis P1 segment gut microbial communities from Petit-Saut dam, French Guiana - Lab288 P1 | ecosystem: Host-associated > Arthropoda: Insects > Digestive system > Gut ...
CCTAGGCGTAGATGGGTGGATAAAATTAGGACGGATCTCCAGGAGGTGGGATGTGGGTATATGGACTGGATTGGGCTGGCCCAGGATAGAGACAGGTGGCAGAGGCTTGTGAGTGCGGTAATGAACCTTTGGGTTCCTAGAAATGCGGGGAATTTCTTGACCAGCTGCAAACCAGTTAGCTTCTCAAGAAGGACTCTGCACCATGGAGTAAGTAAATATTCTGCTTCTGTCCAAGTTGTTATTTTTCCTAAGACCAGACACTTTGTGCTGTATGTCTGTCATATGTATGCCTGAAGGATAAAGTCTGCATTGCATGTCATCAGTCAGTCCCAACAGTTTAATGGCTACAACTCATTAAGTAGGGTTTTGGTAAACTTTCTGAGGGATGGATGACTGTCCATTTTGGAATTCTGTCATTGTGAAAGTAGGAAATTGCTGTACTGAAGCAAGTTTTAAAAATCAGAGAATTTAGCAGGTGCAATTAAATACAAATTTTTAAATATTCAGAATCTGTAGTGCACTTGTTTTCACTCTCCACCACCAGTCCTTAAGAATAAGCAAGGTGTAGAAAGACACAGTGAGAAACATGGGCTATCCAGCAATACGAATGGCAATAACGTACGAAAACATTCTCTCCCCAAAATTTTTCAATTGCATATAACTAATACACACACAAAACACACACACACACACAAAGGATCTGTCAGAAAATAAGTTTACAATGCACGTATTTTGACCTTTTATTTCCTCTGTAATAAATGCAGTGCAAATTTAACCGCACTGCTCTCCCATTACTTTTTCACAGTCCCCACTATAAGTGGTGCGTGTGTCACGCTGTGGAACTAACATCTCTATCCCCTGTTGAGGGAAGTCTGTGTCCTGTGTCACCAACCAACATGTCACAACTGTTTCCACCTTGCAAACATCTCTAAATCTGTGGTTGGCAAGATTTTGCTTCCACTGGAAACACATGATAATAACTTGAAAATGAATTTCTTTGATATACTCACAATCCATGTCAAAAAATAAAATGCCGTAACTTGTTTTCTGACTGACACCTGTACACAATCAGATGGCACAACTGTGTGAAACGTATAATATTAACAGCTTCCATTCTTCATCTCAGCAGAGGCCTCTTATTTATTATTCAGTTTTAATGAACAAGCCTCATAATTCAGTTTAATCTGCAGAAATGGGTTTACCAGTATTTGAGTTAAATGGTTAAATTAAGGAAACAACATAAGCGTATCAGTATATTAAATTATCAATTTTCTCACAAAAAAAAAACACTGTAGCTTATGCTAATCGTTTGTAGTTCTCATCTGTATAAGAAAACTGTTCTCAAATGTAACTGGCTGTGAAGAAATGCAAGTCTCATATGGAAGACATGATAGAGCAATTGTAATATTCATAGAAATATGCACAAAATTTCAGGACACAATAAGGACAAAAAGATGAGAAAAGCAGAAAGGCGATGCTGCATAAGACCAAAATTTGCGGATAAGTCTTGCTGCTCTTTCTTGAACAAACATTACCTCCTTTGTTACAGAGCAATGTCTGGACTTTTGATAACAATGGAACTGTTTTTTTTACCACTTTACTGAAACCTGGCTCATTCCTTAACAATGATTATAATAATACACAAAATAAACTTGGAACCTGGCACAAGTAATTTGGCAAATGACAATAATGTGATATTTGACAATGACCCCAGCTTATTTTGAAGAGCCACATAAAACCATATGAGCAGTTTGTGCAGTACTTTCAGATCTGTCCTGGCATATCTAACAAACGATATAAAGCTTTACTACTAATCTCCTGCTTGCTACTTAAAATATTTTGCAATGTTAGGGAATCGCTCTGCAGTGAAATCTGGATTGCTGGCCAAGTTTTCCCGCACAGTCAAGCGAACTTGTTCTTGATATGCCGCTTGTATTTCAGGATCATTCCCAGCAACCTGGGTCACAGTCTCCATGCCAGTTACAGCATCAACTCCAGCAGCATTTACAGCATTACCAACACTATCTACAAACACAAATAATATACAAAATCAACACTTTTCAATTATAAATACACATGTCAATTATTAATTTTGTACATTACCAATATTAAAAAAAAAAAGCTGTCTTACAAAAGAACAATTCATTTTGTCAAAACACCTTTGCTTAAAGAGATGCACACTTATGATGCACACAATGTTTTATTGTCTCACATATGGAATGTGGGCTGTTCTTTCATGTCTCTCTTCTCGCATTTAGTCCCTTGTGAATGTTTTCTGACATGGCTCACAAACTCAATCCTCACACACAGCAGTTACTTATATTATACGGCACTTTACTTTAGTAAGAATACTTCAAGACACAAACAGATGAAGACAGACTTTAGTGAAAGGTTTACCATTTTGCCTTAACTATAAGTCTCTATTTTAAAGTACTCATGGGGAAAAATGTGACTGCAATGTAATAATGAAAATCCATTTTTCACCACGATTAAGTTCCATTATAAAGTCTGATGTTTTCCTTTTTACTGTTACTTCACCTCACCTCCAATAATCTGACTTAAGCTTCCTTGAGGTTTCGCTGCAGTCACTATTTTACGCCTTTTAGATGGCATTCCTGCCAGGTAAGCATCACTAAATGGAGGTTGAGGGTTCTGCCTACGCTGCCTTTGTGTGTCTCTTGTTATAATAGGAACCCAATCCTGAAAACAAACATGTTTAATATAATGACATGATTTTCATTTTAACCATTAATGGCTGAAAGGCAGAGCAATGTCCACCGACACCATGGCATTTTTAAATGTTTATAAATACAGGTCTCTTTTTCAGCATATTTGTCAAAAAGGCTTGTATTAAGTATAGAAGTTTGTCTGAAAATTAATTCTAGTTAAAGTGTCTACTTAAAAGGGACATCTTCTTAGTAACACCCTTACGATTATTTCCATATGTCACCAAGTTCAGGTTCATATTATATTTTTTTCTCAAAACAGCAAACACTGAACAAATTCACACATACAGCCCCTTCCAAAAGTCTCGTTTTTTCATGAAGCCTTCTGTAAAATCCACACCCCTTTCATGCCCTTTATTTAATCACAAAAAAGTACTGACAACACACTTAATAACAATGGCAATATTTACTTATGCCTGTGGGCTCCACTTTTGCAGTTTAGTGTCATATGGTCCTAGAAATGCAGTTTGGTGTGATATGCCTCAAAACATGGGGTAGTACACAACGCCATGTTGCATTCTTAACATCTGAATTTTGTTTCTGTTGCTTTGTTGTTAGCACGCCAAGCACGGCACCCAGTTTTCTTCCTTGCCAAAGGCCAGTGTGTATTGTGTCTTGTATCAAGTCTAATTATATGGCTGGTGGATGAGGCTTGCCTTTCTTGTTTTATGGTCTGTTTGAGGCACTGTCTGTGTCTCCTGTATTAGGTCCCTTACCAATGTCAGTCTGAAAAGTTTCTGTGATAAATGTGAACCCCTGAGGTGACAAATGTTAACACTGCTGAGAACAGCAAATTCCAGAAGGTGGAAAAAAAAGCTTATTTGTCCATTTCCAGTGCTGTCTGCTAATGGAGTACTGACAAGTTACCAGATTTGTCATCTTACCCCAAATGGCTACTACAGTCTCTTTAATGTGGCCAGTTTCAGAGATTCATTCTCATCACAGAAAGCACTCTCTGCTGGTGAAGAGCAACTTTGTCAGTATGTTCACATTTCCTTCATCCCTCCACATCATGACTGTCAAGTATCCACTAGTCTCACCCCCCACCCCCCCTTAAATTTCATTTTCTGTACCATACTCTCAGGCATTACTATTCTGTTTGGTCTAACAGTTCCACAGCAGTTTACTATTGCAGAATGTAATCATCAAATAACTCTGGAGGTGAGTTTCCATTTACAGTTTGTGTCCCATACTTTCAGTCCTTGCAGGAAGCATGGTTACAGTTGCATCAATACCTCTAAATGAGTCACATGATTCTGACACTTGCCTGAATATACAGTCATATGGCATGTAAGCCTACTGTTTATCTCTTAAAATCACACAAGTTATAATCTTATGCCAAACCTCTGTGTTTCTTAGCATATATTGTTTGAAAATGACTCTGCCTTTGCAGAGCACAATAATTTCAAATGTAATGTGTTCAGGTGAGCTGAAATATTTATTTTATGTATCAATGAGTCAGTTGTATTTTTCATGTGTCTTTTCGGATACATTTTTTGTTCTCACTGAACTGCAGAAATCTGAGTAAATGAAAGATTCTGCCTTATCACGGTGCTTACACTGCTTCACATGAATGTGCATCAGTCAGGTTCTACTATCATCTGTGTTACATCATGTCAGTACATTTCACTATTCTAATGCATTGGTCTAACAATGGCAGCACTGCGTACGACTGAGGCCTGCCTTGCCCCTCAAGTTTTATTGTTTTGACTGAGTAAACTGAACTGTTGGACATAAAACAGGAATAAGACATAGAACTAAGACTACTCAAGAATCAGATACAATCCTTATAGCAGAAGGAAGAAAATATGCCTTTGGTGCCATACTGCACTAACCTCTTCAAGAAAGGTTTGTTTAAGCTTTCCTCTCCCAGTGATTTCAAAATGGAATATGAACTCATTCATGAGCACCAAGATAAGCCACTTTTCTAAGAAATGTAAAGAGATGGTGCCTACACAACTTGTTACACACATGTACAGTTGAGTCCAAATTCTGTAGCACAGCATACTCAACTGCCATCAGCAAATATTTGAAATGAATTATTAAATAACTAAAATTTAAAACAAGTGGATCATTTTGAATTTTAGGCAACAGGTAGCTGGATCCAGTCTTAAGAGCATAATTTAACTTGAAGTGTTTAGAATTAAAAATGTATGAGATGCAAGAAATAGTATCAGCAGATCCAGAAATGGCCAGTGAAAGTAACAAGAAACCCTGCCTTCAGCAGTTACATTGCAGATTAAATCTACCATATTTTAAAGGTTAAAATCTTCATTTTTGCATGCATCACTGTCAGTGCACACCATGCCACCAGCTCGGCTGATGCTCACACAGACAGTGACGCAGTGCTGCACTATCCTGAACTGCTATCTGACTCGATATCCAATGCATACAGCATATAATAAAACAAGAGCAGACACCTGTCTGCCAATTCAAGCACAATGGGTTCACAAATGTACTTTCACAGGATTGTATCTGTATTACTCACCTGACTTGACAAGGTGTTGCTGCACATAAGGAACAACTGGTGATACAACTAAACAACAGTAAAGCAGTCCCATTACAGGCCTGGACAGGCCCAGAGGGTTCCAGGAAGTTAAGGTTCCCAGATTACATGACAACGGCACAGGATAGTAGTAAGGTTGTCAGCCTTACGCACCGGCCGCTTTTTACCCCCAGGAAATACTCCTGGTACTCATTTCTGCTGGAGGCTGAGTCGACCCCAGGGCCATAGTGCGATCAGAAGGATTTTATGTCAATGAAAAATCCAATGACACCAGCTGGGATCGAACCAGCGACTTTCCGATTTGCAGCACAGCACCTTAACCACTGTGCTACCGCGGTCCCCAAGTAAACAACAGTACAGATATCAAATCACATAAAATTATATGTTACTGTTCCTTTATATTTAGAAATATGTACACAATATCATACGAATTGAAATGAAAGTACAAATCTTAATGTGGTCTGTGTGTGTGTGTGTGTGTGTGCGTGTGTGTGTATTTTCTTCACCACCCCCCTCCCCAGCAATACCAAATTCCTGCAAGAAAAAATTGACAATATTCAGCTTGAACCTTGTGTAATGGTGGTGGTAGATGGGAGGGAAGGGTCCAAGGTCATGGGGTTATACTATACTCATAGAAGCAAATAAAATTCTACAAGGTAACAGTAACAGCAAGAAGGTTGATCCTGGTAGCTGTAAAGTTTAAGGTGTAGGTCCACAGTCACTTGATTGCCAGGATCCAAAGTTTGATTCCCGCTAAGGGCATGGACGTTTGTTGTGTGTTGTGTCTGTAGCAGCCTCTGTGACAAGCTGATCACTCATTCAGAAGAATCCTGCCAGGTGCCCATGACTAATTGTGTGTGATCTAGAAACCTCAACAATGAGGCAGCCTAGGCCCCAGTTGGGCTGTTGGACCATAAAAAAAATTAAGTTTCTCCTGCGCTGAATTAAGCACCATGCTGTGAATACATATGGGACAGAGGATATAGAGCTCCGTGCATACTTAACCTCAGAATGACCTGATGGTTAAGACCAGCTGTATGCTCCAGCTACTTTACCTCCCCCCCACTACCACCACCACAGCCAGGACAGAAAGGACCCCAAAACCCCCTCAACTGGAGACCAGGAGGCATTTTGATGTACAGTGTCTTCTGTTATTTAGTTTCAAAATGACATACATTTTGAAGGGTAAGAGCAACTTTAAATATAGTCACCATGTGTGAGACTAGTTAAATATCAAAATGCACATTGAAACTTACAGAAGGCAGTGTTGTGTGCCATGCCTCAGAACCGAGCAGCACATCAGGAAGCGTGTCAGTGTCCATTGCCAGACCTCGATCTTGCTCATCCTGATTCTGAACTGGCACACTAGGTCGATTACATTCAGATGAAACGCCATCTGTTTCCATCGGCTAAACAAAAGCAAAATCATGTAAGAATACCTTGAGTTAAAAAAAGACAAATGGACACTGGGACAGATATAGAAAGAGAGAGATGTAACTAACAAACATCTGGATACGGAGTACAAAACACACTTGTTTACCTCTGGAGTAGTATTAGTCTCAATTTGTTCAGTATGGACTGGCAACTCCTGAACTGGAGCTGATGGTGTTGGTAGTGTGACAGGCTCAGCTGCTCCAGGGATACGGTAGACCAAATACCGCTGGATATCTTCAAATGTAACATCCAACTGTGAGATATAATTACGCAGGTGGGTGACTGAACTTTCAATGGTCCACTGCTGCACAGCAGGATGCACTCCACTTGTCAGGCGTTGCTGTAACAGTTACAGCATGTAACATTCACTTCCAAACATACTTGCGATGAACAGGCTCAAAACAAAACTCATATTTTAAACACATGCATTCACATAGGCAAATACACCTATACAACACCCCTACAAATTAATTTTATATATTTACCGCACTTTTAAGACACACTACATAATCTCTGTCTTACTGTCACAAAATACCATTTACTTCATAATTTTATCTTTCCATGCTCAAATAATACATTTTTTATAAACCATATGCTAAAATTTAAATATCTGCCCCAGCAAGATTAAGGTTAAGGCAACTGAAAATTTTATACACTATATCAGAAAGATCCAAATATTAAAAACAGTACACATAAACCAGACAGTATACCAACAAACAAAATAAAATATTTATTAGAATAATTTACACACTCCTTTACCCAAACACTTATATTAGAAAGTTGTGGTACATAATATAATGGAATTCTACTTTCTGGGGAAAGAGCTGCACCATAGTTTGAAATGGGCACAACTTCTGTTCCTTTCAAAGTAATTTAAAACCACTGTATGAACCTGAACGTGTTGCTATTATATTTCAATAAATTTCACATTGTGCTTATTACTGCTACTAAATTAATATATGACCATACAAACTCCCTGGTTATAATGAACAGAATAAGACATCCAAGAAGTGCAGTCTCTGTGACATAACAGATTTTATAAGGTCTCCCCTGCTTTATCTGCTTCCACTTTCCTAGCAGTGTCATCCACATTGCTTGAATAGGAATCAATCCTTTGGGACTGAACAGCATGGGCAAACAAAATAATAATTAGCTTCTGCCACCCACCAACAGCAGGCAGCAACCACGTGTAGTATGGCTGTCTGGTTCTGTGTGCACAGGAGCGACAGTCAGTGAACAAAGGAGGGAGAAATATTTGAGCAGTGTCATATTATAAGCTGTGCGTGGCAGCACATACATTATTACAGAAGGACTGGTGGCTATATGAGAGCACACAATGGTTTCACACTTACACAAAAATTAGACTACATGAGAGCAAACAAAGGTTTCACACTGATATAAAAATCTGACAACATGAAAGCTAACAACAGTTTCACATTCATATAAAATTCCACATGACAGTTAATAACAGTTTCCCACTTACACAAAAATTAGACAAGATATAACAATGGCTTTATGCTGAAATAAAAATTAGACTACATCAAAGGTAACACACGTCTCTCTCTCTCTCTCTCACTCTCATGTGTGCGTGCTCACACACACACACACGCGCGCGCATGCATGCTTGCACGGGCACACACACACACACACAAAATTAGACAACATGGTAGCTAACAATGGTTTTACACTTAAATAAAATTGCATTAAATGACACCAACATGAAAAATTACAAGACCTAACAAGAGCCTCATAATTGAATGAAAAATTTGACTACAGCAGGGGTACACAAATTCCAGGTGCCAAGTAACCACAGCAACTAAATTTGGTACTGTGGCAGGCACCTAGTGTCTGTGAGTCCTCTGTACAGAACATGCTTCAGGTCTCCCTTCTGGCACCCAGAACCTTGAGGGGGCTCACAGATTTTCGGAAAATCTGTGCACTTCTGGAACACATTTAAAGCTAATACTGGTTTCACATTTTTATAAAAGACAAACACAGTAAAGCACCCAGAAATTCACACACACAGCTACAGTGCAAAAACCAATATAAAAAAGAATATGGATACTGGTCACACATTAGTGGGTCACCATGTCCATTATGTACAATGATCAGGCATAATGTTTATTACTTCGGAAACCTCAATAAAACATTTCAAACTGATAATTTATGAAGAGGTGGAATGAGATAAAAATTACATGACAATTACTCATATTCAAATCAAAAGACAAAGCTGCAGCCAAAAGTTGGGTTAATAACTATGATATTTCTTACCAAATTTGCCCAAAAGCAGGCACACACAAATTACATGAATAATGACAATAGGTCCATTTCATGATTCCGTTTTCAGTCAGTTTCTTGCCAAGATTTCTGTACTGACTAACAAGTTTATATTCATGCTGCAAGCACTTTAAATCTTCAGAAACAGATATGCTCAAATAATGGGTCACATGACACAAGACAGTACTGGCATGCTTGATATTCACATTGCCTGCATTTTGTAATGTCACAAACCACCAAAAATCTGGGATACTCACAGCAGAGTTGCTAAAGGTTCAGCCTTCTAGGATGTAATACAGTAACTCAATGAATAGGTCCTGATGTTTCATAGGACTGTAACACCTTCACCTTCAGAGTTAAGTAGTCAAAAAACCATTTGACAATGAAGATACACTACAATCCTCTGAAATGCCAGAACTGCTCAATCAATGACCTGTGTCACATCCCATAACATCTGAATCCTTGTCACATGTTACACTTTAAAGAAACTGGAATGTTTTCCCACTGTGTGTATCAGATTTCAAAGAAAATGACCTGCAGACTTCTTTACTGAATAAAAGTTTTCCTGTTTGGTACATGTAACTTATTAGGAAACTGTGATGTTAGTATAACTTTCTTCGGAACTTGCCACAATTTGCTGACAAGTGCCAGCCTTTTGGCAGCACCAATCTCATCCCCCACCCTCAATTTCCTAATGACCAGAATTTCAATGAATATAACAGAGTTGTTTTAAACACACAAACCAATTCATCACCCACAATCAAACTGATACTAATTCCAAACTCCTACACACCTACTCCTACACTTCCTACACATCCTTCTTGCTGTCTTGTGCACAAATATTGCAAATAAACTCTTCTGATTCCATTTGTAACACAATTCAATTTGTATACTATCTCAATTTATTTCACATGATAGGATACTCTAAAACCACAAATATATGGTATCCAAGTATGCACCTATTAGAGGTAAATTTACATACAGTACAATACTGGTTATCTGACCCAAACAGGACCAACAGGTGGCTGGATTACTGAAAGTGACAGATAATGCAGAAATGGGGGCAGAAAGTCACCAATTAAATTTAAGTGCAGTGTAAGTACAAATTTGGTTTATTAATAACATTCTACAGTAAAGAACTATTATTGGAAGAAATAAATTTCAATCCAGTAAACTTAACAACGGATTTTAAATTGATTAAATGCAATATTAGCTGTGAGCAGCACAAAACGGAAAATAGCACATTATATAGCTATGTCAGGTAACTTACAGTCAGATATCTGGGACTCTACTGTATTTACTACTTAAGGACTCACCGCTAAGAATGTGCAAGAACAAATGACTCACCACATAACTCTGTATTATTGTTTCCAGTCCTTTAACTTTTTCTACACAACAATGTATCAAAATGGCACTCATTTCAGCAACATATCTTCGACACCAACGGACCACTTCCTGGCCAAAGGTGTTAGCATTTCCTGTAAATCATATCCAAATTAGTAACTGCATGTACAAATTTCAACTCTTCTGCTAGTCCACAAATCACTGTACTAACCTTCAGCCATTATGAGTGTGATAACTTCTGGAAGGCGGATCTGATTATATAGGTTTGCTGTAGCAACTAAATCTACCTCTTCTCTAAGCCGTGCTTGCAGCTAAAGGAAAACACAAGTTGTCTTAGACACTACAACATATACAATTTGAGTATTTTGTCTTTGTAACCACCATGTCTTGGAAATGTTATGAATCAAATTATTACACATATTGAAGGTGTATCCCTGCACAGAAATAAAGAGAGGACCTACTTTCCACATCTCTACAAAGCAACATTTAGAAATGTAAGGTCCCTGTCAAGGGTATTACCCTTGAAGGAGGATTACATATGCTGGTCACTTCATCCTGAAGACGGAATCTGCCAAATTCCTCCAAAATGTTGCCAAAACAGTCACAAGTGTCATCAACCAAACAATACAATATATACATCACGTGTTCCTTTTAAAACTTTTTGACAGAAGGACTTAAGTCTGCTGTAATCACTTCATCTTAAAAAAGGATTGCTAATTCCTTCTAATTTAGGCAAATCAGTCCAGCAGGACATGACCATCATCATCCATATATGAAAACATGTTTCATCGAACTAAAGTGAGAAGTACACAGCACCAGAATAATTTTGTTCTATTTGTAACAACCATGTTTCCCACACAAGCACATTTCCAATAAAATTCAAACTGCTAAAATCTGTGAACATAATATTCAAAACAAAGAGCAATCGATATATCCATATGGAACCCACCAATCATTGTTTTCGTGATACAATAAGAATGTCAAACTAAAACTGAAGTTAAATGTACCATCTGGGAATGGAAACTTTTAAATCTCCTACCACTACGAAGAATGGCAACCATATTTTAACTCCAGCAAAGCTCAGTCCAGCGGACCGCTGCAATTACCATAATGCAATGCACACACAAAAACAATTAAAAAGGTATTACATTTCACAGATTTTCTTAATTATTTCAGTTTTAACACATATACATACTTTGGCTAAGTGATGCATCTGCACTACGCCAGTCCAAGTACTAAGACCATGTCCCACTACTGGCCTAATCAAGCATCGCCCTTCCACCCCCCCCCCAAAAAAAAAAAAAAAAAACACCACAAAAAAACACAACCCCAGGAAAAAAAACAAAAAAAATAAAACACAAACACAAAACAAAAAAAAAAAAAAAAA
>Ga0123352_10016772_pt1 | contig 11674 bp, 4 predicted proteins | sample TergutLab28metaG_FD_89700 | JGI IMG/M metagenome (GOLD analysis project Ga0123352, IMG submission 89700) | Labiotermes labralis P1 segment gut microbial communities from Petit-Saut dam, French Guiana - Lab288 P1 | ecosystem: Host-associated > Arthropoda: Insects > Digestive system > Gut ...
GCTACTTTTTTCATTCAAGTAGCTCCTCAATTGACCTCACGAGGCTGAGTGGACCCCGTTCCAGACCCACTATTACTCAGAAAATCTGGTAGCGCCGGGGATCGAACCCGGGACCTCTGTATCAGTAGCCAGAAACTCTGACCACAGAGGCGGTCCCATTGGCCCTTACCCATCCATTTTAATATCATTTCCCATTTACGTGAATTTTCATCAGCCCACTTTCCTGAAATTTTCGATCATCAGGGATGTTTGAGCAACGTAGAGTGGTAGTCAATTACCGACGTTTCGAAACAACCTATACGTCCCATCTGCAAAGGTCAGTCGGAGGCGGAAGTCAGAGATCACCCACAATCAAAGTGCCCCTTTCTAATCAAGATTTCGAAAAGTAGAAACTACACCTATATGGTGGACCAGATTTCACCGAGGCATGAATAATATTTTGCAGTCATAGAATCAAGTCAAGTTTTGCGATCGATTCGTCTATTCCTTCACCCAAAGCCTGATAACACAAAAACCTTGGCCCTGTTCCGTAGTTTGTAATGGGAAAACGAGCCACACGCGAGTGAAAATGAAAAGTGTTTTTTCTGACGGCGTGAACAACTCAGCCTAACTTGCGTGTTGTTAGAAGCAAAAAAAAAATCATGAAACACCGGCGAAACGCAAAATCCAAATTATTTGAATGTCCAGTTATCATTAGGTAATAAATTGCTAAATGGCACTATCCTTAGGCATTTCCTTGCAACTTCAGTGCTCACAACCTATTTCCTTGAGAACCATCGCAAGAGGGATATTTAATTACCCTGCATTACTTCATGGTTGTTACAGATATGCGCCACTTAACGACAGGAATACGTTCTGAGAAATGCGTCGTTAGACGATTTCGTCGTTGTGCGAACGTGTACTTACACAAACCGCGATAGTACAGTGCAGCCTACTGCACACCTAGGCTATATGGTATAGCCCATCGCTCCTAGACTAAAAACCTCTACAACATATTACTGTTCTGAATACTGTAGGCAATTGTAACACAATGGTAAAGGTAAAGGTAAAGCAGTCCCGTTATAGGCCTGGAGTGACCCAGAGGGTTCCAGGAAGTTAAGGTTCCCAGATTTCATGACAACGGCACAGGATGGTGGTAAGGTTGTCAGCCCTACGAACCGGCCCGCCTTTACCCCCAGGAAATGCTCCTGGTACTCATTTCTGTTAGAGGCTGAGTTGACCCCAGGGCCATAGTGCGATCGGAAGGATTATGTCAATGAAAAATACCAATGACACCATCCGGAATCGAACCAGCGACCTTCCGATTTGTAGCACAGCACCTTAACCAGCGTGCTACCGCAGTCCCCTGTAACACAGTGGTATGTATTATAATATTATGTTATAATCTTATGGGACCACCGTCGTATATGCGGTCCGTCATTGACTGAAACATCGTTATGCTGCGCATACCTGTATAGCTACAACCATAACTTTATTTTTCAAATAGGAATAGGAGCACAAACTTAAATGAGGAGAATTATGGGGCTGCTGCGATATTTTCCGGAGCATTACTTGCAGTGTAGCTATAAGCAACATGCGTGACCTGCTTTTTCTCTACACATCATCCTGCGACCTCGGCTGTGTCTTGCAGGCGATAATAAATAATTTTCGGGCAGAATGGTGTCAAGATCTGACGGTGTGAATAATGGGGTGAATTAACACATTCTGCAGCCACGTGCGATCCATGGTGTCTGCTCCTTAGGTATATACATGAGAGATATTCCATTCCGTTACGTCCCTTCAAAGCGAAAATAATTTCGCGTCACGTTCCCTGTTTAGAAATGCTATTAGCGGTTCACTTATATTCCTCTTCACTTATATTCCTCTTCACTTTGTTCAACTTCAGTCATTTCAGTTCCATTTTTTTATCTCAAAACTGTCATAATCAATTTTCTACATTTTTTTTTTCTTTTTGTCATTCTTGTTCTACATTTTCATCATCATTACAGAACTTAATTCTTCATTTGTAACTTTTATCTCCACCTCCATAATCCTTCGCGTTCTTCATCTTCTTCCAGCTAACTCTTTATAACATTTGTTGTTCCTATCACTTTACAAATGAATATTATCTCATACTTTTTCTCTGATTCTCATCCCTTGTCTCGTACCTGGCATTGCAATCTTACGTTTCCTCCTCTGTATAATTCCATGAACTCTCTCTTACAACAAGCAGAACATTTTGTATAGTCAAATAACGTTACACAGTATATGTCAGCACAATCTTTTTTATTCTTCATGCAGAATATTTGTGGCTAGTCAAGCCAAAAAGCATCTACCTATATAAAAACCTAAGAACAAAAGTCTAGAAATGTTGCGCCAGCATACATTTCAACCAACAATGTCTAGCCTTGCTTAAGAATAAAAAAGATTGTGCTGATGTATACTGTGTAACGTTAATTTAATTACAAGCACATCGTGATGCCTTCATTCAGAACATTTTGTACAGTGCATAAAAGTCCTCTATACTCAAATATATGAGATATAATAAAAGTTATAACATTATTTATAATAAAGAAGTAATATGTATATATATACATATATATATAAGTAAAGGTAAAGGTAAATCAGTCCCGTTAAAGGCCTAGAGTGGCCCAGAGGGTTCCAGGAAGTTATGGTTCCCAGATTACATGACAACGGCACAGGATGGTGGTAAGGTTGTCAGCCTTACGCACCGGCCGCCTTTAACCGCAGGAAAAGCTCCTGGTACTCATTTCTGTTAGAGGCTGAATCGACTCCAGGGCCATAGTGCGATCGGAAAAATTTTATGTCAACGAAAAATTCCAATGACACCATCTGGCATCGAACCAGCGACCTTCCGATTTGTAGCTCAGCACCTTAACCACTGTACAACCGCAGTATATATATCTATATATACCACTACAGGTATGCGCCGAATAACGACGTTTCGGTCAAAGACGGGTCGCATATACGACGGTGGTCCCATAAGATTACAATATTAAGATTCTTACCATTGTGTTACAGTTGCCTACAGTATTCAGTACAGCAACGTGTTGTACACGTTTGTAGCCCAGGAGCAATAGGCTATGCAATATCTAGGTTTGTGTAAGTACGGTCTATGACGTTCGCACAACGACTAAATCGCCCAAAGACCCATTTTTCAGAACGTACTGTTATCTCCGCCGTTAAGCGACCCATCTCTCTACTTTCATTTACTTTAAACAAACACTGAGACGAAAATAATCGCTTACATATGAGCAAGCCTGTAAATTAATTTCGAGTACCAATTGTGCCCTATGACAGAGGCCGTGTTGACAGGAAGGACGTAAAATGTTTGTTGTGGGCATTGCAGACTTTAAGGGGTCCGAAGGATTATAGAACATATATTGTAACCGAACACCATCGAAAGTTAAATAAATGGTATTTTATACAGAAATTTTAGTTTCATCTACAACATTTTACTCTATTAATTTATACAGGTCTACAGGGTTGCAATACGATGATAGGCAAAATATTAGCATCGAAAGAAAGTCTCTGCTGCACGGAGTTAGCTAGTTAGTTGGTAAGTATGTTAGTTACATTTTGACGAATATCGTGCCATTAAGGAACACACGTCTCCAAGTTTTGGTAGTCGGAATATGCACTATTACTATAGTGGCAATTTCAAAAATAAACACCCTGTATCACAAAAAAACTCCTTGGTTTTCTATTATGTATTTATTGTGATGTAACGATTTCGCAGGCATGACAAGACAACCTTACGTAGCAACGCATCGTAATATGTTTAACAGAAGAGTTGGAGAGGATGTGGAAGGAAGCGGTCCTGGCCGTATTTAAGGTTAAGTTTACTATCCCACCATTTGCCTGGAGGAACAAGGATAAAGACGACAAATTTCTATTAAAGCAACCAGATTTATAATCGAAATTCGAAGCCACTTGCTGACAAACACAAGGTAAGGCGACATTTGGCACACACTTTTGTTTCTTACTAGCTCCATCTTGTGAACTTATGCAGATGAACGGAAGCAGGCGCCATACAGTCTGCGCAGAACGCGTTTCAGTCAAATAGCAAGAAAACAGAAGTAGCATAAGGCTTGAAATTAGGATTCTTTTTTAAAAGTTTAAATTTCTTGTCTCTCTTTCTCTTATTGGTAAAGACGGTCCAGTTTATTGAGGGCCACGCACGAAGTGTGAACGAGTAGTTTAAACATTCTTTAGACCAGGAAGTAGAAAGTTGCTTCTAGTTCAGAATAAGTCGAACTGACCTTCCAAACCAAGAGTTTCACTTATTTATTATACTTCGCCTTGAAGCCAAGAAAACTTCTCCAACCATACACACGTTTGGCCTAGAAAAACAAAAAACTTTAGTTGTCTGAAGTACGTTATGTTAACAACTTATAAATCTCTTGTCACATGAGAAAGTCCTCACTTTCCTGTCCAGCAGCAAATCGATTTCATCAAAGCTTTACAGCAATTAGACACGTAGGTTAACAACGCCCTTGTCCAGCTAGACGGGTATGGGCGAAAGAATAATGCGTGTATTATTTGGGTCATTTTATCCGATTATAATAAACCTCGGCGGACCCGCGGCACAGAAAGTAGGCCTGTCTGCTTGTAAGATAAACGAACACGTTGTGGAAGGTGTGGCCTAACGTCGGCGTAACTGAATACAATGTTTTCCTGTACCGAGATCTGTGTCTCCCTTCCACGAAGAAATAGCCCACCTATCGCTCCCACCTGAGGACCGAACAAATACCACCATTGTGTTTAATTAATTGCCTGCTTAAATAATAAAAGACCAGGGAACAACACGCACACGGAACAAATTTCAAGGACTGTCCGACACAATAAGAATGAGACAAGATAAAGAAGCAGGAAGGATTTGTGGCCAGTTGTCTATTAGCAAATGTTATATATAAAAAAAAAACGAAGACAGTACAGCGCATGTAATAATTTGGTTTTTCCTGAAGAGAGTGTAGGAATATGATTTAGACTTCTGCAATTCGCAAATTATAGCACTCATATTTTGAAGTAGTTTAGAAGATAACTCAAAAGTTTATTTCATTGATTTATACTACTGACTACATAGAAATATTATTATTATTAATGCTGTTTTAATTTTACTAAGCACTTGTTTCTCAAGATTAGAATCTATATAAAGGTAAAGCAATCCCATTACAGACCTGGACAGGCACTGTGGATTCCAGTAGGCTGAGGCTATCATATTTCAAGACAATCGGAACATGAAGATGGTAAGGTTGTCAGCCCTACGCACCAGCCACCTTCATCCCCAGGAAATATTCCTGGTACTCATTCCTGTTAGAGGCTGAGTCAACCTCAGGGTCATAGTGCGGCCGGAAGGATCATGTCAATGAAAAATTACAATGAAACTTTCTGGAATCCAACCCGCGACTTTACAGTCTGTATAACTACGTTAAATTCTGGGATAAACCTCACAGTCTCATCACCTGGAAGTTTGTAATTGCTGATTTACTTGTACGTAGTTTCATTTACCTATAAACTGTAGCCAGAGACGAATGAAGAAGGAGATGGGCGAGGCATCTTGCGCGTATGGGGAAATGAGAGGTGCAATACAGGATTCTGTTGGGAATACCTGATGGAAAGAGAACATTTGTAATACCTATGCGTAGATGGGAGGGTAATATTAAAATATATCCTCACGAAATGTGATGCAGGCATGGACTGAATTAATGTGGCTCAAGAGAGGTACAAATGGCGGGCGCTTGTGAAAACAGTAATGAGCTTGCACTTCAAATAAACTTCGAGAAATTACTTGAGTAGCTGAGAAAACCTTAGCATCTCAACAAAGAATACTTCCATGAAGTTGGTTAACTAGGTAGTTAGCCTGAGACGATGGACAGTGATCTGTCTGTGTCCCACATATCATACGCCTCAATCCAGTGCTTCCTCAGTTTTTGGCATTATAAAGGTCAATGAAACCATTCTCACGGCGGCCATGTCAGAACTTTGCGTTATACAAAAATATTACCACAACTAACGTTGGTTCTTCTCCGACATATTTTGTCATAGATCATTTCATGGCTGCAAATTACCTTAAGTATTGGTTAATGTTGCTTCCACTTAACAATTCCGCACGCGTCAGCCATGTTTGTTGCTACTTTTATAAGAAAACACGGGGTTGGAATGGCTGCCAAAGCACAAAGTTTGTACTAATGGCTGAAATCTGAAATGGGGCACGTGAGCAAGTAATAAGTTTGTTCTTAACAGCACACAGTCGAGTGAGCCGAAGCAGCAAAGTCGCTTTAGCGACTGGCATACAGGCTGGACAGTCGATGAAATTTTTTTCGGTTTCCGTCATCCAAAGCAACCAGATCCGCTCTGAGACCCACCCAACTTTGTATTTGAAAGGTATAGGGGGAATTTTGTCCGTGGTAAATGGGACGCAGTATGGAGCTGACAGCTCACCTCCATCCAAAATCAAGAATAACTGGATCTATGTCTCCACTCCCTCCTGTCTTTATGTTGTGCACAGGAACAACTTTGTGTTCGCGGACAATTGTAAGAAGCAGGAACTGGATGAATTTGGACATAAACATGCTAAGATCCACCAATTAAAGAAAAGTTCCTGATACTAGTAAAATGTTGGGTCGTTCAAGAGTGATCGGTGAATGCAACCGAATGCGCTTGGGGAGAAGAGGGGGGATTCAATTAGTAGTGCAGTGATTAGAAACAAGATTAGTGCCCTTTGCAAAACAAAACTGTGTTGCAGACAATTATTCTTTGACTAAAACTTGTTAAATTTTGGAGAAAATTACAGGGAATTTATAATATAATTTAAAAGTACATGCTGTGTGTGTAACTCATCACGGAGCCGTGTAACGAACGTATCTTATCATCCACTTCCCACCCATAACAACATGCAGTAATGCCATATTAGGTTTTGACAGGAGAGCAACGGGATCTGGTTAACCGGCTGTTTAATTTCAATTGTATCGGCTATCTGCTCACAAGAGTAGAGTGACTCAGCGAAAAGTGAAATGGCAAGACTGTGAGAGGAAGTGGTAATACCTCCATTAACAAAATACCTCTTAGTGATCGTGCAGAAACTGAAGAACCAGGAAAATAATCGTACAGGTCTTCCGATATCAGACACGGAGACATGAAGCAACATTCGTTTCATTAGGCACCAAAAGTGATAACAATTATTTATTTATTAACTGCAATTGGGTTGTCACCCGGTGGCAGTGGTTATTTTACATGAAAACAAAACATGAAATTGGTTACTACTAGATTTAAGTCGGGAGGGCTACATGAGAAGCATGTAGTAGCAACTTGGAATGTTGGGAACCATCTCAGCATTTGCTTATAGACACAGGGAAACCAAGAAAAACCCGTGTCGAGATGGCCGGTCGCTGGACCTTCCTAGTACTGACTTCTAGCCAGCAGTCCGGCATCTAAAGTACAAAAAAAAACAGCAATGCACACACATAGTACAACAAATGCACATAAGATGACAACAATACACACAAGACAACTACAACAATACACACAACTACAACAATACACACTTTGCTGTGATATTCTCAGAGTACAACCAAGAAGATGCAACGTTTCTCATATTTGTTTACGTACTTCTGTAAGACGCTCTACAAGTTTCATTTGCTAGACCATTACTGCTACCTGCTGCTAGCAGCAGGTAGCAGTAATGGTATAGCAAATGGCTGACGCCGTATGTGCAGTTTTGTGCTCCTGGTGATGGACGGTAAACCCGTCTGAAACTTGTAGAGGGTCTTACAGAAATAAATAAATTTGAGAAACGTTGCATCTTGTTGGTTGTACTCTGAGAATATATTAGCGATGCACGGACCTATGAATGTTAAACGTTAGTATGAGATTTTATCAGAGGATAGCGCCTAAATTTACAAATATGTCCACGAATATTGTTTTCTGAACCCCTCCCAGAGGACAAACGTTATTTTGATCTGTACGTGTGATAGCGTCCTAGACAAGAGCTTATTAATATCGTTCTGCCTGTCTGCCCCTCCGCCTCCACGTCTGTATCGAAGACCGCCGAACGGATTTACATTAAACTCGATAATCGACAATTTTACGAAAATGATCGAGACATTATAGGTGTGTAGTGCTGTGAAGTGACTATTGCAGTGAACTGAAACACTATCGTATTATATGCGGTTTGATTGTGTATGTAATGTTTCGTTTATTCTGCAATTTTGTTTTACTTTGCTATTTTTGTCTTATCTTATCTAGTTGTATTATCCTGTTACTGTGTTCTCTTTCTGTAACTCATTGAAATTTAATGTATGTAATGTGTTTAGCATGGACTACTACCCTGACCGAGATTTTCCGTGCTTTCCCTCGGTTGTAAGGCAAATGCTAGGGTATTCCTCTCAAAGACGGGGCACGGTCCGCATCCTGACTTCCGCCCAGAATAGGGTAAATGGTTTGCTCTATGTATTGTTAGTGTTGATTGTTGTTGTTATATGTAATTTCGGTCTATAAACGTGTAACACTGCCACCGGGTTTACACCCAATTGCAGTTAAATATATCATTCATTCATTCATTCATTTTCAGTATAGACTGTACAATTGTAATAACACCCCCCCCTGTTTACGTGACGAATCGCACGTGTTTCTTCGTCTATCTTGGTAGCAACTTGATAAATTTTAAACCACCATTATGAATCGAATCAAAGTTTAGAAACCCATATCGTCTCAGCTGGTCAAGAAGACCCTTGCATTGTACAAAACTCGAAAATGTACCAACGTGTTTGCAAGATCCCGCCACGTGTCTCTATCTCCAGCCATATAAATCTAGTCCGCAATCCCCCTTTCTATTTTTACTACAATCCTTTATGGTACTGAATTAGAAAGTAGGCTATATCTTGTCAGTGATCTCCTTACTCCAGATTTACCCAATAAATTCCTGTAAAGAAGTTTTCTTCTTTCATATGCCGCACCTGCCATGCCCACCATCTTCCGTGATTCCATCATCGAAGTACATATATTTTTCAAGAACCAGAGATCATGTGCATCCACACACTAAATTCATATTCGCCCACCGGAAAAGTATTTCGGACGAGAACTGCGGGGAATCCAAAACTCACATTTCACATCCGATTCTGTTTTCCCACGAGACACGATGCATACATTTTCGAACTTCTTTAGGCCTATCAAAAGATAAGAGTTGACCGGGACGGCGTAGTCTGCATAGCTGTTCACTACGGGCTGGACGGTCCGGGGATCAAATCCAGGTGAGGCAAGATTTTCCACACGCGTCCAGACCGGCCCTGGGGCCGAATCAGCTTCCTTTGCAATGGGTACTGGTTCTTGTTCCCAGGGATAAAGCAGCCGGAGTGTGGCGTTCACCATCAATCCTTATCTACCGTTGAGGTTGAAGAAAGAGTATAACTGTACTTCCACTCACCCTCCGGGCCTTCATGGCTTGTTATAGGGTGAAATTTATCTTTTACTTTTATTAAAAAATCTACTAGTAAATGGTTTAACGAATACATTTATCTTGGTGCGAGAAATGAAAACGAAATTCTCGGTTTTGTTTAAAGGGAATTGGGAGCAGATTATTATAAAACACAACCAACCACACTGCAATATGACTATGTATTAAACAAGCTATATGAATAATAATTTTCTTGTAGAATGTGTGTAATAAAAGAATAAACAGTATCTTTAATACAGGGTTATTCAAATGATTGTCGGGGTACAATTGTCCAGCGGCAATTCCGCACCAAATTCTGGACATAACCACCATTTGACAATTTCATTCGAAGGCTGTATACACAGTTCAAGAGACAGGGTGCGCGTGTATCCCGGAACTGAAGGTACGAATCAGAACCGCCATTGAAACCATCACCGCTGACATGCTACAGACAGTTTCGAACGAAATCGATTATCGTGTTGATGTTTGTAGAATCACAAAGGGTTCACATATACAGCACCTGTAATGTATGTAACAAACACTTGGAGTGTTGTTCTACTAAATAAAAAAAAATATACTCCTATCTCAAGTGTATTGTGTATGACAAGTTGTTAAAACCCCGACAATCATTTTGAATAACCCTGTATTTACTGTTTTTATTTATTCATTCTGTATTAGTTTAGAGTTCTCGCCAATGTGTATAACTATCAGCTTCCAGTAAATGGTCGTATGTCCATTTATAGTCTGTATGTTTAAAGAAAACGTTAACCGAAGTCTTCATTTTAGACTTCAGATAAAAATATCACTTCCACGAATTATTTGAGACTGAAAGCCTGTGTTCAGATTACACAGTGTACTTACATAACACTGTTTAATAATGTGTAATTAGGACGAAACCGTTCAATAATTCTGCATCGAAAAAGTTTTGCGATGTGTTGGAAATATTCGCAGAGAACTGTCTTAGGCTGACGGAGAAGGTAATATCAGTTAAGAACAAAATACAAATGACACAGGATGGCAAGAATATAGATGACCCCTTGAAGGACAAACCGCATTCTGTTTTGTTAAAGATCCACTTCGTACTGCGCAGTGAACACTCTCCGTTTCCGTCATGAAAACTGGAACGTTAATGTCGTATAGGGCAAAAGTCACTGTTTGTTCCGAGATTCTTTCGAAACACACAAAATCATTCTGAGGGCAAAATGTAGAATTAGGTGCAGTTAGGTTGGAGTAGTGTCCGGGTAGCAGGCACAACTGTGCTTGAGCCTGCAGCCCGGACACACAAAATCATTCTGAGGGCAAAATGTAGAATTTTTTAATGTTGAAACTGAAGGTGCATAATATAAACACAAGGCATTAGAAGGTTAGGGTGACGGGCTTCAGCCAGCCACAAGACAACGACTTTGGCACGGTTGACCGATCCGCAGTTCGTGACAAGCGTCAAGGGTCTGGGAACCAAAGGTACCAGGAAAAGGGGAACTGTGCTAGTTCAGGAGTGTGTTCAGTCGTAAATCAGGTAGGAGTTATTTGAATAACAAACCAACAACCTGCAATCTGAAATAATTCTCAGAATATCAAAAGCATATAAAATCACTCATATGAAGACCCTTATTCTGTCACAGCGAGAGCGTTGTCAAATTTCGACATATTTTACTGCGACGATATTTGAAAAGTATTATCATTGTTACTATTTTTAGGGAACGGTATGTTTCGACTAGTGCCGGTCCCAATGGTCGCGCGGTCTAAGGCGTAAGTCTACGGCCGCTCGCATGCTGAGATTGTGGGTTCGAATCCCACCGGTGTAACGGATGTCTGTCTGTTGTGAGTGTTGTGTTTTGTTGGGTAGAGGTCTCTGCGAAGCGCTGATCACGCGTCCAGAGGAGTCCTACCGACTGTGATGTGTCGTTGTGTGTGATCTAGAAACCTCAGGATGGAGGAGGCCATGGAACAAGTTGGGCCGCAGCGCCACAAAAAAAATGTTTCGACTAGTAACTGAACATCTTCATAGTCTTTTTTGTTATGCTCTTTTTCACGTTGGCTAGGACATGTCACTTCCTGCATTTGACAAATTTTGTTAAAAGTTTATTGAGTTGAGGAGAATATTTGGACCTAGGACGTACGAGGTAACGGGGGAATGGAGGAGACTGCATAACGAGGAGCTAAATGATTTGTACTCCTCACCCAATATTGTGCGGGTGATAAAATCGAGAAGAATGAGATGGGCTGGGCATGTGGCGCGTA
>Ga0123352_10016779_pt1 | contig 11671 bp, 9 predicted proteins | sample TergutLab28metaG_FD_89700 | JGI IMG/M metagenome (GOLD analysis project Ga0123352, IMG submission 89700) | Labiotermes labralis P1 segment gut microbial communities from Petit-Saut dam, French Guiana - Lab288 P1 | ecosystem: Host-associated > Arthropoda: Insects > Digestive system > Gut ...
CAGGTGCAAACGTACTAATGCTAGACGAACCTACAAATCATCTGGACATAAGCACAAAAACGATACTAGAAGAAGCACTAAAAAGCTATGAGGGCACAATTTTCTATATTTCACACGATAGATACTTTATAAATGAAACTGCAACAAAAGTTCTACATTTAAATCCAAATGGTGTTACTGAATTTTTAGGAAACTACAATTATTATTTAGAAAAAACAGAATTTACAAATACGGCAAAGAGAACACCCAAAGTCAGCTCCAACGCAGGAAACTCGAAAGAAGAATATGAACAAAAAAAGAAAAAAGAAGCAGAAGAACGTAGCCGAAAAAATAAACTAAAAAATACTGAATCTAAAATAGAAAATCTAGAACAAGAAATTAGGGAATTAGATGAAATGTTAAAAACAGAACAAAGATATGAAAAACTAGCGAGCCTCTTTAAAGAAAAGGAAGTTAAAGAGGCGCAGCTGATAGAAGCTTACGAATTATGGGAAGTTTTGCAAATTAGTTCTGACTAAACTATATAAAATGCTGTCTATCATATGGCTATATTTAGTTAGCCTAAAGAGTGCATATGCTTCCATGTCTATCATTTTATTTTCGTTTAAATAAGTACAAAGTTCTTCTATTATTTTTGCCCTGCTCGGTTCAAAAATAATTTTTCTTAATTTTTTTTTAAGCTTATCATTACCGTTAGTTATAGGATTTTTTGAAAAAACTAGCTCTTCTAATAGAAGGGCTAGTAAATATATTGTGTCTGCCGTTAGCATTAGTTCGATTTTCTTATTTTTATAAACTATATTTACCATAATCAAATATATGAACTACTGCTTTTTCATTATTCCAATTTATAAAGAATCATAGAAGGCAACCGCTAATTGAAATAATGTCGCCCCTGTAACTGCTCTTGGGTCTATACCTGTTTTTTCATGTAAACTTTTAAGCTTATATTGAAGTGTATTTTTATGAACAAGCATATTTTCTGCCGTTTTAGTTATAGAACCATCTGATTCAAAATACGCTCTTAAAAGTTTTAAAGTTTTAGACATATCTTTTTCTGAGTGATTTTTGAAAACTTTCGCAATAAATTCATTTTTAGTCTCTTCGGAAACTTCGTGTAGAAACATTTCTAAATGAAGATCTTTATACATTGTTACAGGATTTGCAGTAGATGAACGTTTTAAAGCGCGCTCTGCTTTTTGATAGGCAATGTGCAATTCTTCCGAAATTTCATCTATTCCAATTATAAGAGATACTTTTTGATTATACCAAACAGCATCTTTTATAGTAACTCCGAGCTCCATTATTTTATTTTGAGTCGCTTCTGGAATCATCAAAATAAACATAGAATTGCTATTTACTAGAACATATTCTATATATCCTAAAACACTTCTTATACTTTTCTCGACTTCTTCCAATATACTAAATCTACCGCTATGTTTTTGATGAAAGGCAACATCTTGAACTTTAAGAAGCATTATTCTCCATTTTTTCGAAGTATTTATCCCCAGCCTATGTCCCCTCTCTTGGATACCTTCTTTATTTTTAGAAAATATCCAATCTATAACGAAATGCTCAGTCATTTCTTTTGTTGAAATTTTTTCTTGCTTAACTCTATTTTCTAAAAGGAGAATTTCGGTCATTTTTTTGACTATTTCTCCATATTTTATCACTTCTTCAGAAGAGCCAGAGATTCCAACAACACCGCAAATGTCCCCATTTATGACAAGTGGCATATTTATACCTTTTTTTGAACCTTCATATGTGAAATTGTCATAAACAACCAATTTCTCTAATCTCTTCTCCATTACTTGCTTTGAAGCTTCATGAAAAGTCCCTATCCGTGTTGCGTCTGTACTAGCTATTATAATTCCTTCTATATTCATTAAATTAACATTGCTACTTGTTATATAGCTAATATCTCTTACTATACTCATAGCACTTTCTTTTGTAATTTCCATACATAAAGCCCCCTAGCATTTTTTTCATAATTACATTATAACACATTTTTTTACTATATTCAAGAATTTTACCAAACTTTTTATTTTAAGCATTGCATTTTTTTTAAAAATTTGTTATAATTGTTTCAATTGTTTAAGAATTCTCTATGAAAGGTTAGGTAAAAATGAAATATAAATTAATAGCAACCGATTTAGATGGAACTCTAGGAAATAGCAAATATTTGGTAGATGAAGAAAATGCACTTGCTGCACAAAAAATGGTATCAGCTGGCGGTTACGTTGTGCTATGTTCCGGCCGTTCTGTCGCTAGTTTGAAATATGTAGCAGAAAATGAATTAGGATTAAAAGATGTTTACCTTATCGGTTTTAACGGTGGTGTAACAGTGCATAGTACAGATATGATAGCTATACACGAGGAAAAGTTAAAAAAAGATTATGCCCTAGAAGCACATGAATTTTTAAGAAAATACAAAGTAGATGAAACAGGGAAACCACAAACTGTAGTTGGCATATATACATGTTTTTATGAAATACTAACAGAACAAAAGCAGCTTTTAGAAAAGCTGTATATAAAGCAAAATAACAAAATGCATTTAAATGAGCAAGAACACATAAAGAGATTAGAAGATGATGTATACAAAATGTTAATCTTAGGAGAAAATCACACACTGAAAATGTTAGAACCGCTACTTTTAGAACTTGCAAATGATAGATATGATGTTGTATTCACTGGTTTTAACCTTTTAGAAATTGTGCCTAAAAATATCAACAAAGGAAATGCACTTACTAATTTAGCAGAACATTTAAAAATACCAATAGAGCAAACGATTGGTATTGGTGATAACTACAACGATATAGAGCTAATAAAACAAGCCGGTTTAGGAATTGCGGTAAAAAATGCGGTTGACGAATTAAAAGAAATTGCCGATATAGTAACTGAAAATGATAACGATAATTACGCATTTGCAGAAGCGGTAGAATACGCCTTAGGAAATATGTAGGGACACACCCTTACAAAATTGGTTTAAAAAAAGGCTATTGCAAAAACAAATGCAAAAGCCTTTAAAAAAGAGGGGGATATTTTATTATTATGAGTATTTTTATTTCAAATTAATATACGAAAGAAATAAAAAACTCATATAGCTAAACTTTAGCTTAGTTAAATTATAACCAAAGAAAAAGCTTAATATACAATAGAAGTAATTTTTTTGCTGAAGCAAAAATCGCCAAAATAATAACTTTAGTTACGTAAGTGACTATTTTGGCTAATTTAGGAGGTAATTTTTATGAACGCTCTTTTCACAGATTTTTACGAACTAACTATGATGCAAGGTTTCTTTAACCAAAATCGCCAAAATGAAATAACAGTTTTTGATATGTTTTACAGAGAAAATCCAGATAAAGGCAGCTTTAGCGTATACGCCGGTCTGGAGCAATTTATAGATTATCTAGAAAATCTCTCGTTCTCTTCAAGTGATATTAACTATTTGAGACAACAAGGAAAATTTTCAGAAAGCTTTTTAACATATTTAAGCACATTTAAATTTACAGGAACAGTATTTAGTGTTCCTGAAGGAAGTGTTATTTTCCCTGGAACGCCAATAGTAAAAGTAATAGCAAATATTATGGAAGCACATTTGATAGAAGGTGCTCTTTTAAATATAATAGGCCATCAAAGTTTAATTGCAACAAAAACAGCAAAAATAGTTGCAGCCGCAGACGATAGGCCTGTTGTAGAGTTTGGTCTTCGCCGTGCTCAAGGGTTTACAGCGGCACATCTTGGAGCTAGAGCAGCAATAATAGGTGGTGCTGCCGGAACTTCAAATGTTCTTGCAGCATATGAGTTTGGCATGAAGCCAATAGGAACGCATAGCCATAGCTGGGTAATGGCACATACAGATGAACTTACAGCTTTTAGAGAATACACAAGGGCATACCCAGAAAATTGTATTTTACTAGTGGACACTTATAGCACATTAAAAAGTGGTCTTCCAAATGCAATTAAAGTTTTTAATGAATTTAAAGGACAACTTGGTACTTTTGGAATAAGGCTAGATTCCGGAGATATAGCATATACGAGCAAAGTTGCAAGAAAACTTCTTGACGAAGCAGGCTTTCCTGATGCTAAAATAGTAGTAAGCAACGATTTAGATGAAAATATAATAAGAGATTTGAGTATTCAAGGTGCTTGTATAGATATGTATGGGGTGGGGACAAAATTAATAACAGCAAGCACGCGTGCTTATTTCGGAAACGTATACAAAATGGCAGCAAAACAAACCCCACAAGGTTTAGCTCCTGTTATTAAATTGTCTGATTCTACTGAAAAAATAAACAACCCAGGAAACAAAACTTTTTATAGAATATATGATAAATTAGGTTTTGCTAATGCTGATTTGATAACACTAGAAGAAGAAGCGATAGACCAAAGCAGAGATTTGACTCTTTTTGACCCGAAAGAACCATGGAAGAAGAAAACGTTTAAAGCAAACGAATATACTTTAAGGCAGATGCTGATAAAAATATATGAAGGAAGAAGACTGTATCAAAAGAGGGAGACAACCGAAATAGCGGAATATGCCAAAAAAGAGAAAGCTTCACTTTGGCCAGAGATGCAAAGGCTTTTAAATCCTCATATATACCATGTTAATTTAAGCCCAAATTTATATGAACTTAAATCTAAGCTGATCTCTAATGAGTAAAAAATATATACTATTGCTTATACACGTAATGGGGATGTCTCATGAAAAAATTTTGATTTTAAAGCCTAAAATGTGGCTTATAGCTTAGAAATAAAGAAGAACCTGTTATCTGAATTTGTGATAACAGGTTCTTCTTTATTTCTTTTTATATTCAATTGCTTGATTTTTCGGTCTTTTCATAAAAAAGTAATGATTATTTCGTGAGACAGCCCCTTTCTTTTAATTTTTTACGCTAGATCTTCAAATTTTTTGTACTCAAGTCCGAACTCATCTGCAACTGCTTTGTAAGTTACATGACCCATATATGTGTTTAAACCTTCCATTAAGTGGTGGTTGTCTCTCAATGCTTTTTCTAAACCTTTATTAGCTATCGCTAAACCATCTTTAAGAGTTGAATTTGTTAATCCATATGTGCTTGTTCTTGGCACGGCACCTGGCATGTTCGCTACACAGTAGTGTACTACACCATCTTCTATATAAATAGGATCACTGTGATACGTTACACGTGACGTTTCAGCACAACCACCTTGGTCTATAGCTACGTCTACAATTACACTACCTTTTTTCATCGTTTTTAAATGCTCTTTTTTGATTAGTTTAGGAGCTGCTGCTCCTGCTATATAAACTCCACCTATTACTACATCTGCTGTTTTAAGTTCTTCTGCTATGTTTCCTTCAGAACTATATAAAGTTTGAATACGGCTTCCGTAAATATCATCTAAATAAGTTAGGCGATTTAGATTAACGTCTAAAATACTAACGTCAGCGCCCATTCCCATTGCTATTTTAGCAGCTCCCAAACCAACTACACCTGCACCTATTATTACTACTTTTCCCTTTTGAGTGCCAGGAATTCCTGAAAGTAAAACACCACGACCTCCAAAAGGTTTTTCTAAATATTTTGCACCTTGTTGAATACTTAAGCGACCAGCTATATCACTCATAGGCTTAAGAAGAGGGAACCCACCAGCATTATCTGTTATTGTTTCATAAGCAACTGCTTTCACTTTCTTTTTCACTAGTGCTTCTGTTAGTGGCTTTTCTGCTGCTAAGTGTAGGAAAGTGTATAATATTTGCCCTTCTCTGAATTTCTCATATTCTTCTGCTAAAGGCTCTTTTACTTTTACTATCATTTCTGCTGTTTGCCAAACATCATCTGCATTTGATATTATTTCTGCTCCCGCATTTTTGTATTCTTCATCTGAAATGCTAGTTCCTTCACCTGCATCTTTTTCTATAAGAACTCTATGTCCATGTTTAACGTATTCAGATACGTTACTTGGTGTTAAACCTACTCTAAATTCATTGTTTTTAATTTCTTTGGTGCATCCAATTATCATTGTTATATTCTCCTAAATTTAATTTAAAATATTTTTGTCAATATCTGCGAATTTCGTGTGTTTTGAAAGCCAAGCAAGCTCTACAGTACCTGTTGGACCATTTCTTTGTTTAGCTATTATTAGTTCTGCTACATTTGGTGTTTCTGTCTCTGGATTGTAGTAGGCATCCCTATAAAGGAAGCTTACTACGTCCGCATCTTGCTCTATTGCACCACTCTCACGCAAGTCTGAAAGCATTGGGCGTTTATCACCTCTAGCTTCTACTGCACGTGAAAGCTGACTTAATGCTACTACAGGGACACTTAATTCCCTTGCAAGGCCTTTTAAAGATCGTGAAATATCTGAAATTTCCTGTTGCCTATTATTAGTTGGGCCAGCAGAACCACTCATTAATTGAAGATAGTCTATTAAAATTAGACCAAGACCTTTTTCAAGCTTTAATTTTCGGCACTTTGCACGAATTTGTGATACAGTAACTCCAGGTGTGTCATTTATATAAACAGGAGCATTTGCTAAAATATGAACAGCGTGAGCTATACGTTCCCAGTCTTCACCTTCTAAATCTCCAGTTCTTAATCGCTGACTATCTAAAAGAGCTTCTGAAGAAAGCATTCTCGTAACTAATTGTTCTTTGCTCATTTCTAAACTGAAAATGGCAACGGGAACCTTTTTTTTAGTAGCAGCATGCTGTGCTATATTTAAGGCGAATGCAGTCTTGCCCATGGAGGGTCTAGCGGCTATTAGCACTAGATCGCCATTTTGAAGACCAGCAGTTTTTTCATCAAAATCTGTAAAACCAGTCTCCACTCCAGTAATTTTGGAATTTCGCTCGGAAAGCTCTTCGATTTTTTCAACAGCTGTTTCCATAACTTCTTTTATATGTGCGAAATCTTCGTTAGATCTGCCTGAAAGAATACCGAACATTTCTTTTTCAGCGTATTCAACGATTGTCTCTATCGATTCTTTCTGCTCATAACTCATACTAGAAATTCCATTTGAAGTATTTATAAGTTTTCTAAGAAATGCCTTATTTTCTACAATTTTTATATATTGTGCTAAATTCGCAGAAGTTGAAACACTGCTTGCTATATTTATTAAATATTCACGGCCGCCTATAGATTCAGTAATATTTTTCTTATCAAGTGCGGCTTTTAAGGTTATTATGTCTACTCCTATACGTTCTCTATTAAGCTCTACCATTGTTTCAAAAATTGTTTGGTGGGCTTTAGAATAAAAATAATTTGAACGCATATTTTCTACTGCATAATCACAAGCTTCTTCACCAAAAAACATACAGCCTAAGATAGCACTTTCTGCTTCTATATCATGTGGCAAAGCTCTCGTTTGATTAAGCTCCACTTTCTACCTTCACTTTTAGGCTTGCTTGCACTTTAGGATGCAATTTTATAGTTGCTGAAAATTCGCCTATGTGCTTGATGTCTTTTAACTCTATTTTTTTCTTATCGATTGTGAAACCTTGCTCTTTAAGTTTTTCTGCTACTTCTTTGTTTGTTATAGCTCCAAAAAGCTTTCCTGAATCGCCAGCTTTAGCCTTTATCAAAACAGAGGTTTCCTCTATTTTTGCTTTTAATGCTCTAGCTTCTTCAAAAAGGCGCGTCAGTTCGTCTTGTTCTTTTTTCTTTTGTGCTTCTAAGCGTTTTAAGTTTATATCTGTCGCTTCTAGTGCTAGTTTTTTGGGAAAAAGAAAATTGTTTACATAGCCGTCAGAAGCGTTTATAATTTGATCCTTTTTCCCTACGCCTTTAACATCTTCTAGTAGTATAACTTTCAATTTATCTCGCCTCCAATAGTGCTCGTTTTAATTCTTCTTCTATACGTTGTATTTCGATTTCTGCAAGCTTTCTTTCCTCGCCTCCTTTTTTCTGTATCTCTATAATGCCATTTATTGTGGCAATTAAATTTTCATTTGTCTTTTTAAGTGTTTCTGTTGAAACTATGCTTTTTTCTGATTCACGTGCAATTTCTAGTGAACCTTGTTTTAAAAGTTCAGAGTTTCTCATTAAAAGATCATTTGTCATATCTGTAATTTCTTTTTGAGCTTTTAACGCCTTTTGGCTGTTATGAATCCCCAGAGATATAACAATTTGATTTTTCCAAAGTGGAATGCTATTAACTATGCTAGACTGAATTTTTTCAATCAGCACCGTATTGTTATTTTGAATAAGTCTAATTTGTGGTGCCATCTGAAGACTTATAGTACGAGAAAGTTTTAAATCATGTAACTTTTTTTCAAAACGATTTGCGTGTTGTTCCATATCATTTAATTTTTGAATTTCTAGCTGAGTTCCTTCTCTTGTTGCAATTTCACGCTGTGCTTCTATATTTGTATGTTTATATTCTTCTAGGCTCTCTTCTCCGGCAGTTATATAGTGAGAAAGATCCTTGAAATATTCAAAGTTTTTTTCATAAATTTGGTCTAGTATTGCTACGTCTTTCATTAATTGACGTTCGTGAGTTTCAAGGCTACTTACTACTCTATCTATTGTCTTTTCTACGCTTTCATAGCGTATAGCCATTTTTTCTACACTTTTTTTAGCGTTTCTAAAAAGACCAAATGCTCCTTTTTTCTCATTTCCATCTTCATCAAAGTCTTTTATTGTTATAGCTAAATCTGTTAAATCTTTTCCTATTTCTCCTGTTACATCTTTTGTGCGAACGTTTTGGAGGATAGAATCAGAAAATTTTGCTATATTGTTTTGAGCACTGGCACCGAATCTTAATACAGAAGAAGCATCCTCAAAATTTAGCTCTTTTTTTAGTTCTTCAATTTTAGGGCGATCTAATTGTTCTATGCTTTTTAAATCTGATCTTATTTCGTTTGGTAAGTCCATTTTTATCTCCTTCTAAAGTTTTGTTAATTTCGCAAGGCCTGCCATGAATTTTTTAGCCCCTGACTCAAATTCTATCGTTAATTCATAGTCTGCACCAGCTGGATTTATTGCAGTTATAATTCCTTCGCCGTGTTTAGTGTGTAAAACTTTATTTCCGGTTTCATAGTCTAAAGTCTTGTTTCTTGGTGCTGGTATAGCTTTTTTATAACTTTTCCCAATTTCCCTAATTGGGTCTTGTGAAAACTGTTTTCCGCTTGCAAATTGGCTTACACCTTTAGTTTCAGGTATTTTACCCATAAATTCTAATAACTCCTTATTTATTTCGTCTAAAAACCTTGAAGGTTTGAAAAACTCTGTTTTGCCATTTTTCATACGTGAAGTTGCAGCACTTAAATAAAGTTTTTCTTTTGCACGAGTAATTCCAACATAGCATAGTCTTCTTTCTTCTTCCATTGTAGATTCAAGAGAAGTGCTTTTATAGCTAGGAAAAATTCCTTCGTCAAAACCTATAATGAAGACAGTATTAAATTCTAGGCCTTTTGCAGTGTGGAGAGTCATTAAAGAAACATAATCATCGCTTTGTGATGAATCAAAGTCCGATACGAGAGCAACTTCTTGTAAAAAAGATGAAAGACTTGAATCTTCGGCTGCCTCTTGCCATTCTACTGCTTTTGAAATTAGTTCGTTAATATTATCCTGCCTTGAATTTATTTCGTTTTCATCTTCTCCAAGCTCTTTTTTATAGTCTATCACATTTATTATATGCGTTATTAGTTCGGATACAGAATTTTCATTTGCAAATTTTTTGAAATCTTCCATCATTTCATAGAAGTCTTTTAGCTTTTTTGGTTTTATATCAATAAGATGAGCAAGGTTTTCGATATTTTCAAGAACATTGTATAGTTGCGCTTCTTGCTCTATACTATATTTTACCGCCTTATCTATAGTGGCAGCTCCAATCCCTCTCCTTGGGAGGTTAATAATCCTTCGCAAGCTTATTTGGTCTTGATTGTTATATAAAACTTTTAGATATGCTAGAATATCTTTAATTTCTTTTCTATCATAAAATCTTAGCCCCCCAAAAATCTTATAAGGTATGTTTTGGCGAACTAGGGATTCTTCTATTATTCTGGAAAGGGAATTTTGTCTATATAAAATAGCGGTATTTTTGTAGTCGTTTTTATCTTCAATTATACTAGTTATTTGACGTGCTTCATCGTAGTCTGTGTCGTTTCGGACAAATGTAATTTTATCTCCTGGTTCTTTATCAGTTCTTAAAATCTTGCTTTTTCTGGTTATATTATTTTTTATCACTTCATTTGCAGCATTTAAAATTGTAGCAGTACTTCTGTAGTTTTGCTCTAATTTTATTGTTATTGCATTTTCATAATCTTTCTCAAAATCTAAAATATTTGTTATATCTGCTCCGCGCCAACCATAAATACTTTGGTCATCATCTCCTACAACACAAATATTTTTATAAACTTCTGCAAGCATTTTTACTAGAATGTACTGAGCGTGGTTAGTGTCTTGATATTCATCTATCATTATGTATTCATAACGATTTTGATAAGTAGCTAAAATTTCTTTGTTCTCTTTGAAAAGTTGTATCGTTTTGAAAAGAAGGTCATCAAAATCTAATGCATTATTTTGCGTAAGTCTTTTTTGATATTCTGCGTAGATTCCCGCAATTTTCCTTTCACGGAATTCAGTTTCTGTGTTTTTCTCATATTCTTCTGGGTGTATCAATCTATCTTTTAGATTACTTATTTTTCCTTGAACAGTCTTATAGGGATACATTTTTTCTGAAAGGTTTAAGTCTCTAATTACTTCTTTTAACACTTTTTCACTATCAGTGCTATCGTAAATTGTAAAGTTTCGGTCAAAACCTCCTAAGCTTTCTATATGTGTACGCAAAACACGAGTACAGAGAGAATGAAATGTGCTTATCATAGGGAAGCTTCCGTCTGTTTGTATAAGATCTTCTACTCTTTCTTTCATTTCTTTAGCTGCTTTATTAGTAAAAGTTACAGCAAGTATTTTCCAAGGTTTTACCCCATTTTCTATCAAGTGTGCAATTCTATGTGTTATAACTCTAGTTTTTCCACTTCCAGCTCCTGCCAGTAGTAGAAGTTGTACGCCGTCTGTCTTTAAAACTGCTTCTTGCTGTTCTTTATTTAGATGCTCTAAATTCATAAGTTTTTTCTCCTTGCGTTTTATATATACTATTATAAACTATTTTCGGAAAATCTTCAATAACTTTTTCTCTTCCATTTCATAAAATTTTTTCAAATTATTACGATACAAAAAAATATTGACAATTAAGCTGAGTTGTGTTATTATACAAGCAATAAAAAACCAGTCCTCTTTCAAAGGACTGACTTTTAACACAGTTAGCGTTAGCTAGCCAATTATAGTTGTTAAATTGTTGAAATAACCGTTTAGCTTTTTACGAAGGAGACGGTTTATTTTTTGTTTTTGACTATAGTCCATTAGTGTGAAGGAACACGCTCAAGCCATCTTCCACCAATCCACATATTTGACTACCGTTGTCAAGGAGTATTTTGAAAAATCACTAAATTCAAATATTGAATACAAAAAATAAGCATTCAATCCTCTAAAATTAAAGGATTTTAAATGCGTATCTTTTTATAAAAATTTTAATTTTCTTCTTTGTTCAAATTAAGAGAATAAAAACAAATTACTATCTTTTCCCAATGACAGGTCTTGGAACAGAATGTCCTCCAAATTCTTGAACATCTGTTGGAGAATGTATCCTGTTATATTCATCCAATTCAATAATACTTTCTGTTGAC
>Ga0123352_10016780_pt1 | contig 11671 bp, 10 predicted proteins | sample TergutLab28metaG_FD_89700 | JGI IMG/M metagenome (GOLD analysis project Ga0123352, IMG submission 89700) | Labiotermes labralis P1 segment gut microbial communities from Petit-Saut dam, French Guiana - Lab288 P1 | ecosystem: Host-associated > Arthropoda: Insects > Digestive system > Gut ...
AGTGAACGCCGATCACGCCGCCGATCACCGGGCCCACCACCTGGCCGCTGAATTGCGCCGATTGCAGATAGCCGAGCATGCGGCCCGTCTTGCTTTCGTCTACCGACTGCCGCGCGAGCTTGCCGATGGAAGGCAAGAGTCCCGCGAGCGTCATGCCCATCACCACGCGCAGGCCCGCGAGCTGCCACCAGTGTGTGACGAACGCCTGCGGCACCATCGCGAGCCCCGTGAGCACGAGGCACGCGACGATCACGCGCCAGCTCCCGAAGCGGTCGGCCAGCGCGCCCAGGCGCGCCGCCGTGAGCATGCTGCCAAGCGCCGAGCATGCCATGACCACGCCCGCCACGCGCGCGAGATGCGCCGCGCCCACGCCCAGACTGCCGATATACACCGTGATGACGGGCTCGATCGACATGTTGGCGAGCAGCACCATCATCGCGGTCACGAGCAGCGCGGCCACGACCGCATAGTCGGGGCGGCGCACGCCGCTACCCGAACCGGCCGCCGCGTTGCTTGCGTGCGGTTTCGCGTCGCTTTCTGGATGAAACTCTTCCTTCACGACGAAGATGGTCAGGAGCGCCGCCACGGCGATCATCGCGCCCCCGGCGAAAAAGGTGCCGCGAATGCCGATCCACCCGGGCAGCACGCCACCCACCAACGGCCCGATGAGATTGCCCGCGAGCGCGCCCGTGGAAAGAATGCCGAGCGCCCAGCCCGCGCGCTCGCGCGGCGCCTGGGTGCCGACCATCACCGTGGAAGCCGACGCGTAGCCACCCACGAGGCCGGCGATCAGACGCAGCGCGACGAGCTCGTACACATTGTGCGCCACACCGATCAACGACATCACCACGGCCATGCCGATGGCCGCGCGCACGAGCATCGGCTTGCGGCCATAGCGGTCGGCGAGGCGGCCCCAGATCGGCGCAGTGAGCGCCGTGCCGAGGAAGGTCGCGCCGAACGCCACGCCCGACCACTGGATCACGGCGGACTGCGAGGTCACGCCGAGCTGCCGCACGTAGAGCGGCAGGAACGGCAGCAGCATGCTGAGGCTCACGAGCGTCGTGAACGAGCCGATCACGCACACGACGAGATTGCGCCGCCAGTACTGCGCGTTGCGCTCCGAGTAGCCGCGCGGCTGCGGCTTTGTCTGCCGCAGCGCAGCCGCGGGAGAAGAGATGGTGGTATTCACTTGGCCCCCAACGCGGAGAAGAGATCGACGAAGAGCGCGAGCACGAGCGCCGCGGCGCCGATCGCGAACAGCACGAGGTAGTTGCCCCCGCTCGACGAGAACACGAACGACAGGCCGTACGCGGCAACCGCCTGCATCACGGCGAAGCTCGTCGTAGCGCGGCTCCAAGCGGCCTTCACGGCAGACGGATGATGCGCGAGCAGCTCGTTCACGCGGCCGAGCACGAGCGGCACGATGCCGGGCGTGAAGGCGCCCACCAGCACGGCGGAGACCATCAGCCCCACCGGGCCGAAGATGCCGAGCGCCGGAATCGCAACCGCCACGGCCTGCACCAGATACGCGACGCGCAACGCCGGACCGAAGCCCGAGCGGTCCGCAAGGTGCCCCGCTGCGAGCGGGCCGACGATCGCGCCGATGCCATACAGCACCCAGAACTCGGCGCCGGCATCCACGCCGCGGCCCAGCCCGCGCGCCACATAGTCGACGAGGAAGATCATGTGCGGCACGAGCCCCACGGCGTTCAGCCCGTATTCGGCATAGAGGGCGCGCAGCTGCGTGCGGGGGTAAGCCTTGGCGTGTTCGAAGCGCGAAGGCGCGTGAGCATGCGCCGGCGCTCCGTGCTCGGGCCAGCCGTTCCACGCCACAGCCGTGAGCAGCAGCGAGACGACCGCGAGTCCGAGCCACGTGGCCGTCAGGCCCTGGCGCAGCAGAATCGGCACGATCGTGCCCGAGGCGGCAATGCCGAGCCCGATGCCCGTGAAGATGCCGCCGCTCGCGAAGCCGCGGCGCGCCGCCGGCACGTGCGCGAGGATCGTGGGTGCGGCGAGCACCATCAGCGCGCCGCCCGACAGGCCCGAGGCAAAGCGCCAGACGAAGAACCAGAGGAACGAAACGGGCACCGCGCAGGCGACGAACGCAATGGTCGCGAGCAGCAGCATCGCTCGCAGGACGGTGGCGGGTTTGGCGGCGCGGACCATCGCGCCTGCGAGCAGCGCACCGGCCAGATAGCCGCCCAGGTTCGCGGCGCCGAGGTAAGCGGCAGTCGAGGCGGGGAACCAGTGTGCGCCGATGATCGCGGGCAACAACGGTGTGTAAGCGAAACGCGCGAGGCCAATGCCGATGAGGCTTGCGCTGGCCCCGGCGAGCGTGCCCCGCCAGACGTTGTAGGCCGCAGGCGCGGACGGATTCGAGACGGCTTGATGCATTAAGACTCCCGGGAGCGGCTGCAATGAAGCACCCGCTGAACATGGGAGCCAGTCTAGGTTAGTTCGCGCGGCGAGAGAATCGCCGCGACACGTAAGTCATTCTTCCGCGTCACGAACGAATGGGGTCGATATTCGCTCAGGCGAATGTCGCTCAATCGGCGTCGGTAATGCGGCGGGCCTGCTCGAAGTACTCGCGCAGTCGGGGCGCGGCGAAATCGACGAAACTGCGCACCTTGGGCACCGAAAGGCGCCCGTGCGGCGTGACGAGATTCGCGGGCAGCGGCCCATGCTCGCTGTCGCGCAGCACGATCCTGAGCCGGCCCGCCTCGACCTCTTCGGCCACGTGATACGAAAAGAGCCGCGTGACGCCATGCCCCGCCACGGCCGAAGCCCGCGCCGCGCGTATCGTATTCACGATGAAGCGCGGCGAGAACTGCACGACCTGGGGCAGCGCGGTCTGACGCGCCGCCGGGAAGCTCCACGAGTCGAGCCCGAAATGCGTCATCGAAATGATCGGGTGGCTCGCGAGATCCGCGGGCGTCTCGATGGCCGGATGCGTGGCGAGATAGTCGGGCGAGGCAACCACCACACGCCGCACCTCGCCCACTGGAATGGCGACGAGCGTCGAATCCTGCAGATGCGCGATGCGCAACGCCACGTCGATGCCCTCGTCGATGAGGCTCGCGGGCCGGTCGAGCAGGTGCAGACGGATCGACACCTCGGGGTTGCGGTCGATGAATTCCTCGATCATCGGGCGCAGCACCTCCTCGCCCACGGCCACCGCTGCCGTTACACCCAGCAGCCCGCGCGGCGCGGAGCGCTCGTCGGCGGCGAGCAGGTCGGCTTCTTCGAGATCGGCAAGAATGCGCCGGCACGCCAGCGCATAGCGCTCGCCCGCCTCGCTCAGACGGATCGTGCGCGTGGTGCGGTAAAGGAGCGCCGTGCCGGTGTGCTCCTCGAGAAACGCAATGGCCCGGCTGACTGCCGCGGGCGAGCGGCCGAGCCGGCGGCCCGCGCCCGCGAGACTTCCCTCGTCGAGCGTGGCGACGAAAACCTTCATGGCGTCGATTCGGTCCATTGCGCGTTCTTGGCTGGTGGTCGCTTCGCTTTGTGAATTGCGCGTCGTTCTTTCGCGTCTGCCAGACTTTGTATCATGAACCTGCACGCTACTGCTGCGCTCATTTCTGCGGCATCTGCTTCTTGAGACACCGATGCGGACGCGATAAGGTCGGCCCTTCCCTGTCCGCCGTTGCACGGCATTTCCGCAGTCACCATGTATCGCTACAACGAATTCGACAAGGCCTTCGTGGCGAGCCGCGCGGCGCAGTTCCGCGATCAGATCGAGCGCTGGCAGCAAGGCACACTGAGCGAGGACGCGTTTCGCCCCCTGCGTCTGCAAAACGGCTGGTATGTGCAGCGGCACGCGCCCATGCTGCGCGTGGCTGTCCCATACGGCGAACTGTCGAGCGAACAGCTTCGCGTGCTCGCTCGCGTGGCCCGCGAGTACGACGAGCCCGAAGCCGAGGTCTACCGCCGCGCGCTCGACGCGCAGCGCAAGCTCGGCACGAGGCGCCTGCCCACGCATCACGCCCACTTCACGACGCGCACCAACGTTCAGTTCAACTGGATACCGCTTTCGAAGGCGGCGGACGTGATGGACCTGCTTGCGACGGTCGACATGCACGGCATCCAGACGAGCGGCAACTGCATCCGCAATATCTCTTGCGACGAGCGCGCGGGTGTCGCGCCCGACGAGATCGCAGACCCGCGCCCGTTCGCCGAAATCATGCGCCAGTGGACCACGCTGCACCCGGAGTTCGCCTTCCTGCCGCGCAAGTTCAAGATTGCGATCACCGGCGCGACCGAAGACCGTGCGGCGACGGACTGGCATGACGTCGGCCTGCGCCTCGTGCGCGACGAACAGGGTGAGCTGGGGTTTCGCGTGACAGTGGGCGGCGGCATGGGTCGGACGCCGATGATCGGCACGCTGATGCGTGAGTTCCTGCCGTGGCGGCACATCATGAACTACATCGAGGCCGTGGTGCGTGTGTACAACCAGTACGGCCGCCGCGACAACAAGTACAAGGCGCGCATCAAGATCCTCGTGAAGGCCGAGGGCCAGCGCTTCGTCGACGAAGTCGAGGAAGAGTTCCGGCAGATCGTCGACATCGATGGCGGTCCGCACACGATCGGGCAGGCCGAGTTCGATCGGGTAAGCCGTTGCTTCATCGAACCACCGAAGCTCGACACGGCACGCACCGCCGATACGCATGCCGGCGCCATGCTCGAGGCCGCGGCCGCGAGCACGCCGCCACTCCGGCGCTGGCTCGAACGCAACGTCGCGGCGCACAGGGACCCGTCTCTGCGCATCGTCACGCTCTCGTTCAAGCGCGTGCTGCAGGCACCCGGCGATGCATCCGCCGACCAGCTCGAACGCGTGGCGGATCTCGTCGATCGCTTCTCGGCCGGCGAGGCGCGTGTCACGCACACGCAGAACATCGTGTTGCCGTGGGTTCACGCCGACGACCTGCTCGCTCTGTGGCAAGCGGCAACCGCGGCCGGCCTCGCAAGCGCGAACGTGCACCTGCTCACCGACATGATCGCCTGCCCCGGAAGCGATTTTTGCGCGCTCGCCAACGCGCGGTCACTGCCGGTCGCGCAAAGCATCATGGAGCGCTACCAGGACCTCGATGAACTGAACGATATCGGCGAGATCGACCTGCATATCAGCGGCTGCATCAACTCGTGCGGCCACCACCATAGCGGGCACATCGGCATACTCGGTGTCGACAAGGACGGCGCGGAGTGGTACCAGGTGACGCTCGGCGGCTCGGACGGGTCGGTGCGTAGCGGCGATGCGCGTCCCGGCAAGGTGATCGGTCCGTCCTTCTCGGCACAGGAAGTGCCCGAGGTCATCGAAGCCTTGATCGGTGCTTACGTCGCGCTGCGCGAACCGCGCGGCGCATGCAACGAGACGTTCATCGAAACGGTGCGCCGCGTCGGGCTCGAACCGTTCAAGGCCGCCGCCGATATGGTTCGAGCCACGACGGAGGGCATGGCATGAAAACCGCCTCACGCATACGTCTTCTGGACGCTCAGGATCATGCCGGCGATGTTTCGGCGTCCGCCTTGATCCTCCCGAACGATGCCGATCCGCTTGCCTACGCCATCGAAATTGCAGCTGCCTCGCGCGTGGAGCTTCAATTCCCGTCGTTCACCGATGGGCGCGCCTATAGCCAGGCCTACCTGATCAGGCGACGGCTCGGCTTCGCAGGCGACCTGCGCGCAACGGGCGAGGTGCTCGTCGATCAGTTGCTCCAGATGGAGCGCATGGGATTTTCGAGCGCCGTGTTAGGCGCTGAGGTCTCCATGACGGACGCGCTTCGCCAGCTCGAACGCTTCCCCGCGTTTTATCAGGGTGATGCCCTGCGCGAGGCGCCGTGGCGCGGGAACGCGTTGGACTGACCGCCTAAAGTCGTACGGCGTTCGAGCGCGCGGACGCCCTGTTGCGTCCCGCGAGCAGCCAGATCAGCGCGGCGACCGCCAGCGCGAGGCAACCGGCGACGCCAAGCGCCGCGGCGAACCCTGTAGCGAAGCCGGCCGGCGCAATCGATGCCATCTCCAGACGGATATCGGGGGCGACACGCGCAAGCGCGTGGCCGAGATCGCCCGCGAGCAGATTCGACATGAACTGCGGGTCGACACATGCGCCAGCCGAACCGTGACATGCGCTGGCGGCATCGATCGCGGCGCGCGTGCGCGAGGCGAGCACAGCGCCCAGCACGCCGACCGACGTGACGATTGCCGTGAAGCGCGTCGTCGTGCTGATGCCCGACGCCATGCCGGTGCGATGCGACGGCACGCACGCCATGATGGCTTTCTGCGTGTCGCCATTGAGCACGCCCGCCCCGAGGCCAGTCACAATCATGCCGAGCGCGACCCAGCCGTACTCGCCTGAAGGCGCGAGAGCGGCGGTCAGCAGATTGCCGGCGCCGACGAGACAGAGTCCAACGGAGAGCGTCGAGGTGGCGCCGTCGAGGCGCCGCCCGATGCGTGCGCCCAGATACGGACCAACGATCATCGAGAGCGCGAAGGGGAGCATCCCGACGCCGGCGCGTACAGGCGACCATTCGAACGCGTTTTGCAGATAGAGCGGCAGAAACGTCATCATCACCTGCGCACAGGCGGCGTAGCCAAACATGCCAAGCACCGCGGCGACAAACCGAGCCTGCGAGAACAGCGACAAATCAATGACCGCATGCGCGAGCCGCTTTTCGACCGCGATGAAGCACCCGATCAACAGCACGCATGCGGCAAAGCGCGAGCCGGTGGCCACGCTGTACCAACCGTTGTCCTGCGCGCCGATCAGCGCCCAGATTCCGCTCGCGAGCCCAATGCCGAACAGCAGGCTTCCCGCAAAATCGACGCGTTGTGCGTGCGGATTGCGGGACTCCGTTACCGCACGCTGCGCGCAGAAGACCAGGACCGCGCACACGGGCAGATTGAGCAGGAAAATCCACCGCCAGCCGACCCATTGCGTGATCACGCCGCCGACGAGCGGTGCCACGGTGGTCGAGATGCCCATCGTCATGCCCCAGATCGCCCATGCCCGGGCGCGCTCGCGCGGACCGGGGAACGCGTTGGCGATCACTGCGAGCGCCGCCGTCAACAGCATCGCAGCGCCCACGCCCTTCACCGCGCGGAAGATATTCAACGACGTCACGCTCGGCGCCAGGCCGCAGCCAAGCGATGCAAGCGCAAAGACCAGCAAGCCGAGCACCAGCATCTTCTTGCGCCCGTAGCGGTCCGCGAGGCCGCCCATTGGCAGCAGACACGATGCGAACGTCACCATGTACGCGCTCACGACCCATTCGACGTCGGCGAATCCCGCGTGGAACGAACGCGCGATCGACGGCAGCGAGACCGCGACGATGTTCGTGTCCAGCGAGATCAGCGCGCAGGTCGCAGACGCCGTGGCAAGCAGGAAGCCCGCAGACCGCGGCTCGATATCGAGTCCTCGAACTTCGACGACCGCTTCCCCGACCACTTCAATACTCCGTTCGTTCCCCATGCGCGCTCCTCAAGCGAATATTGCAGGCGTGATGCTAGCGCGCGCTGTGTTGTCAATCGATAGCAGATAAAATCACATTTATTCATTCGTGGATGAATACGATGACACTGGAACTCCGTCACTTGCGCTGCATTCTCGCGGTCGCCCGGCATCTGCATTTCGCACGCGCGGCCGAAGAGTTGGGAATTGCGCCGCCTTCGCTCACCAAACAGATTCAGGACGCCGAGCGCCTGCTGCAGTTCCGGTTGTTCCACCGCACCCGCCGTTCCGTGTCGCTGACCACGGCAGGGGAGGCTTATATTCCGCGTGCCACCGCCGCGCTTGCCCAGCTCAACGAGGCGCACGAGCACGGGCTGCTGGCCGAGCGCGGACAGCTGGGGCGCATCCAGATCGGCTACGTCGCCTCGGCGGTATTTGCAGGCATCATGCGCCGGACCTTGACGCGGTTTCGCGACCTGCGTCCCCGGATCGACGTGGAGCTTTCGGAAATTCCAATGGACGATATCCCGGCGCGACTCGTCGGCCGGCAACTCGATGTTGCCTACGTCAGACCCCCGATGCCCTGGCCCGAAGAGTTGCAAGCCAGCCGCGTGTATCAGGACGAATTCGTCGTCGCACTGCCGGAAGACTCCCCGCTGGCTGCACAGAAAACCATTGCGCCGCAACAGTTGCGCAATGCACGGTTCGCGGTGCCCGAGCAGGAATTCGGCACGCTTGAAGTCGCTCGGCGCGGACGCTTTTCGCCTCAGATCGAGTTGCGGCCGGGCCCGCTGGTCGCAGTCGTTGCGAGCGTGTCGCTCGGTGATACGGTGGCAATCGTTCCCGGCTCGCTATGCACGTGCGTCACGCTGCCGGGCGTCGTCTACCGGCCACTGGACGGCAAGCCCATTCCTTCGGAAATCGCCCTGCTTTACCGCCGGCACGAGCGCTCCCGTGCAGTGCGCGCATTCCTGCAATACGCACGCACTGAAGCCGCGCGTACAGAGATCGGTCAGTGACCGTCGAGCCTGCTCTACAAAGCGGGGAATAACGCGGGTGCAACTGCCAACGACCTGGCCTTGTAAGGCAAACGACCTACACTGCAATTCAGCACAACCGAATAGATCGGCCAGGCGTTGCGGACTGATCTTGTGCCGTTTGCCTTGATCATGCGGAGTCCGTGCGTGCTGTCCGTTCTGCCTGGAGGTGGCCATGAAAAAGGAGAGGAAGACCGCACGGCAGATTCTGTCCGTGATCTCCCGCGAGGTTGTTTCGGTCAGCCCCGATGACACGGTGCTTGCGGCGCTGCATTTAATGGCGGAAAAGGATGTGACGACCGTACTGGTGCTGCAAGGCAGCACGCTTGCCGGCATCCTGTCCCAGCGCGACTACGCCCGCAAGGTCGAAGTGCTCGGCCGCGACGCCGCCAGCACGAGGGTTGGCGAGATCATGACCACCGAGGTGTTTTACGTGACACCCGAGCACACTTGCGATCAGTGCCTCGCGTCGATGCATACCAGGCGGATCCGGCACCTGCCGGTCATCGAGTCCGGGCGCGTCATCGGCGTGCTTTCCAGCAGCGACCTCCTGGAAGAACTTTTTCAGGAGGACGAGCATTTCATCACGCTCCTCGAGCATGACATGCTCTATCTGACGATCGATACGGGCGGCGCCTATTAGGCACTCCAGCACTCGCACCCAGGTCACGCGAGGTCTAGCTGAGAGCACGAAAACAGGCGCGACGGCTCCATTGCAGGGCATCCTTTCCGCGAGCGCGGCAAAGTCATTCCGGGGCGCGATGCCGTGCGCCTGAACCGCAGCGGCGACGGCCAGCAACGGGGACTGATCCATCCCATCAACCCACATTTGTGACGGTTTCCAGCCAGTGAGCCGCGCACACTTGCTTATATCATGCTGTGATATATTATTTATGGGAGCCTTCCGGTGACCGGAACTCCGGTGGATGACAGTCTACGCAGAATACAGACACGATTCGCGTGGGCGGCGGCGCATACCCCTGAGGGAACAGCACCTATCCGACCGGCGCAATCCGGGCATCGTGAAGGCCTTGGCGGGTCACGTGAGGGGATGGGACCGCGATCTCTGACGACAGTGCGACGCGATCGCACATGATCATCGCCGAACACCTATCCGGTTATCCGGTTTCAAAAGCCAGGAGCAATACGATGTTTGCCACACCGATGTTTCTCGTCGCCCTTTTCGCTTTGATTGTGGCCATGCACCGTGGCGTAACCCGCAGGGCAGACGCGAGCCTTCGCGCGCAATTCGAGGCGGAAGGCTCAGGCAGCGCAGTGTCGCGCCAGATGATGCGAGTTGCGGGATTCAGCGTCTGAGCCTTCCGTAGCCCTGGAAGATGGGTCGAGCGTCCGGGCAACTCACGCGAAAGGGAGAAAACGCGGGCTACGCGAAAGCGTTAAAATCGCCGCTTCCACTTTTGCGGCAAAAGATTACTCATGAAGTGCCTCACCCTCGCGCCGGTCCTCGCTGGCTTCGTTGCCATCGCGCTGGCCGCCGCTCCCGCCCTTGCCCAGACGTCGTCGGGCGATTCGAATTCGAAGCGCGACTGCGCGATCGGTTATGTCACGGGCGTTGCAGGCTCGGCGCAAAGCGTGCGCGACTATCTGGCCACGCCGGACCGAGACCGCATCCGCTACCTCAAGGACAACGACATTCAATGCAAGATCGCCGACGACGACAGCCACGCCTCCGGCTGCACCGGCGTCACGCTATTGAAGAACGAAAAGGTCAGCGTGTACGACGATAGCGACCCTGCCACTACCGCCATCGTCGTGCGCGTCGAACTCGATCGCGGCACCTACCCGGTGATCATCGTCGCGCCCAAGAACGAGGTGAAGTGCGACGAGTGAGCGGCACGTATTAACGCGAGCTACGCTCGCACGCCGCGATTTCCGCCTCAGTCACGCCCGCCATGCGCGCGGCGTCGACGATCTGCGACCAGCTCGTCGCATCCACGGGAATGCCCTGCGCCTCGCGCGCACGCCGCGTCGCGTCCTCGCGCTCGCCGGGCAGCAGAATCTCGTCGACACCCGCCGCGCGCCGCGTGGCCTTCAGCCATTCGACGAAAGCGAGCGCTTCGTGCTCGCGCGAGGGCGCGTCGAACGCCGCCGGATCGACGATCACCGAGGTCATGCAATTGACGATCGCGTGCGTGGAAACGATGGTTTCCTCGCGCGTCGTGAAGCCGCCCGAGAGCGCGCCCGCCAGAATCTCGCACATCGCGGCGAGCCCCGATCCCTTGTGGCCCGCCACCGCGCCGCCGAATGCGCGCAACGCGCCGTGCTGCGTATCGCTGAACAGCGCGCCCGGATCGCGCGTGGGGCGACCGTCACTGTCGATCAGGGCATCGGCAGGCACATCCACGCCTTTGTTGTAGGCCACGCGCACTTTCCCAGCGGCAATCGCGCTCGTCGCAAAGTCGAGCACCAGCGGCGAGCGCCCCTCGAGCGGAAACGCGGCGCAAAACGGATTAGTGCCGAAGCGCCTGTCGATGCCGCCGAACGGCGCGACGAGCGGATCGCCCGCGACGTTGACGAAATGGAACGACACGAGCCCCTGCCGCGCGCATTGCTCCGCCCAGTGCCCGATACGTCCAATGTGATGGGCATTGCGCAGGCCGAGCGCACACACGCCGAGCGACTTCGCGCGCTCGATGCCGTGCTCCATCGCCTCGAACGCCGTGACTTGCCCGAAGCCGCGCCCGGCTTCGATCGTGAGTACCGCACCCGCGTCGCGCACGACCTGTGCGTGCGTGTTCAGTTTGAGTTCGCCTTCGCGGCACGACAGCATATAGCGCGGAATCATGCCCACGCCGTGCGAGTCGTGCCCGGCCAGATTCGCCTCGACGAGGTGATCGGCAACCAGCGTCGCCTCGCGCGCCTCGCTGCCGGCCGCGCGCCAGATGGCGACGACGAAGGCGTGCAGCGCGCGAGCCTCGATAACGACTTCTGAACCTTTCCCAGCAGTGGCATTCGACATGTACGTGACCCTGTGTGTGGCAGCGGAGTAAGAGGCGGCGACGCTTACGTGCGCGGCGCGTAAGCCGGTTCGTCGACGCCGCTGGCCTCGGGTGCCTCAAGCGGCTCGACGCGTCCGACAATCACAAGATAGCTCACCGCGCCGAGCACGCAAAACCCGCCGGCGACCACGAGCGGAATCGTGAACGAGCCGCGCGTGAGCTGCAGCATC
>Ga0123352_10016783_pt1 | contig 11669 bp, 6 predicted proteins | sample TergutLab28metaG_FD_89700 | JGI IMG/M metagenome (GOLD analysis project Ga0123352, IMG submission 89700) | Labiotermes labralis P1 segment gut microbial communities from Petit-Saut dam, French Guiana - Lab288 P1 | ecosystem: Host-associated > Arthropoda: Insects > Digestive system > Gut ...
TGAATGAAAAAAGTAGCGGCTCCAGGTCTAGGAAACAGAGATTAACGGCTGTGGGGACCCGTTGCGCTGACCACGTGACACCCCTCTATCCGCAAAAAGTTGGCACTAACTTCGCCGACCGGCAGCGGCCGCTCTGTCGGTATAGTTCGCGTGCGGACTACGGCCACGGAGTTTAGTTTAGTTTGTGACGGTGTTAATGTGCGGTCTGTGACCTTGATGGAAACAACGCTAGACATCAGCCTTCTTTTTGCCTGCTTATTCCATAGTCTCCCATGGCATGTAGGGCCTGCTGCTAGACGTCATGCAGAACCAAGGCACGTTAGAAGCTGCAGAGGTGGTTGTACTGTGTTTAGGCTAAGGCACTGAACTTAAACATTCTGACGGAGTCGGAAGAATATACATGTGGCTTGCTTCGCGCGCAAGTCTTGCTGTTCCTTCGCAGGTATTTAAAGTTTTGTGCATCATCTTTAGCACTACAACAACGTGTGGAAATGTGGAATTGTGTTATGTAATGTTAACTAACAAAATGCAGTTTGAAATTGATGTTTCAATTCAATTTTCCTTGTCTTCTACATGTTTCGAACATCTTATGTTAATTATCAGGAAGACTGTATTGTACATGCAGCTTTATATGTTACGGTACAGTGAATTAAAACATTAATTTTAAAAGTACATTTTGTTGGTTAACATTACACAATTGTATCACAATGCACTGTACAGAGAATGAAATGTGAAATTTTGTATTATTATGAAGCCAAGTTAAAACTAAGAGAAAGGTCAACAGGTAAATATAATGTTACTTATACTTGGATCGTACTATTGGCACAAATGAGCAGCACGGAACTACCCTCACTATTTCCTACTCGGTTTCTTTGGAACCGGTAACATAACGACCCTTTCTCCGAAGTCACTTGCAGCAAAGCAAAGTGCGTGCGTACGTACGTGTGTGCGCGCGCGCGCGTGTGTGTGTGTACGTGTGTGTGTGCGCGTGTATGTGCGTGCGCGCGTGTATGTGCGTGCGTGTATCAATATATCAAGTAACATCCATATCCTCATTGTGTGGTTCTTAAGCACAGAGACAATTTTACATTTCATCATTAATTACCTCAAGTTTCTAATATTTATGATATATTTGTTAACCGCAATTGGGTTGACACCCGGTGGCAGTAGTACAGTACAGTACAGTACATTACAGCACAGTACACAGTACAGTACAGTACAGTACACAGTACAGTACAGTACAGTACAGTACAGTACACAGTACAGTACAGTACAGTACACAGTACAGTACACTACAGTACACAGTACAGTACAGTACAGTACACAGTACAGTACAGTACAGTATAGTACCAGTACAGTACAGTACAGTACAGTACAGTACATTACAGTACAGTACACAGTACAGTACAGTACAATACAGTACAGTACACAGTACAGTACAGTACACAGTACAGTACAGTACAGTACACAGTACAGTACAGTACACAGTACAGTAAAGTACAGTACACAGTACAGTATAGTACCAGTACAGTACACAGTACAGTACAGTACAGTACACAGTACAGTACAGGACACAGTACAGTACAGTACAGTACAGTACAGTAAACAGTACAGTACAGTACAGTACAGTACACAGTACAGTACAGTACAGTACAGTACAGTATACAGTACAGTACAGTACAGTACAGTAGAGTACAGTACACAGTACAGTACAGTACACAGTACAGTACAGTACACAGTACAGTACAGTACAGTACAGTACAGTATACAGTACAGTACAGTACAGTACAGTACACAGTACAGTAGAGTACAGTACAGTACAGTACAGTACAGTATACAGTACAGTACAGTACATTAGAGTACAGTACACAGTACAGTACATTACACAGTACAGTACAGTACAGTACAGTACAGTATACAGTACAGTACAGTACAGTACAGTACAGTACAGTACACAGTACAGTACAGTACAGTAGAGTACAGTACACAGTACAGTACAGTACAGTACAGTACAGTATACAGTACAGTACAGTACACACTTACACACAAACAACACACAGAACAACACAATGAAACACAATACCTAGAACAGAACATATATAACAATAAAGAAAATATAAACATAACAATAAGAACACAAAATACACAAAATTAAATAGAAGCATACAAAACACACAACAATATATACAGTGATACAAAACAGAACCAAAAGAATGAGAAAGAAGCAAGAAACTGGTAACAACGTCTCATCAGACTTCTGCAACAAAAATTTTGTTAATCCACTCAACAACGCCACATCATCCTTTCGGCAGTTAAATGCAGTTAAAGTCATTTTGTATGCTGTGGACTTCAACTCTGGAAGTCGGAACACTCCGGGGGGAATGAATGATGGGTGCCGAGCAGTTCACTTGGCATCAGTACGCAGAAACACTGCGTATTCAATACGCAACTTGTTCCGTTCGCACGAAGAAACGCCGCCCATTTGTCACTACGCGCTTTATGGAATTGTCAGTGACGGATTTCACTGTATTTGTCAAATCAACGCAAGGAAACTATGGCGATTTGCAGCACAATGACAATAATCTATCCATCAGAGTGCTTACCTTTAAAAGAACATTCCCCCAGGTGGCCAAGAAATCCTTGGCTTTTAATGGAACCCGAAGGGGCTGCAGATGGACCCTTCCGCTATATTAATTTTATTGCTGGAAAAAAATTAAACATGAAGGTGGACGGTATCTAATGGTAAGACGTTGGTACCATATTTCATTAAAATTTGCTGCTTGATTTCGTTGTTATTAAGAGGAACAGATACACGGGCGAAAACATAGATGCGATAGTCCGTGTGTCTATCTTACTTCATGAACATAGGTGAGATAGGTAAAACATTCTGAATTTAAAGGGGGATATCTTAGAACAAATGTGGGGGGATGTGTACAGATATAAAACGCCGACTGCCGACTGTACACCTGAATGTCTGGTACAGATTACTGCCAGCTGTAATTTCTCAAACTGCGCGGGTGGTCGGGTGCAGGGGATGATATCACACGCCTGATTTCCAGCCAAATTGGATTCCAGTCTTTATTAGCAGTGTGCAGTGGCAACCGCATCTGATGGAACTGTTAATCTAAACACATAAGCAGTCACAGGAAATCATAATATTGCCTTTTGATACAGTGCGGCTCACTTTCATTTGGGAAACAGCAGGCTCAAGTACCACAGAAAAAATGCTTGTTTGAGGGCACGGGCTTCTTCGGAATCATCCTTACACGTAACTACAACGTAAGTCACTTAGGCCTAATCTTTTTAAGACAATACTATTTTCAATATTCATCTTCTTTTGGGCCGGGCAGCTCAGTCGGTATAGCGACTGACTACGGGCTGGACGGTCCGGGATCGAATCCCGGTGGGGACGAGATTTTCCGTCCGTTCGGACCGGCTCTGGAACCCACCCAGCCTGCTGTACAATGGGTACTAGGTCTTTCCCGGGGTAAAATGCGGCCGGGGCGTGCTGCTGACTACTTACTCCCTTCTAGTGCCGCGGTCATGGAAGAGTAGAGCTATAAATCTACCCACCCTCTGGGCCACACCGGGCCTGTAACGGGATCAATTTACCCTTTTTTATACATATTCTTATGTCGAGGTGGGAAAGTGACGTAAACCTAAACTTATCCTTCCGTTCACACGCCTTAGAGACATAGACGAATGGAGCTGTGGGTCCACTGATTATTCGCAACGGCGCTAGATGCAACTGGTCAACTTCACGCCCTTGTTACCCACTGAACTGGGGGCTTGGTAGGTTCCAAAGCAGATCTCTATGTTTGCGAGAAGAGAAAAATCATTTTTCCTTGCTGAGAACAGAACTAGGATTACATAAATTAACAAATGACAAGAAGACACAATCCGCATTTCTATTTACCAACATCGCACGTCTGAATCAGTCGCTGGCACAAAATTTGCCTTTTCAGCGTTGATATATTTGTTTGTTTTCGTATTACCGAATTCCACGTGAAGTTCTTTCGACGAAATCTGTTCCCAAGAACACCAGCAGAACTTGTAACATTTCTGTAACGACGGGAGCGCATGGTGTCCGAAATCCTTCCGCTCGTCACGTATCGTCGGTACCCAGGCCCTGGTCTCGTCCCGAGGGCCTGTGAGGTGGGGGAAGGGAGGCTCTTTTCCCGGGCACCACTGAACTCAGTCCACGGACTGATGATTGATCGGCTGACAGTGGTCCTTCATCACCTATAAAGTTCAGGTCTACCAATTGTTACCTGTTCTCGTTATGAAAGTACACGGATATTAGTTCATCATTTATTCATTTATTTGCGGCCGGTTAAGGATGATTGAACAAGTGTTAAGTCTCAGATATAACGGTGATTATGTAAGATGAAATGGAAATGGTGTGGAACCAAGAAGCCGTGGTATATTTTAAGGTACTCTTCCATTACTTAGCCACATAGAGTGGTTTAGGAAAAGGACCTTAGGATAACAGAATTTCGGATTGAGACTTGAACCCCCAACTCAGAATATGAAACAAGGATGCTAAGAGCTGCAATGCGTCTTTCGGTAGAAAATGAATTAAATTTCTTTGACAATTTTGCTCCATAATTCCATGGTTGAAAATATACATGTTTATTTGACGCTGCTGTATCGAATAAGCGCAACAACCAACAAAGTAAGCACTTCAACAGCAGTGTGATTATTTCATTAAACGTTACTCCCTCTAGAGCAGCACTATGTACATTAAAGCAGTCAACAAGCGTTCTACCTACCGGAAACCTTCACGGTCTAATGGTTAGCAAATATACCTCGCACAATGGGCAATCTGGTTATAGCAAGGTGTATTTAAATTCCACAATAACAAGTTTCATAATTTACACTTTAGACTATTTTTTTCTACACACACACACACACACACGCACACACACACACACATATATATATATATACACACACACACACAGATATATATATATATAATTTTTTTTCACTGCGTCACATCGCCTAATGGGCCAGGGCCTCTTCATAATCGAGACTTCACGATCATACTCAGACACACCACACTCGGCAGGACTCCTCTGCACGAGTTATCAGCGCGACGCAGAGACCTCTATCTGACAACACACTTCAAAAACCGGCGGGATTCGAACCGGCAATCCCAGCAAGCAAACGACCGCAGACTCACGCCTTAGACCGCGCGGCCACTGGGACCGACACTGTATTAAATTTCAGTAGTAAAAACAAGAATTTTACGGAGGAGACTTTCAGCAAACAGGGAGGAAAACAGTAAAAAATTTCAGTTCCTGTACAGAAGGGAATCAAGCGATCGGGCCACCTGTAGATGGCACGGGAAAATGAGAAAATTATAAAACTTGTTATTCCCAAAATATTAAATGACGTTCTCAAGTTTCCTCAAAATGGGGAGGGTTGTTGCGAAGACATTTAATGAACAGCCGCGGACAGCAGATGGTGGGTGGTCCTACAGCTGTACGGTTGGACGAGAGGCTAGCAGCTCTTCCCCATAAAAATCAGCAAGTTACGAAACGCTGCACGGGACACAATTTGAACGACCGATGAAATGGAAAGTATTCTCTGTGGAATGTGTGTGTGTGTGTGCCTAAGGAGGAGGAAGTAACAAGAAAGTGAAAAAATTGCAGATTGAGAAGCTCCGAAATATGCCCTCTTCAAAAAATGTTATTTGCGTGACCAAACGAAGGACGAGGGAATGGTTACGGCGGGCGGCTTGTATGGAGGGACAAAAGAAATCTTTAAGGGATTTTGGTGCGTAAATCTGAAGAAAAGAGACAAAACTGAAGACCGAAGCTGAGATGGGATGATAGTAGGACATGGAATAGACTCCCCTGGCCCAGGAGTTGGCAAGAAACGGGCTCTTGTAGAAACTTTAATGAAAGTAAAAAGTCCATGACATGGGTGGAATTCTTTTACTTGCCCAGGACTACACATTTGGAGTTTGAGAGGTGGCTATATATTAAAGGAAGGGAATAATTTAGTGACGGAGACAATGGTAATTTAGTGACGGAGACAATGGTAATTTAGTGACGGAGACAATGGTAATTTTAAGTGAACCTTCTAGAGAGAGGAGCGTAGGGCACATACTGCTGTCTGAGAAAAGGATCTTGAGAACTCTGGGTTTCACGAAATGAGAGAGGATCTAGGACAGTTATGGAACTGTCAGCTTGCCAGAAAAGTCTCTGCCCAATTAATATAGTCAAGTCTTATGCACATAGCTGAGAGATGATGTGCGGGTGTTAGGTACACCGTCACTGATTCTGCACTGTAAGCCGGTTCTCAGAGCAATCCTTTTATGTCCTCGAAATTCCTGAATGGAGTTTACAAGGAACAGTGAGCATTGAGTTCGATTTTCAATACGGTAGGTTCAGAAACCATTTGTCTTTCAAGAGAAGCTCTCAGCGGGCAACCAGAAATTGAATTTTGTTATGTGAGTTTGAATAATGCAGTGCCAGACATGCGTCATTAACATCAATCGGTTTGTTTAAATGACAAGCACGTCTCAGAACGGAGACCATCTAGTCATGCAACTATCTTCGCAACGACCTGATTTATTTCAGTGTTACAAGCCAACACATTTGCCTATGAGTTCATGGATTTCGCTCTTTGCCTAGTAGAAAGATATTTGTCATGCTGGTACTTGGACACGTACCACTGCAGAGGATAAAGTACAGGTGTCATGCTACGTTACACTGCTAATTCCTCGAAATAGAATTCTTCAGAAGCTGAGAGTCGCCAAGAAGGTCAAGCTCCCCAAACTGTATTGGGTCCAGAATCAGCACCATGTTCACATGATAAGTAAAACTCTCTGGACTCTACCGTCCCACACTTCCTTTAACATACAATATTTACTGTTCTGATGGCCGGGATATCGCAGTAGGTATAGCGGCTGGCTACGGGCTGGACCGTCCGGGGGTCGAATCCCGGTAGGGCGAGATTTTCCGCATCCGTCCAGACTGGCCCTGGCGAAAACCCAGCCTCCTGTACAATGGGTACCAGGTTTATTTCCGTGGGTTAAGCGGCCGGGGGGGTGGCGTTAACCACCCACACTATTCAGCGTCTAGGTTAAAGAAAGAGTAGGGTTGTAGCTCTACACCCCTCTGGACCTTCATTGCCTGTTCTTGGGTGAACTTTTATCGTTTATTCATACACGTACCGTCCCCCGCCACATACTTAGGCCGCCTTTCGTATTCAAAACTCAACAATGCTACGTTATTAGGTGTAACTTGAAGTTGTCCCTGTGCACATCATGAAGGCGCGACGGTGAGTAGAAGTATAGCTCTACTCGTTCTTAACCTAGACACTCGACGGAGATGAGTGGTCAGCTTCAAGCTCAAACCGCTTAAACTCGACACCCACTGAACTGGTGACCGAGTAGGTCTGAGGATCGGTCTGGATGCTTTGGAAATGAGAAAAATCCCTTGACCCTGTCAGGAATAGAACCACGACTCTTCGTTGCTCAGCCGTAGTTTAGTCACTGTGCAGACTGTGCAGAGCGGCTCGTCATATCGTTAGACGTTTAGCAAAATACTGGAACAAACGTACAGTTCAATTAGTTCTCCCTTTGCACGTCTCGAGGGAATTGGTTGGGAAAGATCGGAGCCACTCATTCTCAGCCTTGGTACTAAATGGAGGACAGTGGTCAGCTTCACGCCTCGACCGCTTTAAACCCAGGAAAGTAAAACCCCGTGCACACTGAATAGGAAGTCAGATGGACCTCAGAACTGGTGTGGGACTTTTTCATTGTACCGACTATGCTAACCCGGCCTCAAAAGAGTGGAGTCACATTTAATTTTGCTTCACTGCGTAGTAGGCATCCTAGCCACTTTCAGAAGTTCAGTGCTTCTATAGAGCAAGCTAATCGACTTAGTCTGGTGTCTAGGGGGCCGGGGATCGATGTTTATGGCACTGCTAGCTTCTTGCACGGGAGAATAACGCTTCATTGATTCCGAAGTGGGGTTTTGTGAGGAAATGAGGCCTTCTGCATCAGTTGTACGGTTTATGTAGCATTCAAATGTTTTGCAGTAAAGTTGAGGCGTACGGGTTTACAACCACACAGCAACGTACATATTGTTTTTCTCTCTCTCTCGAACAGAAGCCTCTACTACTTACCCCATGCGGACAGAAAGACTCTACTGTTCTGCATCTCGACTAAGCGTTATTATAAACGAATCCGCTGACATTCGCCAGGAGGTATTCAAACAGTTCGGTATTGTGAGTTACGTTGCTGACATCCGCTAGAGTGTGTGCCAGTAAATGTTCTGAGTGTACGGACTGAAATTAGCTAGTAAGTGTACTAACAGAAGGTGCGAGACTGTATATAGCATAACGAAGAAAACCTTTCCTGCCTTTAACAGTTGAACATCTCATTTATGGTGCGACATAAAATCATGTTCTGTCTTGAAACTCACAAAATTTCTGTTCCTCATCTGCGGCACTTGTGTATTCGAATGTCAAAGTGACCGTCAGATCCTGTACTTAACACAGCTGGCTCAATAGCTTCGTTCTGGAGAAAGCTCAGGGCAAATTTTTGAGTGAGAATTTCACAACTGTCCCGAATATAAGTTTAAAATAAATTAGACATTAATCCTAGAACTATGGGGTTATTTTCCGACGATCCTGCATTTTACGTCTTTATACCCTGATGGAAAAACTTTGCGATTTAGGTATATTTCTGAAACTGAGAGTAAATAATCTAAATCCAGTTTTGATCCTCTCCCACCCATTAGTCGTATCCACTTTCACAGTTAGTTTCCAGAAATTAGGTCCTCCCATATCAGAATGAACTCCTGACACTGCTAATCCTCTCATAAGACACCACGGACGCAGTTAGCGTATCACAAGGCCTCTACTTAAAGATGAAAACACAGAATAAATAACTCAAACCAATATCCATACTTGGAGGTGCATTCCAACCCACGTTTGCAGTGTTGGAGTAATCCATGACCCTACGGATTTCGTAACCCTTACTACACGAAGTCCTTGGAAATGTGATACGTTGTCTAACAAATATGGAATTTATAACCCTAAATGCCGTACTTTCTTCTCACCTCGTAGACTCTTCTACAGTCCACAATAAACTAAAGTGATGACAACATTCACAGACTTACTGTGATGACAACGCTAAACGCCCGGTTTCCGAATTCCATGAAAATTCTACGTTGCAATATTCAGTATTCAGTTGCACCTAAAGAATGTACAACAAGCTCTAGAAGAACAGAAAGTAATTAGCGAAGGCAGAAAGGAAGGAAGGAAAGGAGAAAGGGAGGGAGGGAGGGAGGAAGGAAGGAAGGAAGGAAGGGAGGGAGGAAGTAAGGAAGGAAAGAAGAGAAGGAGGGCGGGGGAAAGGAAGGAGGGAAGCGAGGGAGGGAGAGGGGAAGGAAGGAAGGTAAATACGCCATCCCCATGTATTTAACGTTTAACAAAACCTCATTCCCTATAACGCAGGTGGATATACGTGGATCATTTAGGCAAGAACAGGTTACAGATTTATGCTGATTCTCAGAAACACGTTTTGCATGTTTCAGGATATGATCCAGTGACCCGAGATATTCAGGCAATTAGCTGTATTAATGCACTATACCCAGTAATTCACCGGTCGTCTGTAGATTGACATCGTGGAATGGCAACAGATGAAAGTTGCAGGAAACTGAGTGAAGTGAACAATTCCAGAATGTGTACCGGCAGAAATGGATATGATACAGGGAACCAGGGCAGTTTACCGCAGTTTACCGCAGTTCGCCAGGGCTTCATTTTCAGTCAAAAGAACGCATAAATAAATTTATGGATAACATAGAGTTTGCAATATTTCTGTCCCATATTTCTACAACGCTCTTCAATCAATATTCATAGTGCATCGCGTAAAGCAGCGAAAAATGTTTTCAAGTTTACGTGGCCAAGAATTTTGGAGAAGAGTTTGATATACAATTATCATTAAAAACCTGAAGCAATTACTTCTTCCAAAGAAAATATCGAATGTACAGATAACAAGTTCTTTCAAGTTGGCTGCAGAATACGTTCTTCACATTCCACAACGAACTACGTTGCAAATTATAAAAACTTGTCGGTATCAACGAACACGTGGGAAGAAAATCAGAACTTTAAGACAGGAAGAAAAGTGACAAAGTTGACATCTTATAATAGCGTAGCAGTCCTCTCGCTTTTTTTTTTCATAAAGTGAAATTTTTTTAAGAAGTACAAGAATATAGGAAGTAAAATTCAGGCATCGGAAATAAAATTTTTAACGAGACTCAATATATTTTGCAACGTAAATGTATTCAACAGGAATATACGCGAAGTTAACTACATGCGTAGTCGCTAAACTAAGAGGACTGTTAATCAGCTTCAGCAGGACGGACAAACCTTTTTATTGATTTCAAATCGAAAGAAGTAGGGATAAAAGGAGACCATTCAATATACAACTGTGAAATCGGTACAGGCTAGAGCCAATCCGTGAAAAGTACAATAAAGTCTAATTTTTCACAGATCTACAGTTTCAATTTTAACTGAGTTTCATTCAATGGTTTTGCTGATGAAGTCAGCAGAAGAAGAAAGGACTAAAAGCTACGAGCGCCCCATTCAGTCTCATTGTGCTTATTTGGTACAAGGAAGACGTACAAACCACATAGTTAACTGTCTAGTGAGAAACATAAAGCACTGGTGGCACCGTGTGTCTAAAAGCAAATTTATGGGTGTCGCTGCTGAATTTTAATTTCTCTACTTGGCTTCGAACTCAATGTTTCTTTCAAATATAAAGCCTGAAACAAGTTTATGAGCTCCCTTCCCATGTCACATCTTTGATTCACGAGTTTGTTCACTCTACAGCGTACAGGTGTGCCATCTGTGCGAAATAAAGAAAAAGGTCTATATGTCACTGCATCCAAAACAACTCATTCTGCTGCGGTGTAAATAAACCAACAGTGGAAAAAGAAAAGATTGGTCAGTAGAAGAGTGACTTACACGTCTCTCAATGCACCAGCAGAACTCTGCGTTTTTTTTAATCTTTGCACCGCGCATTTTGAAATCTACCCAGTTCACTCACTAACAAATGCACTATTTATTAACTTGGTTAAAAGTTTTAAATTTACATTAAAATACACAATAATATCGCTCCTACACGCTTCGGTCTTTAATGACCACCACCAGGGAGCTTTATCTGTACCTAACTGAAGTTATATTTATGTTAAAACACTCGGTAAAACTACGTCGTTATATAAATTAGGTGATGTGGCAGCGTGTCGTAGAGCGGCATGTGTGTTGTGTGCACTGCAGAGTGAGACTGCAGTGCATATTTGTTGTGTGCAGTGCAGAGTGAGACTCGAGTCTCACTCTGCACTGCACACAACACACATGCATGCACTCGAGTTTCACCCTGCACTGCACACAACACACATGCACTGCAGTCTCACTCTGCACTGCACGCAACACACATGCATGCACTCGAGTTTCACTCTGCACTGCACACAACACACATGCACTGCAGTCTCACTCTGCACTGCACACAACACATATGCACTGCAGTCTCACTCTGCACTTCACACAACACATATGCACTGCAGTCTCACTCTGCACTTCACACAACACATATGCACTGCAGTCTCACTCTGCACTGCACACAACACATATGCACTGCAGTCTCA
>Ga0123352_10016784_pt1 | contig 11669 bp, 11 predicted proteins | sample TergutLab28metaG_FD_89700 | JGI IMG/M metagenome (GOLD analysis project Ga0123352, IMG submission 89700) | Labiotermes labralis P1 segment gut microbial communities from Petit-Saut dam, French Guiana - Lab288 P1 | ecosystem: Host-associated > Arthropoda: Insects > Digestive system > Gut ...
GTATGAGTTGTCATATTGTGTGTGTGCAAGTGTGTACTGAGGGCTGTGTCAGTAGTCTTCCTGTCACATTATGTTACCAGTATATGTTGCTGTGACAGGCTGTAGATGGAGTGACTGAACACAGACAGCAAATAACAAGTGATGTAATTCCACTTTGAGTGCTACAGTTTCAGGAAACAACCTTTTCTCTCAATTTGTGATTCTCCACTGCAAGGGAGGTTCATGCTTTACAAACGGTTGTAATGTTTGTGTTTTATTGTATATAATGAGAGCACAGCTCTGGCTGATATATGTGTGTTTGTTTACAGAATGGCATGGATTTAGGGGTAACAGTACCATCTGTGTGCAGTGAGACACTTCTAACTCTTTCTGCTGATGGCAGTGAGGTCAGTGATATAAGAGTGGATGAGGTCTTGCGAACACAGGAGGAGGAGGATCATTTGGCAGTAGCGTTACTAGCAGTGATGGCTGCAGATAAGGTATGTTACATATGTGACATTGTAGTGTTAACAGTGGTGCAAGCTTGTACTGTGGAGTCTGCATTCTGGCAGTGTGTTATGTGGTGTTTAGGTGTGACTTTACGGTGAAGACAGAGCGTAAATAAGCATCACAGAAGTTTGATGTGAAAAGATTTAATCTCAGAAAGGTAAATAGGTGGAGGTTAGGAAACAGTATCAGATTGAGCTTTGAAACAGGTTTGCGTCTTTGGAGAACTTAAGTGATAAGAAGGAAATTCATAGAAGTTGGAAGAACTTTAAAGGGAATATCAAAACCTAAGCTAAAGAGAGTTTAATTCTGCACGAATTGAATCAGCATAAACCATGTTTTGATGAAGAATGTTTAGGTTTTTTAGATCAAAGGAAGCAGGCTAAGGTGTAATGGTTGCAGGATCCAAGCCAAATCAGTGTAGATATTCAAAACAATGTAAGACATGAATTTAGCAGGCATTTCAGGATAAAAAAGGAATATCTGAAATCTAAAATTGAGGAACCTTAAACTAATAGTTAAGCTCAAATATATCAGTCACTTGTAGAGGGGCTTCAGTGATTTTATGAAGGTTTACCAGCCTAGTACTAATGCAGTATGGTTTGAGAAGAGTTATTTGATTACATGCTCCCATAGTATTTTAGCGAGGTGGAGAAACCGTTTTTCTCGTGTGTTCTATGTACATGGGGCAAATAATGTTAAGGCAGACAGAAATGCATATGGCAGAACCGCTAGTGCTTGAACCGAGCACGTTTGAGGCTATAGAAGAACAAAAAGAACACAAATCCCCAGTTATTGATCAAATTCCAGCATCATTGATAAAGGCAGGGATTAGAATATTTCTCTCTGAGATTAGTAAACTTAAGTCCTCTGTTTGGATTAAGGAGGTATTGCCTGAGGAGTGGAAGGAGTAGATCATTTTATATATCTATAAGAAGGCAATAAAACAGGTTGTAGTAATTATAGGAGAATATTACATTTGCCAACTACATACATAATTATATCCTACATCCTGCTGTAAAGGTTAACTCCAAATTCAGAGGAAATTATTGCGAATCATCAATATGGATTTTGACGCAGCAGCTCAAATACTGACCATATATTCTGCATTCATAAAATGCTTGAAACAAAATTGGGAATACAATGAAACAGTGCATCAGCTGTTAATAGACTGCAAGAAGTCTTATGATTCAGTTATGTGGGAGGACTTGTATACATGTAATATGCCGATTGAGTTTGGTATCCCCATGAAACTGGTAAGGCTAATAGAAATGTGTCTGAATGAATGAAAAGCAGAGTCCATTTTTGGCAAGAATTAGTCTGACATGTTTCCTTTTAGGAGAGGTTTGAAACAAGGAGATGGTTTACCACCATTGCTTCTCAACTTTGCTTTAGAATACGCCATTAGGAGGGATTAGATAAACCACGATGTATTGAAATTAAATGGTACACATTCTAGTTAATGCTAATGATATTTATATATTGGGAGGAAGTGTACACACTGTAAAGAAATATGCAAAAGCTTTAGTAGTTGCTACTAGGGAGAATGGACTGGAAGTAAGTGCTGATAAAACTAAGTACATGGTCATGTCTCGAGATCAGGGTGCAGGACGAAGTCACAATATGAAGCTTGATAATAGATCCTTCAAAATGGTGAATCAGTTCAAATACAAAGGTAAGTCATTAAATGACAGGAATTTTATAATAACTTTTTTAGAAGAGTGCTTATAGAAATTGTTTGTGTCTTATTTGTCAACATAGTCGCCCTTCTTCACAACACACTTGGCCTTACTTTCCACAAGCTCATGGATGCCCTCTAGAAAAAGCTTTTTGTTGTGGCCTTTAACCAACTTTGCACCGCTTCCATTACCTCGTCATCTGCAAACTTCTGGCCCCGCAAATGTTCTTTCATGTGTCCAAACAAGTGAAAGTCCAATGGCACCAATTCCAGACTCTATGGTGGATGTTTCAACGCCTACGTAGTGTATCCACTGTATGCGCGTCTGTATGGGCGCGGGTGTTGTAATGAAGCAACAGTACCATTTTTGAGAGAAGTCCCTGGCGTTTTGATCATATCGCGGGCTTCATCTCATTCACTAGAATGTGACTGTATTGAGCACTAGTCACATTTTGAACCTTTCCCTGGAAGTGCACCGACATAGGGCCATTGACATCCCAAAAGATGGTCAGCATGACTTTCCCAGTGGAAGCCTGTGTCCTGAATTTTTTGGTGGCCGGAGACGATGGGTGGTTCCACTGCATCGATTGTATCTTACTCTCTGGTTCATAAGGGTACACCCAGGACTTGTCTCCTGTCACAATTTGATGGAGAAAATCATCTCCTTCACAAGCATGACGGTCAAAATGCTCCTGACAAATCGCCTGCCATGCACGCTTGTGATCATGGGACAAATTCCTTGGGACCCATCTTCTACACGCTGTTCTATACCTGAGGTCATCATGGACAATATTGTAAGCAGAGCCGTGACTCATGCTGAATTCTATGGCAATTTTATCAATAGTGACTCACCTGTAGTGATGGATTCACTGCTCGATCTGCTGTTTCACTGTCTCAGTTGCCACGCTAAGTGGTCTCCCACTCCGGTGTTCATCACTGACGTTTTGTCTTCCATTTTGAAATCTTTCCACCCATTCATACACTCTCCCCTGACTCATACAACTGTCTCCATACTGAACCTTCATTCTTCTGTAGATTTCAGAAGTTTTCACACCCTCTGACCACAAAAAATTAATAACGCTTCGTTGCTCTTCCACAGTGCAAGTTGACAGTGGAGCGGCCATGTTGTACAAGCTATTGCGCAGGCTCATACTGTTCGATCGCCATGACCCCCATTTTGGCATATTACTAAGGAGCCATTTTATGTCCAGAAATAAGATTTTAGTTGGGCATACTTTTCCATGCACTTTAGAATTAAATTCCTGTTCTTTTAATGACTTTCACTCGTATTTGGGAAGGACCTTAACAAATCAAAAAGCTGCCATTCGGCAGTGTGGGTTCCAACAGCTAAATCACCCACCCTACAGTCCAGACCTAGCTCCCTCAAATTATTTTCTATTCCAAGTTACGAAAAAATTTCTTCGGGGTAAACGATTTTCAAGCGATGAAGAAGTCAAGGAGCAGTCATGACCTGGTTTGAAGAGCAGTCAAAATATTTTTTTTCCAGGGGGATAAAGTCATTGCAACAAAAGTGGGCGAAGTGTGTTGAGTTATTAGGGGACTACATTGAAAAATAAAAAATATTTTTTTGTGATAAGTTGTTTCTTTCTTTCTCAGGTAGATAAATTATTGAACACCCCTCATGTATGTGGGCCATCTTCAGGTTGTGAGTTAACTTACAGGGCCAAAACATGTAGTTGTATTCCTACTGTACTACCAGGTGAAATATAGTTGTGTTTGACTGTATGTGTAATACACAATATTCTTTATTATTGATCTAACACAACAGGGATGATGCACCTCAAAATTGAAATATACAGTATTATAATTTTTCCTGTTGTTTTGTATGGGTGTGAAACTTTGTTGCTCAAGATTGCGGGAGGAATGTAGCCTGATGGTGTTTTATAGTAGTGTTTTGAGTAGAATAGTTCAAGATAAGATGGATGAGGTAACAGGGAAGTGAAAAGCACAACTTAATGAGGAACAATGATCTGTACCTCACAACCAATATTGTTCGTGTGATAAAATGGAGAAGAATGAGATGTGCGGGGCATGTAGTGGGTATAGGGGATAGGAGACGCATATACAGGATTTTGGTTGGAAACCTGAGGGAAAGAGACCACGTGGGAGATGGAGGCATGGATGGTAGGATAATATTAAAATGGTTCTTCAGAAAGAGATATTTGGGGGAATGGACTGGATCGAGCTTGCTCAGGATGGGGAGAGCTCAATGACGTAGCAGAGAAAGAGAATAAAGAGCCAATGGCATATCAAGTATTGACAGTGGAACATGGTTTAAGTTTATGTCTTTTTGTTGAGTGTTGTTCACATTTAACAAATACTAAGAGTTTCTGGCTTCTCTGTTTATCTGTATTCATGCAACAGATGGAAGGTGGAGAATGGATTTTGAGCAGTTATTATGGTAAAGTCTCAAGCAATTTGTATTTTATGTTACATTGCTTGTGAAGTACTGCTGCCAGTTTGAAATAAGTCTGGTTTGAGATATGTTAAATCGTTACAAAATTGGAGAAGGACCATGATCTTGAAAAAAAAAGAGTAGGATAGATTCAGGCTATACTTGCTGCAGTTCAGTTCAGAATGTTGCATGTACTGATTTATAAAACTGACATTGTTCCTATCATTTTGTGTGGGTGTGAAATTTGGTGTCAAACATCAAGAGAAGAATGCAGATTGAGTGTGTGAAGTACAGGGTGGTTAGGAGAATATTTGGTGTGGGAGCGAGGTAGGAATAGAGGGATGTAGAAGATTCTGTAGTGAGCTTCATGACTGTTACTCTCCACCAGATATTATCATAATCATAGCAAAAAAAATACATATGTGGCATGTAGCATGCATATAGTAACGATGAAGGGACCATAAAGTTTGCTTAGAAAACCTGGACATGAGGAACCATTTGGGAGGGTAGCGTAGTAGTATTTGAATGATATTGTATGAGAAGATTGGATTTTTTTGTTAGGCTTATGATAAGAGTGAGTGGAGGGTTCTTATTGGCATTGTAATCTTCAACACTGTCAACTTCGTTGGTATATTAACAGAATGAATGTCGTGTTTACATTTTAATATGCAGTCTTTTATAATGGTCATGACCCTGTAGGTTTTCTAAATGCAAGGAATTTGTTGACTGGTGGAGCAGCCATAATGGTGTGTGGAAGAAGGATTCTCCATGGAGGTTGTTTATTAGTCATGTTTTCAAATTGTTTATATGGGAAATCCAAACAGGCATTATCAGTTTTATGTAGTGTGGAAGGCTGATAATAGATGTGTCCTGTTTCCTCTGATGAGAGAAGGCAACCATGATTTGTGTGGTGGTGTTGCAGAACTGCATGGGTTTTACGGAAGGTGAAACTGGGTGCTGTATTGAGACACGTGTGGAATGTGATGTTGATGTACCTGAAGAAATCAGTAAAAAAGTTGAAGAGGCCATAGATATACAGGATGAAATTCCAGAAGCTATAATATTTCCACCAATCAAGACCAAACATGAGGTAAGGCTTTGTGGTGTGTGTGAGGTGGTGGCAGCCAATGCTTTTAGGCCATTTATTCCCCCAAAAAGGAAACTGTGAAATTACACTTAATTATTTTGTGCTTTGTGTTAAAATACCATACACCTTTTGAAATTTGGATTGTAATCCTGAAGAGAAGAGACTTTATGGAAGTCTGGCCATTAGTGAAAGAATAATATTGAAATATATTTTCAAGTTGTTTTGGAATATGTAGACTGCATTTCTTTTGCTCTGAATGGGGACCAGTGATGGACTGTTCTAAAGAAACTGATTCAGCACAGCATTTTGTATATGTCTGGGTAACTTTCAGCTTGCTGTTCCTTTCATATCAGGAAATCATGATAAAGCACCATAATTGGAAATTCTGTCCTTGTTTACAAGATGTCAGCAAAACTGCTGTGCTTATCAAGGCTTTGTTTGTGTGTTTAGTATGCTCACAGAATAGAACATTATAGAATACATGAAGCTCAGGCACAGTATTGACCCATGCACTTTGAACATATTTAATCCTTTTGTGCAGCCCTTATATTCATGCATTTAGCAGCTCTAAACATTGAAATATGATCAGTGTCCGTCTAACAGATTTCATCTAAGTGACCTGCTTTCATATGGTTTACTGTAGGAGAGGTTGTTCTGGAACAAGTACTACAGTAAACACATATAGTGGATATTTAAGGCAGTATTGGTCATACAGAAAGGGGTCTGTTTTAGTGTATCGGCAGGAAGCCGTGATTTAATTTGCATCAGTCACTGATCTCACTGCAGTGGTGTGGTCGGTTCCACTGCAGGCGAGTGAAAGTCGTGCTAGTCAAGTGGGGGCATCGTTTTCTGCATGAATGACTGTACACTAATAGGATGATATGCCTTAGCCTCAGTATAGTTGGCCTTCCTAGGTACAGATATAAATGTCATGTTGACCTGACCCAAGGCTCTGGGTGTACATCTTATTAGGCAGTCTTTAATTTGCGCATAATTTTGATATCAAGCAACAGATTTTGATACACTTAGAGTGTCGTGTTTGTCTCCATAATAACAGTCTGGATTTCAATGTGTCCAACCTCCAAAACGTATACAGACATGCCTTTCCAGTGTCCTCATTGACGCTAGTTGTGCGTAGCTGTGGGTGAGGTGGTAGTCACACGTCAGATGTTTTCAAATCTAGTGCACTTCAACACACAGGCAGTGCCTAAAATTCAGAATATGAAATTCCTGTATGTCATTCTTCTGACACCAAAGTTTTTGAAATGGCTTCATGGTGTGTGGATAATGTGTGGACCCTAGCCATAGTGTGTAAGTGTAATATATCCATTAAAAAGAGCCTGTTACGAAACATGCAGTCTTTTATGGCGTGTGCTGATTAATTTGTGTGCTCAAAATACTCGATACCTTTAACTTTCCTAAATTGGTGAAGGAATGTTCCAGAATACATTTCATATAGCACTCTAAAATAAGTGTAACATAAATATAAAAGCTGATGTTTTATTTGAAGAAGAGATTGTACAAAAAATTGTCATCTAATACAGTCTTTTAAATAACACAGTTCTTCAGATGCAGTGGATTTTTATTTAATGTATACATTTCTATAAAAATCATTGTTCTTTCTATCAGATTATATCCTAATGTTTAACCTTTGTGTTTTACCAGGGAAATCTGAATGAACAACTTTATGTACACAGTGCTGAATGCAGAAATTACCGTGATATATATAGGGGTGAGCGTCCATATTTATGTGAACTGTGTGCTAAGGCATTCAGTAAACAGAGCTGTCTTATAGAACATCAACGTATACATAATGGTGAACGCCCTTATACTTGTGGTGTGTGTAACAAGTCATTCAGTCAACGAAGTAATCGAAGAGCACATCAACGCATACATAGTGGTGAGCGCCGTTATTTGTGTAAAGTTTGTAATAAGGCATTCAGTGATAAGAGATATCTGATAAGACATCAACACATACATAGTGGTGATCGCCCTTACTTGTGTAATGTATGTGATCGGGCATTCAGTCAACGGAAGACATTGATAACTCATCAGCGCAGGCATAGTGGTGAGCGCCCTTATATTTGTGATGTGTGTAATAAGGCATTCGGTCAACAAAGCCATCTGATAACACATCAACACATACATAGTGGTGAGCGCCCTTATACTTGTGATGTGTGTAATAAGGCATTCGGCGTAAGGGATACTCTTATAAAACATCACCGCGTACATAGTGGTGAGCGCCCTTATAGTTGTGGAGTATGTAATAAGGCATTCAGTCAACAGAGCAATCTGGTATCACATCAACGCATACACAGTGGTGAGCGCCCTTATAATTGTAATGTGTGTAATAAGGCATTCCGAGTAAAGAGCATTCTTATAAACCATCAACGCACACATAGTGGTGAGCGCCCATATTCATGTGCATTATGTAATAAAGCATTCAGTCAACAGAGGAGTCTTACAGGGCATCAGCACATTCATAGTGGTGAGCGCCCTTATAGTTGTAATGTGTGTAATAAGGCATTCAGTGTAAAAAGCATTCTTATAAGCCATCAACGCATACATAGTGGCGAGCGTCCATATTCATGTGCAATATGTAATAAGGCATTCAGGTATCAGAACAATCTGGTAATGCATCAACGCATTCATAGTGGTGAGCGCCCTTATACTTGTGATGTTTGTAATAAGGCATTCAGTGTAAAGAGGGTTCTTATAAACCATCAACGCATACATGATGGAACTGGAACATGAAATTTCACATTGACGTTTGGTTGTGTTCTACATATTAAAATTTCCATTTACAAAAGATTTCCTTTTATCTGAATGCTCTTCCTCCAAAAATCCTGATACTTCTGCATTTGATGGGTAGTGTACAAGTGTGGAAGTGTTCCCAAAAGGCCACCAATGGTGTGTCTACATTGACAGATGTGTTATTTCTTGTCCCCTTCTCTGCTACTCCATCAGCTACTTCAGCTATGAAGACACTTGATCCAGTCTGCTGGTCCTTCACCATCACTGTAGTGACTGAGAGGATGTGGGCCGGGTAGCTCAGTTGGTGTAGCGACTGACTATGGGCTGGATGGTCCGGGATCGAATCCCAGTGTGGACGAGACTTTCCGCCCATGTAGACCTGCCCTGTGGCCCACCCAGCCTCCTGTAAAATGTATACCGGGTCTTTGCTGGGGGCAAAGTGCAGCCGGGGCGTGCTTCTGACCGCTTACCTCTTTCTAGTGCCGCAGTTGTGGAAGAGTAGAGCTATATCTCTACCCACCCTCAGGGCTGCACTGGGCCTGTACAGGATCACTTTACCTTTACCTTTTAACTGAGAAGACACCCCCCCCCCCACAAGAGTGGAACTTGATGACCCTAAACTAGCAACAGATATACAAAGGGAATACTCTTATGATTATTTATACAGAATGTTTGATAATTTGGTGCCTGTCCCTATGTGTTCCAGGATAAAAGAATTCCACTCCACTAGCAAAATCACACCATCATTGAATGAGGAAGTTTCACAAACAGTTCTGCTTGTTGTAAAAACAAACCCTATTACATAAGTCAGCATTATGTTATGGACTATTGCACTGTGTTAACTGTTTTGCTTCCCAGCACATAACTTCTCGGTAGGAAGATGTCCATCTATCTGTTCATAATACTTTTCAGCAGGGATTAAAATCTGTTAGTAGGAGCACTTGCTGCTATTAACACTGATGTAATGAAATGGTGTAAATAATTGTGTTGTATGGTAATGCAATTAAGGATTCCTTTTTGTGGAATATTTTTCCTGAATAAAAATTGTTTTAAAAGGGTCCTGTAAAATGCTTGTAATTGTTTGTAGGTGCAAATTTTCTGTTTAACACAGTAATTAAAATTAAGTTTATGTACACCAATAAGATGTATTTGCCTCCGGGAGTTGCTGTGGTTTGGAAGGGCAGGTTAGTTGATGTAGGGGTCAATTTATTGACAGGTGGATGAACAAGCGTTCACTATGGAGTGCTCTTATCTTTACAGTCATGTGATGCAACTGCTAGACTTAACTGCTGTGCCGTTAGTCAGTCCATAACAGCAGATGTGATACTTAGATTTTATTCTTTCAGGCCAGTAGCATAGCTAGGTTTGTGTTGCTCGGGGCACATAATCTGATTGGCCGTTCATAAGAGAAAACATTAATTTAAAAATCACAACAATTTATTCAATGTGTTTTGATTTGGATCATTAATTTAAAATTTGTTGAGCACATCAAATATAATTTGTTCATTTAATTTAGCCATTTTCCACTGTGCCATCAAGGGTGGATGCACCACTGTCTGTACGCACACACACACATACACAAACATGCGTGCGCAGTGGTTTCAGATACAATCTTCTGACGTGACGATCGAGAAACGTCAATCTAAAAATGTAGATGATTTATTTCTTACATAATTCACTGTTGTGCTGACTCTAATATCATGGTGTACTTTACAAGAGGAGCAAACAATGGTGTCCTCACCAAAGTTCGCGACTTGCTGAAGTATATTATTCCAATGCCAATTTGCTACACACTCGTATGTATTTCATACATACTGAAATAGCACACTATTTTATTTACTTTTGAATAAAAATTAAAGACTGCTTTTACAAAAATATACTGCTAGTTTTTTGTGGTCCAGTTTCTTCTTACCTGGGTTCAGACAAGGCTGATGGCTATAAAAGTAAATGTTTATTACCTCTGGCAAATCTATTTTTACACCAGTTTATTCCACTGGTCCATCACCTACTGTTTCTGAGGATGTACAGCAGTTACGACTATGTACGGCAGAACATGTATTATGTAGGCCTTATGTATAGGGGTTCTGTTCATCCCAGGTTCATGGGTTTTAAGAGCTCTGTCCTGGTGTCCCACAGAATTGAGTTAAGGATGCCAAATAACCCAGGCTTTTTGTAAGGCCATATGAAACTGGAATTTTTGAGATTGTGAAAATTTTAATTTTCCCACAGTGACAAAAACATCTACAGCAGTAGGACAACCACCAACCAGCCACTAACAGGAAGGAATAGGACAGGGGGAGGAGTTAGTGTAGGTTAGTGATTATAGAGTGGGGAGTGAGACTGCAAAGGATGAGGAGTGGATATGAAAATTGAGTAAGTGGACTGAGTATTATGATTATGATCGTCAACCAGTAGTGCAAATTTCCTGTTACCAATTTGTTATATTTCTGACCACATAACCCCATTAGCTTGCTCACAATGAGAAGTTGATGCCATTTGGGTTAAGCAGTTTCTTTGCTGTCCTTCCTAATACACATCTTTTATATAAACTCAGTGCCTACAAGCTCTCTGATTGTTGTATCAGTTGATTGCATTGTTACATAACTAGTGTTTATGTTTTGTCTCAATCCGCAGTATATATTGAACACCCACTGAAATGATTTATGGTGTTCTCCAAGGATCTCTTCTTGGGCTCCCCTTGTGTATTTATTTATTTATTTATTTATTACTCTCCTTTGCAATTCTATTAAGCACTCAAAATATTTTATGTTTGGTGATGCTGTCAAAATTGTTCCTTCAATAAGCTCTGCAACTGACAGTACACATCCGCAATCTGAAATTGATTCCATTTGCGGTTTGTGTACTGGTAACTATGAAACTAAATACTGAAGAAATCAAAGTCAGAAGTACAATTTGGACTATGTGGTGTTTTAATCAAACAAAACTCTTGGACTCATATGCAATTTGACATACTATTCTTCCACTGAATGCTCCTTATTCTTACTCAGTGCGTCTACTAAGTTTTAGGACTGTCACTATAGAACGTATTTACATTAAAGAAATGACACTTTTATTGTTTAGTTTTCGACATAGATCCCTTGAGATTTGCACGATCATACAGCTTATGGATGCCTTTGTAGAAGTCGTCCTTTGCAATGGTGTTTAATGTACTTGTCACGGCTGTCTGGATGTCCGAAATCGAGTCAAAGAGGCGCCCCTTCAAGTGGGATTTCACTTTTGGGAACAAA
>Ga0123352_10016785_pt1 | contig 11668 bp, 4 predicted proteins | sample TergutLab28metaG_FD_89700 | JGI IMG/M metagenome (GOLD analysis project Ga0123352, IMG submission 89700) | Labiotermes labralis P1 segment gut microbial communities from Petit-Saut dam, French Guiana - Lab288 P1 | ecosystem: Host-associated > Arthropoda: Insects > Digestive system > Gut ...
CTGCTCGCAAGCTGTCAGCAAAACTGTATGACATATACCATTGCTGTATGTACAGTAAAAATCTCCTGATGATGGACAGAGGAACTATCCGAAACATGTAGAGTTTATTCCAAAAATATATTTGAGAAATTGGTGGAACTGCTTGGTTTTATTATAAGAATTTATCCCGATGTACGGTCACCTGAACGTCAAATTTGAGAAGACAGTTTATTTATTATTGTTTAAACTATTTATTTATCGCTTTTTAGTATATGGAATATTAATTCTGTGTCTGCATTTACGTTCCGCTGTATCCAGGTATGCACTACTCTTAATATCAGCATACTTACTTACTTACTCCATGGTACAGAGTCTTTCTTGAGAAGCTAACTGGTTTGCAGGTAGTCAAGAAATTCCCCGCATTTCACGGAACACGAAAGTTCATTACCGCACTCACAAGCGTCCGCCACCTGTCCCTATCCTGGGCCAGCCCAATCCAGTCCATATACCCACATCCCAACTTCTGGAGACCCGTCCTAATATTATCCACCCATCTACGCCGATATTTATTATAAGGAATATTAATTCATCCTTATAGCGTCCCTGTTTTGTAAAAAGGGTGACAACCCACAAAATATCATTTTCATAGGAGAAGCAAGAAATTGGCTTCGTTTTACGCATGACAAATTCTTTGAGAGGTAGAATGTTCCTACCTATTTCGGTTATTTTAGAATATGGAGTTGTCATCTTTTTATATTTCATACGGGACCATTACTTGAATGATTCGCTACCAATAATACAATTCAGCTTAAAGTAGCTATGCAGCCTCCACGAACCCATGGATAGAAACCATCTAGGACAATGTACCGCATTAACTAATAAGACGGAGTGTGAGCGATACTGGGAGGCCAGGACAAAAATGATGGAAAATTTACTTTGTTATTTTATTATCACTATTTTTTGTGACTACCCCTTAGCATTAGGACTTTATATTTACCGTGAATGTTTCCTTTTTCTGTTTTTTTTTTTAAAAAGTGTAATTCTTTTTTTTTTTTAGTTTTCATTTTTATTGGTCGCATAGGTCAATGATAAACAGTCAATGTACTTGCCATTAGTAAAATAAAATTAAATATTTCATACGGGACCATAACTTGAATGATTCGCCAACCATAACACAATTCAGCTTAAAGTAGCTGTTAGCACCTTTTTACAGAACAGGGGCGATATACTTTTCTCACTCCCAAATCGATAATTTCAATTAATTTGATATGTCTTTTTTCCGTAATGAATTTGTTTCAATTCAGGCTTAATTTCCATGCGTGTTCGTCTTTGAGTAACAGCCAAATTCAATAACCGTAAAATTATCAGGAAAATAAAGTAAGATAAAATTACGTTTATGTCTATATTAATATGTGATAGGCAACAGCAGAGTTATCTTAGCCTATTAAGAGAATTCCGTGTAATGAAATTAGAAGGTCCGGTTTTTTATATGGGCTTATTTAATGTGAGGGTTTAATTACACATAGTAGGAAACAAATGCATTATGTACAGAACAAAACTTGGAAAAAAAAATGACTTCTTGTTTTCAAACATTCGCCGTGTTCTGAATGTTGTACGCTTTATTCCGGGTAATTCCCCGGCGTCTGAATTTTATATGCTGACGTTTCGGAACACTGTCTGTTCCATCTTCATAGGCAGGTAGGTACCTAACTGCCTGTACCTACCTGCCAAGTGTGTTTAGAAACGTCGGCATATGAAATTTAGGCGCCGGGGAATTACCCAGAAGAAAGCATACAACAAAATGTGACGTACTAACGCCAGTGAATGAAGAAGTAAAAGAAAGTTTATGACATTTAGTAACACTTCAACAAACATTGCATTCAAATACGTATTTTCTTCATCCCTTTGAAACCTAGCAGTTACTTAAGTACCACCAGGTTCAAAAACATCAAACTTATACGTTTTGCCCATGGAGCGCAATTGTCGACCTACGGTTCTCAGAACAGACCTCGTGGCCGCGCCGTGGGCACGGATGTGTGTCTGTTGAGTATTATGTTATCAGGTAGAGATCTCTGTGACGGGACGATCTCTCGTCCAGAGGAGTCCTACCGCGTATGGTGTGTCTGAGTGATCTCTAAACCTTAAGAATGAGGAGTTCCAAGCCTACTAGGGGCTGTCGAGCTATGGGAAGAAATTAGAGGGAAGAGTATGGTTCTGGGAAGAAATAGCGATTATTTCCCTACACAGAACTAATTAGCTGGTTTTATAACCGAGACGGAGCGTGTTTACTGCGTGGTACGAACCGAGTCTTTACATAGAATCCAGGTTAATCTCAGTCTTTAAAGCCGTGTCATGTCTTAGGCGGATAGTAGCTGGCCTCTCACCGGCGGATGCCCGGGGTCAATCCCACGTCAGTCCATGTGAAATTTATGGTGAACGAAGTGGTACTGGGACAGAATTTTCTCCAAGTACTTTGTTTATCTCCCTGTCAATATCATTCCACAGTATTCAGTCCTCTTCTTCATTTACATATTGCTCTTACCGGAAGGACAAAAGAAAGAATCCTGGGAACTTTAGAATAAGCAGCGCTCTTCCAGTCACCGGAAAGCATTGGACAGAAAAGTTCTTTCAATTTTTTTTTACTCAAATTTCAGAGGTGTAATTTTAATCTTAGCCGTTCTTCTTATCAAGAATGCCAAATCGAAGAGCCCGAACTGATGGGGAATTATTTCATGACACACGTCTTTGCAGTGTCTTGTTGTTCAGAGCGCGACGTGGCAGGTGAAGTGTGCTTGGACTATAGCAGTAGAGGCTAGAATTTCGTGCGATACCCGTGTAATAGACTGAGGAAAAAGTGGGATGAAGAAGAGCAAGAAATACACCCACCATAGAGACGGAGGGGAAAAAAGTCAAAACTGGTGTGCAGTTCCGTTTTCCAACACTACAATGAAATCCCATTCGCACAGCTTTGGAGTACAAGCATGTTTAAATGTTAATACGCCCTAAATTCCATCCGTGTTTGCGGCGAAATAATATTGCCTGTACTGAACAGGGTTACCGGGTATAAGGTCTCCTACGAACTGCAGGTATTCAGTTGACACTGCTGTATTCCTATGTAGGACTTATACAGGATCAAATTAAAGTGTTTCGACAACTGACATAGAATGATAGGTTCCTTTCATATTCTTGCGAAATAGACCTGAAGATAGCTTGAATAAAACAAGCCGAAGCATGTTCTTTACGAAAAAAATCTACTTTTTTGTTAGTTACTAACACAACAGCATGCACACCGTCAAATCATATTTGCATTCCGTTACAAATTCGCTAAATGTTGTCCCGTGTAGCAGACCAAGCGATATTACTGTGCAGAGGGAAATAGATGACAGCGTTGGCGCTACTCAACTGAGAACATCGACTTAAACTGTAATGCTTCTGAGTTGTACTCGAGAGGTGTCACTTTAGAATCTTGACTGAGGAACTCGCCACTCTGTGGTCTTTTGTGTTCCTCTCAGGCCCGCCATTGAAATTCCGGGGTAATGCCACTAATCCGGCTACGACCCTCCAACAAAAGTAGATTGCTTCGAAATAAAATACAACATCGGCACAGCCTACAGAATCCAACGAAGTTTACCGAAAATCGTATTGTGGCCTATACGACGTCACTGTTAGTGTTACAGCAGTACTGCCATTATCTTCGTAACAGTGGCAATATGAGTTTGTTTGCAACGCAGGTGTAGATTGAAATACATTTTGTTTAATTCTCTGAATTAAAGTTAATCAAATTGTTTATTTAACCAAACTACATATCTGTATATCCAGAGCAGTTAATTGTGTACTTGCGGCTTGTGTTTATGTATATACAGGGTGGAGCAAAAGAAGTCAACTGACACTAGAGAAAACATATTAAACAGTAAGGGTCAAGAGACTTTAGCGCCAGTCTATACACACACATATATACATACACACACACACACACACACACAGGCGGACACCCTTATCCACGGTTTACCGCGGCGCCAAAAATGATTGGAAAATCAAAGAAATAAACGATTCGTAAGTTTCCAAACGCACGCCAAGCCGTAACGGGCCGTAACATGGTGAAATCCAGCAGCCCAAACGCACCCAGTACTTGACTCATCTCCCTTTGTCCCCGTACCCACGTTACCCCGCAAACTTGCCACCATTCTGCTTCTAGCTTTCTGACTCTTAGAATTAGTTGCCGCGTTATCGCACTGTTTGTGTTCAGAAAGCAACACGAAGAATGCAAAAGTCGGTGAATACCCACAATAGGCTAAGATATTTTTTAACAAATAAAATTTTCTTATTACAGGTTACGTACAGGTTACGTACGTAGGATTTTAATTGTAAAAATCTAACAATAACACGTTTTTTAGTGCTTATGCAGCGCTTTGATGGAAAAGCATGATTTTTATTGTTCTGTCATCCCGTGAAACTGTACATGATACTGTACAGTACAGGTACTGTATTGTTTCATTGCTCTATCGTCTCTTGAGGATTAGGCTAAAACGTCAGAATCCGTTACTTTCATACGTCCCAGAGAAATTACACTGTAAATGTACAATGTAGGGTACAGTACACTTTATTATTACTTTATTTAATGTTGGTAATGTCTTACTGCGTGTAATGTATCAATTAAACTTTACCGTATTTATGTATGTTACACGAATATCACGTTATATATAGCTTTCGGTATTATCCGCAGTTTCGCGTAACCGCGGTAGGTCTTGGAACGTATTATCCGTGGATATGGGGGTACGCCTGTATATGTGTGTGTATATATACATATATATATATATATACACTCTTATGTGTACATACTTGCAATACACAGAATTTATTCACCATCATTATCCACTATCGTGCAGACAGTCAATCTGAACATCTTAACATTTTTCTTCTTTTCCTGCGCCCTGCTGTTGGCCTATCAGCCAGCTGTGAGGCTACATTATTAATGTAGCAATTTATCACTGAATACAGACCGTTCGTATATCATTTTGACGTCCTAAATTAAGATTCATATTAGTGATATCGTCCCATTCCTACGGATCGCCTTTTTAAGATTTAATGTTGATGTATTCTTCGTTTGTATCATTTGGTTGTTATGATTTAATCACCTTGCATTACCGAGTACTCCTGTATGACAAAGATGCAAAAATGTTGAGACACAGAAGTCATAAAGAATTCAAAGAAAAACCTAACTCTTGTGTTTCAATAATTCCATGAAATGAGCAAGAAATCTTAACAGAATGTTAAGTTTCTATACGATTTTACAATACTCATGAAACTGCATGTCTTCACCGCATAAAATGGAATATGTAAATCTTGCATTATATTGTAGAAATAACGGGTTCCAATCCCAATCCCAAAATATCCTAAGTCAGTTCGAATGTTTATTATTTTCCGCAGATCCCCCGGGAAAATGACGCAACAGTACATTAAAATAATTATTCTACTTGGTCGTAACTTTTTTAAAGTCATCACTTGATAAATCAAGGATCTTCAGTAGGTACACGAGAAAACCGAGAAAGGGATTTTTTTTTAATTTTAACTGTTTCTCTCACAAATTTATTAAATTATTATTTGAAATTAATCAGCTTAATGTTCATTGTATTTAGGCTCTCTCCATTGAATAATGATTCCCGTAGCTAGTGATAATAAGATATTAGTGAATAATGTGTTACAGTTAAGTGGGAGGTAGACATAGTGACTTCACTTGAGATAATTTAAGAGCATTTATGTAAGGTACGACAGAAACCATGAAGAACCTTCCAGAAACCAGTCTTGGGATCGATACACTGTTCAGAGTCATGCCGCCCTCTTTTGTTACAACTTAGATTCAAGTAAGGTACAGTTTTCACTACGATTAATGTTATCATAGGAATGTGCACATGTATCTAGCCCGTATTTATCCCCCATGATAAGATAAACATTTCAGAAGCGTATTTTGAAGGAGCACTGCATCGCGAGTACGCGAAAGAATCATATATTTAAACTAACCCGTGGGGAAGGTCTGCAATAGTGTGGAAAGAAGCTTCTGTGAATAATATGCATTAGTAGTAACAACATCATAGCGAAGTTCCGAGAGTCACACTGATGCAGTTCAGAGTTCACTCTTTTTTGTGTCTGGTACATCTCAGATGAGTATTTCTCTTTGCAATCTTCAGTTCTACACCTCTGAACAGTTGTGACACCGGGTGCAATTGAAAATAATACGCACAAATAAACTGTACTTAACTCCTATTTATCACACGCTGCCTTCTGCTTTGTGTTTCCATACGTGACGCTTTTTACTTCATTCTTACTGTTTTTCTTCTTCCTTCCGACAAATTTTGTTCATTTATCTTTCTTCCTACCCCTTCTTACAATTCATCCCTTCTCATGTTTTTAGTTTTCCTCTTTTATAAACCTGTTTCAGCCCGTTTACAAATCATAATTTCCAACTCATTCAAATTCAATCTTATCCTTTTGCTCTATTCATGCTCTTCTTCCTCTTCTTCTTCCTCTTTCTACTTCAATTTAATTGTTTAAATTTATCTCTTTCCCATTTTATCTCTTCTCTCTGTATGAAGTAGCCTTCCATTTTCCGACATAGAGAGTGAATCGCCGTAGCATTCCCTTGAGTCAAAAGGTAGGGTCATTTGTAAATAATTATTTTGAAACGTATAGAAGGAATTAGTTGTGACACACATTGAAGTATTATCCCAGCAATTACCTTGAAGGATTACAAAAAGTTGCATATAAATTTTCCAATATTTCCACCCACAAAAGGCTGGGGAGGACCTGTAACAACAGTGCACTTGTTGTTACGAAATATTCTCCTTACTCTGATTAAAAAATAAAAACATTGCTCCATTTCCACCCACGAAGTTCCCTAAACCCTCTCTTTATATAGTCCTCGCCCCATCTCTCTGCAGCATCCACCTCCTGTGACCCTTTTGCTAGAGAAACAAAATTCTCTTTTAATTTTGTGGGAAGTTCTCGTTAATTTCCCACCCTAGTGTTTTCTGGCAGGCAAGTGTGCGCATTTGTGTGTGTGTGTGTGTGTGTGTGTGTCTGCGCACGAGTGTGGTATCAAGAGCCAGCAGACCGGATGGATGGCAGCAAAGAATTACCCCCTCAGTATAAAACTTATACATCCTTTTTAATAAAATATGATATATATACGGAAAGCACGGTTAGGAAGATCACAAGACTACGAGAACCTGGTGGCGTCACTAAACTTAATCATTTGGATGCAGATTACGGCTTCCTTTCATGTGGCTTATTTAAATCAATTATTACACACAGTCTGCGGACTTGACTTAATTTTATAAAACTCTCTTGTGAATAACTTCCACACAACTTGAATACATTTACTGTTTTCGCCTTTATCTGTCATTCCGTGCGTATAAATGTCCTGAATCGAATCCCCCTCAGCTGTAAAAACTACAACATTCTTTAAAAAAAAAACCCACGACCGTCAAGCCTACTGTTCCTTATTCGTGATAAGTGTACAGTAAACGATACAGCACTTCCAACGCGTCACGAAATAACTACAGCATGCACAGCCAATCTGTTGAAGCTAACAGTCGATGCGAATTTTAACGGTTCCGCTCGTCCAGTTTATTCAAACTTAACTTACGTAAACGAATTCAAAACAAGATCGGCAATGTGTGTATAAACGTAACAGGGAGGCGCTTTCGCGAAGCCGTAGAAAAGTAATAAATATTACGCATTCTGAGTGAGTGTGTGTGTGTGTGTGTGTGTTTTCAGCCTTAGTTATCCGGCATGCAACGTGCATGCCATGTGTGGCCTGTACGGCTCTACCATATTTTTCCACATTATCTCATAAACGGCACGATTTCCCGAAAAAGTCTTTGAGCATCAAATGCGTGTTTTCAGTTTCTCTACAACATTCTTCTGAAACATTTCTTATTCTTAGAGTAATTCAGCCAAATGTTAATATGAAAATACCCATGTCTTCACGTAAATTACCCGTTATTCATGTCAGATTTCACAGAAACATTGTTTTTCACGACATACTTTCGAAAAATACTCAAACATCAAATTTCATGACAATCCGTCTAGTGGTAGCCCAGTTGCTCGATACAGACCGGCTGACGGACGGACAGACAGACTTGACGTAGCTAATAGTAGCTATTCGTAATTTTGTGAACGCGCCTAAAGACCGTCCTGGATGCAGTCCGTAGCCAGTTTAATCCAGTTAAAATTTTCAAAATTGAATGTTAAGGTCAATTTTAATGCTAGGCTCCTTTTCGCAAAAATATGTCCGAACTGACCTTTTTCGTGTTGCGTCTACGACCGAAGCTTCCTATGAATATATAATATCACGCTTCGCATGCTACAAGTATGGTTAATTTGGACTTCTTGTTGTGGTGTTTTTGTGCCGTTCAGTGCAACATTTGAAGCTGCTCACTCTGTCAGTTTAGTCATCTTGCTGTCTTGCAGATCGTAACATTATTCTCTCCACCCTCATAATGTCCTTTTTCCTGGGATTGAAGTATCAGTTTTCAGATCCACATAAAATTACGGAGTTCTGCAGGCTTTTTAAATGTTTTTGTGCAGAAAACCCGAAAACAAAGGGTTTTTAACCGAATGCTAAGACACACCAGAAATGTATTCAAAAATTAATTCCTTAGTGATTGTGATTTTCAATTCTCATTCTCTTTCCTAAACATCTTCTCGTGAATTTGCCAACTTAATGGGGCTTATTAACCAAACTGGTTAATTTTTTTAAAATGATTGTGACGAGATAATATAGGGACAGATGGCGGGTAGTTGTAAAGCGTTATCAAAACTTCGGGTTCCGTAAAATGCGGAAAATTTCTTGACTAGCTGAGAACTGACTAGCTTCTGCAGAAGTACGCTAATCCATGGAGTAACTAAGTAAGATAGTGACAAGATATGGCCACATTTTTTATGCCTGTTTATTCCAGAAAGACGGCCCTGCTGTCTTGCACAGTTCAATACAAACCGCATTTCACTTTGTGGGATTTCAAATTTTGACCAGTACCGTAGCACCGTCAATATAGAGCAGATGATGATGACGCCCCATCGCCTCTTAATCTCCTGTGATTTTTTTTGTCTTATTCTAAAGATGCTTTGTGTACAAATGGCGATAAGCGTTCTGCTTCTTAAAATTTAAAGGAAAATGCAGGAGGCATGGGTACCGGTCTGTGATTTCTACGACATATTTTATTTTACCGTTTAAATCTGAGAGGAAGTGAAGTGTCGATAAGTGTAGTGAAGTGTAGTTGGATAAAGTGTGGTGAAGTGCAACGAAGTGTTGCAGTATAGTGATGGTCTTAGTAATAAGGTGTCCAACATTATTAGAAGACATATAGGCAATATGCAGTTGCTGCTTGTATGCACTTTACTATTATCAGATTCTTTAGGTTCTATTTTTTATCAATGCATATATGTGGTTGTATTTCTGTTTAATACTGTAATTTATGTGTTTTTATAGTTACGGCTATGTAATCTTGTTGTAAGTTTATGTATCTTCATCGTGCCAGCTGGCACTCTTCGGCTACCCTGGCTGAGGGTTTTCCGTGCTTTTTCCTCAGTTGTAGGGCAAATGCCAGGGTAAAACCCGCAACGACGGGGCACGGCCCGCACTCTTCCAAAATTTTTGTGTTGTTCTATGTATTGTTTATTTTGTGTCGTTCTGTGTATTGTTTGTGTGTGTGTGTGTGTGTGTGTGTATGTGTGTGTGTACTACTGCCACCCAAATGCAGTTAACAAATATATCGTATCATATACACCACCTGCGGTAACACAAAACTCTGCACGTCTCCCATCAGCCATATTTACGGATAATGCAAGGGTTTCAAAATAAACTGCCTTTATTCCCAGAAGAAGTATGAACTGGTACTTCTTTGTAAGAGAGAGGGAATGTTTTATGGGTCACACTAGAACAGGCCACGATGGCCAAGAAGGGTGGGAGTAGACGTAAAGCTCTAATCTTTCTTTAACCTCGTCGCTAGATGGGGTGGGTTGTCACCGCCGCGCCCCGGCCGCTTTACCTCTGGGAAATAGACACGGTACTCATTTTTCAGGTTTGAATGTTAAGGTCGACTGTCAGACACCAAGAATTGCTGTGTCTACTCCAAGTGAGTAAACTGTACATTTAATTATTCATCCATAAACCATAACCTAACATAGAGACGGTAAATGTATTTTGACGTATAACTTAACTTAAAAGTGGGACGGGTAGCTCAGTCGGTATAACGACTGGCTACGGGCTGGACGGTCCGGGGAACGAATCTCGGTGGGGGCGAGATATTCCGCACTTGTGCAGACCGGCCCTGGAGCCCACCCAGCCTCCTGTACAATGGGTACCGGGTCTTTCCCGGGGTTAGAGGCGGCCGGGGCGTGGGTCTGACCCCCACCCCATCTAGTGCCGAGGTCCTAGAAAAGAGTACAGCTATACCTCTACTCACCCTAAAGGCCTGCGTGGCCTATAAAAAGGGTGAAAACCTACCTACGTAACTTAAAATTTAAAGGTATTGCTAGAATTTAAAATTCCGCGTTGTAAGATGATGAATTTTCTTGTTATTCGTAGTTTCATTTACGTTTTACGTGTTACGCAGTGCACACGCTGTTACTGGAAATCTTGTTGAAACATTTTTTCCCCTCGGTACATCAGCTTGATACTGAGGAAGAGCTAAGAAAATTAGCAAAGTTTGTTTCATGTCAGTGATGTCATGTCCTGCCATGAAAAGAGGGCACAGATATTAATCGTGATAACGAGTTACAAAGTTGCCCCTTACTTTCGAACATCTCCCCTACACTGAGATCATCTTCTTGTCACTTTCAGAAACTGAGTGAAATGGTCCATTTCCTGTCTGTCTAAAGGGGAAAGATATATACCAACAGCATGTGTTTCAATTAACATTATGAGAAAGTTTTATCATACAAGAAACTTCCGAAACTAGAACACGAATGTTTCATACCTGTCAGAATTCTCAGAAAAACAAAATTCTGTATGGTTCTCCAGGTCTTGAGAATTGTATAATGTAAATGGACTGAAACATACGTAGAGAGAAAACAACAGATAAAATATTTCGTTCTCGCATATTCCTTGCAAGTCGTATGACAAAACGTAAGAACTGGCTTCCATCTGTCTTTCAGTGACGTGTTTCATTGGAATAAACACTTGCTGCACTGTATTATTACTGACGTCTTACGGAAGTATATTCAGAACTGTCTTCATGCAAGGTGTATATTTCGTTACATCTATACCATAAAAACTCGATTTCTGTTATGATATTCACGATAAAAAAGGTAAAGTGATCCCGTTACAGGCCCGGTGTGACCCAGAGGGTGGGTAGAGGTATAGCTCTACTGTTATATGACCGCAGCACTAGAAGGGGGTGAGTGGTCAGCAGCACGCCTCGGCCGCACTTTACCCCCGGCAAAGACCCGGTTCCCATTGAACAGTATGATATTCGTGGTGCCAGCGGTTATCTTAGGCCTGTCGTGAAATATAATTTGTGCAGAGTGACAATTTACAATGCCGTTTCGCTAGAGAACCGAAACAACGACTTACTTACTCCATGGTGCAGAGTCCTTCTTGAGAAGCTAACTGGTTTGCAGCTAGTCAAGATATTCCCCGCATTTCACGGAACCCGAAGGTTCATTACCGCACTCACAAGCGTCCGCCACC
>Ga0123352_10016788_pt1 | contig 11667 bp, 5 predicted proteins | sample TergutLab28metaG_FD_89700 | JGI IMG/M metagenome (GOLD analysis project Ga0123352, IMG submission 89700) | Labiotermes labralis P1 segment gut microbial communities from Petit-Saut dam, French Guiana - Lab288 P1 | ecosystem: Host-associated > Arthropoda: Insects > Digestive system > Gut ...
TCAGGAGCTTGCGACTTATTTGTTGAGTTATTTCATGGGTTGTATTGCTCTGGTTCGATGTGTGTTAGTGTTACGTTGTGGTTTGGCTGAGGTGGTGTGGTATCCGTATGCAGGCTTTCAGCCCAAGCCAAACCACAACGTAACACCAACACACATCGAACCAGAGCAATACAACCCATGAAACAACTCTACAAATAAGTCGCAAGCTCCTGAGGATGGATGTATTAACATCCGAAACATGTTGAGCATTAAATAATGCAATAAAAAAGAAAGTTACATCAAGTTGATCTCTCTTTATTAAAAAATCTGAATGTACTTACACTTGCACCACCAGATTTTGTTACGCTGTCTTCTGGCCATAATGACGTGCCCCGTGTCGTGGAAGCAACTTCTGCGACATACGCGGCGTACCGATAGTCTAAACACAAGGCGATTTTTTTCCGTGGGTTTTAAATGTGTTGTGTAGGAAAAAAGTATGAGTAAGCAGTGGATGAACAGTAACCGGCCAGAGGGTTAATGTTTTATTAAACGCAGTAACTGCAGGAGTAAAAACGTGGGTGAAAGTTTAATTGCACTTATTATACTGGAACTGGTGGAAACATTAGTTTGTTGAGCAACACAGTGGTAATGATAGAGTAATCGTTATTACCGACAAGACTATCAAGTGTACAGTTGACACTGACAGAGGCATGCAGTGTGCGATGGTCGGTGGAAACAAATCTCGTCATTGTATTGGATGCTGAAATCTGCTATGATCTGTGCCCTGACATTGGATGAGCATTAAATTCACGTGCATCTATTAACTGTTTGTAACTCTAAAGTTGTCCCTGCTCATGTCATGAAGGTGTATAGGGGGAATATAAGTAGAACTCCACTCATTCTTGACCTCTGCACTCTATGGAGGTCAGTGGTCAACTTCACTCCTGAGATGATTCATGGCTGGAGAAAGAACCCCCACACCCATTGAATAAGGGGCTGGGTTGACCCCAGAGCTGGTCTGAACATTTTGGAAAAGAAACGGGTCTTTTGCCACTGTCAGGATTTGACCCCTTGATTGCCCAGCCCATAGCATAGTCACTATACTGACTATGTTATTGATACTCAAATTAGAAGTCAAAACTACATGATTTTTAAAGAAGAAGCATCAACAATTTAATATTCCCTGTTATTACCAGTTTTAAAATAAATGTAACCTTTATATGAGGTGTTACAATGTATGCCTCAGATCCATACCATAAGAGGGTATGACACTGAAGACAAAAACAGATTTAGAAATAAAGGAAAGGATCACAACAGTCAAACACAACAGTATTTTATATAATTCTTAAAATATATTAGTATTTAAAAACAGATTTGATTTCAGTAAAATTTAAATTCACTGTGTACTTCGTTGTGTTCTTCACAGGGAAGGCATGTTTAGAAGGTTGTTACTTGTTGTTTAATAGGAAACAATGGACATGTACACTTATTGGCTCTTTATTTAAAGATCTCTAAAACCGATGTGGAAGAGGTGTGTGGGACATAAAATGGACATTTCATTTCTGTCTACAGCTTCTGCTAAACACTCATTTTCCATCCCATAAATATTTAACATGCTACACTCGAGATGCATCCAGAAACACTGTAGGTGGGCTTGTAAAGTGTTCATTTTCTGATATACATGGAGGCTGGATTGGCTGGCCATTTTTTCACAGAATTCTTAAATATTCATTTCCCTGAAAATACATTCAGCAGATCTTGAATTCTGTGTGTGAAATTTTAGTGAATAGGATTGTGGTGGCATCTAAAAAGTTTTGTCTGTATTCATAATTAATTCTGTTCCTTTATTTGATTTTCTGAAGTGTGTGTGTGTGTTTGGATTGTAGGTTATGTATTGATGCTGTGTCAACAGTTATTCAACATCCATTGATACAAAACATTGTATTTTCCAGACTTTCAAGTATTTGATGACTGTATATGAATGGATGAGACAGTTCACCACAAGTCTGTAATTTTTTTAACTTCAAGGCTATAAAACTGCATTCTGCATGGTTTAAGATGAACATCATACAATAACATGTCAGATAATTTTTAAAGAGAGCCATAGTTGTAGTCTCAAATTGTTTTTATACATTTATATATGTTTTCTTGTATGAAGGTGATTTCGAGCATAAAATAAGAAATAATTTGGTGTTTATTTGGCATTAATATATGTCATTTGATACTTCTTACAGTATAATTGCTGTGGTGTCCTCTCAGATGCTGATTATATTAATACAAAATGGCAAAATGAAAGTATGGGAATTTCCACTCGTTCAAGAATCAATGTGCCTCCTACATGCTGCATACTAGCCAACACAGATGTGAGTTGCAATTACATGCCTACGATTTAAGAAGAGAATATAAGTCCCCAGTTTGGTTATTAAGCTGTGTTTGGATGAATGTTTACAAAACAAAGACAGTGTTTTTTTATTCCAATGTAATGGTAGTGGTGACAGGAAAATGTGTCATCAAACCACTAACGTGGAACATATATATATATATGATGCTTAGTATTCTGTATTTTAAGTGTACAGTGTGTGTGTACAAAGCTATTTTATTCAAACATTACCTTGTAACACTTTTTGCAAATAACATAGCAGTTATTACTATGGCACTGTAATTGATCTGATTAAAATATAACATTGTATTTGGCCGAAGCTGAAAGAAATAACAACAAATTTGAATGTTTTATGGCAATTTGAAGTGGTAAAATATTCTTGGACAACCAGTCTCAGTGGTGCAGAGCAATATGGTGGGTAAACACTCTTGATCTTTGTACATCACAACATGACAGCATCATTAATTCAGCTTCCCAAGTTAAACAACTGTTTGCTGGTTGATATTGAGGTAATTATGCATGTGACTTTGCCTGCCATCCGTCACAGGCTGGTGGCTGTTCTTGAAGCAGGGGGCCTTAGTGATTGATATAGGATCTGTGCTCTTTACCCATCACATCCCACCCTGCTGGTGGAGGCAGAGAAGGTTTTCATAGCATTACTTTTCTGCTCCAAATTGATGAGGCTATTGAACAGAAAGGTACTGTCACTTATGAATCATTGTTTTTGTTATGAATGACATTTACTAACTGCGTCTCCTGTGCTTGTTCCATAATTAAATATTCTGGTTTGTTTGTGATATTATTAAAGTAGTGCCTCTACAAACACACATACACACATGTGCAAGTAACATTCTGTGTGCCCACCATGTAGGCATATGGGGAATGGATTTATAACTTAATGACTTAATGCATTCGTAACTTCGCACTAGATGAAGATGTGTGGTTAGTCATGCCTTAGCCACATTATGCCTGTAGAAATAGCTCCTCAGTACCCAATGAGTAGGAGGCTGGAAGGGCTCTAGAGCTGGTCTGGACACTTTTGAGGAGAGAAGTCACTTGTCCATGCCAGTAATAGAAGAATAATTTCTTGGTTGTCCTGTCCATATCTTGGGCACTGTACTATACTGCAAATTTGACTTGTATTGATACATTGTTACTTGTTCATAGAACACCCACAAAAGCCTGCCATACTTCTAGTGATTTACTCATTTGGAAAGAAGAACCAATCATTATGTTTTTAGTTTCTAATAAAATTTATAAAAGTTTGTACTAGTTCATGAAGGTTATAAATCAGTAGTTGTAGTTTCTGTATCTAACAGAACAATGCCAAACAAAGACTTATGAAGTTTAAGCCTGTTCAAGTTTCAATTGAATATGTACAAAGGACTGTCTTCTTGTTCTCTTGTTTCATTCCTGCATCCTGTTTACCATTTAGGTTTCCAATGCTGGAAGTCCAATTATTGTAGTGTCAAGATTCTTCAGCGGCACTGTAAGTGGTGAATGTGCATAGTTATGCAGTCCCAAAGTGTGCATGGTGTCCCTGTTGTGGCACAAATATTTACTGTCACATTTCTGTTGCGTATGTGTAAAAATTTATTCCTTAGTATTATGCTGTAACTTCTATAAAAGAAAGCAGCTGCCAGTTTTTAGTTCCTGTTTATTAGTTTTGTGTGATACATGTGTCTGAAACAGAGATAGCATTTTTGCTATTAGATGAAATACTAAATGAAAGACAGATTGACTAAATTTGTGATTATAGTATTATTAGGAGGTCTGTACCCTGAAGTTTTTTGTGACAAATTTCTGAGAGCCATCTGTTATGAAAAAATAGTGGCATTTAGAATATTTACCATATTTATTCATATTTATAATGTTTCTCTGACACACATATGGATTTGGTGTCTTTGTGGGAAGCCAAACACATTCATTCTTTCACATTATAACCTAGTGTGGCAGTGTGGAAAGAATTTGTGTCCTTTTATGTGTGTTTGGTTTCTCAGGGCAGACTGTGGAAGCTGTAAAAGGATCCAGAAATTTAAAAACTCAACAGACATACTTGGTTAGAGAAATGTTGACATGAATATGAGGACAGACATACTGACAGTGTCCATTTGATGTACTGTTTTTTGTAAGCAGAGGCTTGTACATACGTTGTCTTAGAACATCAATCCAAGTAGTGAAATCTGTTATTTTACAGTATAAATTGTCTGCACCCAAATTAGCCTTCATCCACTACTCAATGTACCTTCCAACTGAAATAGTTGAATATCAAAAGAATTGTATACAGATAGCAGGGAAAATGTTATGTTTCACATTTTTACCCCTGTTGTTGAGATATTCTGGTATGTGAATTCCACTGTGCTCAGAAACTATGGTCACATAGCCTGCAGAGAGAGGGGCATTATCCCAGTCGAGGACAGGATAGTATCTTCCCTGAAGCTATCTTCATATGCAAGTTTAGTGGATTTTCTGTGTTCTTGATGCTCATTGTTATGGTTATTTGGGACAGCAATGTCAGTAATGTGTTTTGGTTGTATTATTGTGTCTGTAATTGTAATGAAGATCTGTTTTGCCAATATTTTTATGTCATGTTCACTTCAAGGATGATTTTGTTAGGCTTTATGGTACTGTTTTCAGTTTGTGTTCCTAATGTAGAGTGTAAGCATAGTTACTTTCTGCTGGGTGGTAGGCTTGTAGTGTATGTTGTAGTTTTATCAAGACTACAATATAAGATCCATGGGCGTTACTGATTCATGACTAATGCAACGTGAGTTGCACTACAAGTGCAAAGCACTTCGACAGTTTTATTCATGCATGATATAAGAATGGTAATATTAGTTTATAAGGGTAATTTTTTTCTGTCATTGGTTAGTTAATCGTATTCACGGTTATTTAACACTTTAATCCATATATAGGCTGTTATGACTTTCTCTAAAAGTGTGGGATTTGGGGTTTTCATAGTGGTGTTGATTGTGATTCAAGTCTTCTGGGATGTTTGCCTCATCAGCTGGTAAATACAGCTGCTTCCTTCTTCAGGTTCTAGCAGTTCACGCAGATTGTTAGATCATAAAGATGGAGCCAGCATCCCTAAAAATTGGAATCTTCTCCTTGAGTGTTTCAGCAACAGTAAATGGCATTAATATGTAAGATTGTGTCTCTTATGTGATTATGCACCTTTTTTCTGAGTAAAATTTGATGTAGTATTACTGGCTTTCTGGACTTAATGATTTGTATATGATTCAAAGAGAGCAAAATGTTTTAGAAGCTGGATCTCATTCCATCTTTGGGTGAAAGATGTTGCACCTGCTCACTTCATTACAAAGATCAAATTTCTTCCTAATGGTGGTCAATTTACAATACAATTTATTCTGTTTGAAATACTTCTAGATTATAGATAAATCCCAAAAACCAGGTGTAATAGACTGTTGCCAGAATCCAGTAGTATTGATATATCCATAATAATTATGAAATGCAGAGATGATAGTCTGGAAATTAAGCCATAGTTTTATAATTAAATGGGCTTCTTTGACCACTTGCAGTGATCAAAACATGTTGGGCATAGATCTGCCACATTTTGTTTTTCCTGTAACTTGGCATTGTAAGTATTCTTGTCTAAAAAGTTGCATTTGACAATTTTTAATATATTTTGTGTAGAGAAACAATATTTGTAGGTTAATTTACTATACCAGTATGAACATAAATTAATTTTTCAGGCAGCTTCTAGTCAGGCATCCAGTTTCATCCAAATATGTTAGTTGATTTGGGAGACAAAACATGTAAACAAACAGAAAAGAGATCTGATATGATCATTATAAGGTCGCATCTTACACAGATTGTCAAGGATGCACAAAAGAACTGGTGTATGTGCACAACTCTCTTGTCAAAGAGTCAGCTGTTGTAGTGTAGAAGGTGTCTTACCTCCTCAGCAGTTATAAACCTGAGGCCATATATTTATTGTTAGAATTTATTTGATTGTGAGCACACCCCTACTCACATACAATGATTTCTTAACTGTGCTAGTAACTTCTAAGTGATGACTTGTGAATTGTCCATTAAAATGTATGTCTGAAGTTTGAGCTGTGTATTATATGCATGACAGTGTTTTGCCTTGGCAAACCATTGAGAAAAGCAAGATGGCAAGATTTCATAGAAGGAATAGAAAAGGTTTGTTAGCTTCTTGGAAGTGTTTTGTTTGTTTTTGGCTTAAGCAGTGTCCCAGCACCCTATTTCGGTGGCCTCCAAAATTTACTCTTTTAGGCTTTTTTTGATGATAACTCACAAGAATCTTGATCCTGTAATCAAAATTAATAACACTTATTGTTGTGTATGCAGTTGTTGCAAGTTCTACTGTAGTGTGATAAATAGCATTATGACAGCTGTGAAACATAAATTCTTTTCATGTAACCATGTTGTCCCTAATGAGAAGGAAAGTCTGCCTTCAGAAGCTGGTGTATTTTAACCCTTGAAAATTTAAGGGAGTTTAACAAGTCCACTCATAATTTGGAATTCATTTTTTGATTATGATTGTCAAGTATAAATATTTTTTGAGATCTCAGTATAGAACATTTGAAGTGATGAACATGTAAGGGAATCATGATTAAAAGTGGGGAAATATATCCATAATGCAGTAACAGCAGTCACTTTTGTGGGCAGGTGGAGGAACCATGGCAGCATCCACAACCAAAAGATGAGACAGCATGCCAGAATAGTGAAGTGGATAAACACAAGCTAGCAAGACACAAAGAGGTACTTCTCTTTGTTTTTCTTTAGTTATTTTAATATTTAATTGTCTTGAATAATAGCAACAGCTTAGACAGGAGCAAACATCAAATCGTGATTGACTGAATGAAGAAACTGAATAGTAATTACAACTCATTGTTTCTCTCTATGCCTACTGTCATTTTGATATTACTTTGCATTTAGATGCATGGGAATAAACTTAAATTCTTATAAAATGTTTATATTCCCCTGTGAATCCAATGTACAGTACACCAATACTGCTCCATATTAATTTACAGTCATTGTACACTGTAACTCATGCAGTGAGATTGGAAGATGCTGAGCTTTAGACTGAACCACATCAACATTCCTATACATTTGGTTCATTAGGCTTCATTTCCATATGTATTCTCCAATGGTAAATTCTGAACAATATGACCAAAGTTTGGGAAATTATGTGCACAGATTGTTTTGCTGGATGAAGAAATTCATACAATACAATCATTCTTTCGGATTTTCACCTCTGGCTTTGTTTGTCATTCAGTTGTTGGCAAACTGCTGTGAGTGCTACAACACACATGCACTCACACATATAACTAATGACTTTTTTTTCATACTTTACTTTACTTTTCTGAATACAAAATTATTTGTATTGGTCATTACTAAAAGGTAAAGGTAAAGTGATCCCGTTACAGGCCCGGTGTGGCCCAGAGGGTGGGTAGATGTATAGCTCTACTCTTCCATGACCGCGGCACTAGGAGGGGGTGAGTGGTCAGCAGCACACCCCGGCCGCACTTTAACCCTGGGAAAGACCCGGTACCTGTTGTACAGGAGGCTGCGTGGGCCCCAGGGCCGGTCTGGACAGGCAGAAAATCTCGTCCCCACTGAGATTAGATCCCGGACCGTCCAGCCTGTAGTCAGTCGCTATACCAACTGAACTACCCAGCCCACATTGGACATTACTACTTTTCTGAAATGCTCACAACTAGTATAGTGTGGCCACATAGATATATCACTGACATTAAAACTTGGTGAAGTATATGGAAGTAGAATAAAAATGAAGATATTTTACTTCCATTCCAGGGCTGTTTAGAAGATGTTGTGAAGTGGTTCAAGGAAGACACAACATTACTTATTGGCCTTGGAATTGGCATAGCTTTCCTCCATGTGAGTAATTGTTTTTGGAACTACAAATATACTGAGGAATACTGTCTTTTGGGATGTGATGACATGTAAAATGGTAGAAATTTACCGACGTTTCATAGGAACCTACAGCTTCTGAATTTATGCTGAAATTTTGATAAATTGTTATTAAGTGATAATGACTAACTGCCCGTGTCATCCGTTTCATCATTTTCTCTCTTTTTTGCTCATATGACCAATTTCAGCCTTATTATTTAATTAAAATTGATAAATAAACTCTGAATTTATCTGACTATTTTTTCTGAATGTTACAGATGTTCGGGATGATATTTTCTATCATTCTTTGTCGAAATCTGGGAGACAGTTTGGCACAAGGGCACTGAGGCCTTCTGCAGACTGACCTCATCAAGAATCTCATCACCTCTGAAGAAGAGGGGGCACCTTTCCGGTTAACAGGAGTTCATTTTGCTTGTAAATAATTGTCAGTGTTGTGTGTTTCAGTGGCTGTTCAAATGGTTGTGATGTGACTGAAGCAGCATTTGTCTGTCCTAAAGCAAACTGGATATCCATTGTGTTACAGTGGAGGTTTGTTACTGTAAGTTCATTAATATATTTTCATCAGCTAAAATGAATGTACATGAAACAGTCAAGAACATCTAATGTAATGTTAAATGTCATTATAAGAGAGATCAATAAAGGATCCAAACTACTTCGGTATTGTTTATTACCAGTTAACATGAGCAGCACACTATGGCCCTGGGGTCGACTCAGCCTCTAACAGAAATGAGTACCAGGAGCATTTCCTGGAGGTAAAGGCGGCCGGTGCGTAGGGCTGACAACCTTACCACCATCCTGTGCTGTTGTCATGTAATATGGGAACCTTAACTTCCTGGAACCCTCTGGGCCACTCCAGGCCTGTAACAGGACTGCTTTACCTTTATGAGCAACACAACGTGAAGAGTGGAGGTAGAACTCCATACGTTCTTAATATCGGCATCAGATGGAATTGGCCATCATCATTTTTTTGTGATATTTTAATTCTCGTTCACTGGTGATTTTCACATGAGAAAATGTTATTGGGGTTTATTTTGTTGCTGTGAATCCTCAGTAAGTATGTGAGATCCTGAAATTCAGTGAAGTAGTTGGGAACATTGCAAATTTTTGAGTTCATACTACACACTTCGTTTAATGATGAAATACGAACAGTACTGATTGTAAGTAAACATTGCATTCACGTCTTAATTGGATTTTTGATAAAATACGTTATATGGGAATTTAAGTGAATATGGTTGGATACCAAACCATTTTGCAGGAAAATGTGTAAAGGGAACTGTCAAATTATTGTGATTCCGTTTTAATTGTTAATTATATATAATAAATTTGTGTTTAAGTAATTGTACTCGGAGCCAGAATATGGCCAAAACAACAACAACATTAATAATAAATCGTTCGTAAGAATAGTTGGATTCCCGACCGAGATTCGAACCGGTGTCATCCTGAATGTAAGTGCCAACGTGGTTAGTACTACAAGATAATAAGCACTCGGCTTACGTAATACCGCCTCCGATAAGGTCACCTATTCAAACATGGCAGAAAGATACTGAAGTAGGCTGGTAAATCAGGGGTGTTAAAAGTGGTAATGCAGGATAACGCTGTAATGTGAATGCAGTGCAAAGGTTACAGCAGCCACTGTCGGCTTTTGAGACTCGTTGCTCTTAAATGGTTAGCATTCGTGCGTCATATTTAGACTTCGGCCCAAAAATCGTTTGTCGGAACTTAGATTTTTCCTTGGCTTTTCTCAGTCGCGTACAACAAATGTTCAAAGACTAGCTTAAAATATCGCATCCTCTTCCTTCCCTATCCTTTAAAATACATACTTTGCATTCATCGTACGTACGACGCTGTAGCCTATTTTTACCCTTCCCCATTTCTCGACAGCCGTAATGGGCCTAGGACTCCTCTGGACGAGTGATCAGCTCGTTGCAAAGACCTCTACCTGACAACACACTACACTCACAAGAGACGGACAACCATACCCCCGGGATTCGAAGCCGCAATCCCAGTAAGTGAGTGGCCTTAGACCGCGCGACCACTGGAATCGGCGCTGTAACCTGTGCCGTCAGAAAAATGTACGTAGTTAATTAGGTCAACAGTCACGTTAGTGCATTGACTGACTTAGCCTGAATCCAAAGCGGAAGAATCAGGGATGGATTCCATACAGTGAGGTCTCTGAGAATTTTTGATTGCCTGTTATGCATTGATTGCTGCGCGTTGCTATGCAACAAATAGTTGGATCTGGGACATAGCTGTAAAGGGATCGCATTTCCGTAGGACGGTTAGAATCTTGCAGGACGCCAATTCATGGGGACAAATTTGTATTGTGTGTTGTAAATTATGTAATTGTGTGAAGGGATTTGACGGGTTTTGCGGAGGTAAAAGTCACGACTGGTCATCTGGCTTATAATCTATACAGTTGAGTTTCGGAAGAACTTGTGGTCTCCGTTTCCAGAATAGAAAAACCCTGAAGATGTCCGTAGGAGATTCCACTGATAACGTACCAAACTACATAGTATTATGACCAAGAATACCGCGATCGTTATTTCCATAGTGGATTTGCTTCCAGGTTTGAAGTCAGAATTAAATGCTGTAAATATCCACCTTCCAAGACGGTGATAAGATATCTCATGTCACTCAAACATAAGCCATTTGTCAAATTTATTGCGTTACATTAGCTTAGTATCATGTCTGCTGTTACTTATCACTTGAGTGTTTGGTTGCTGCAGGTGACAAACATCTGCAAGTCTGTCAAACATGATCGACACCTTCAAAAATTGACGGCAGCTGAATCATTATGAAATCGCAAATTGAAACATGCTGTACGGTAAATTTGAAATACAAATACATGATTTTCTATATATATAAAACCATCGATTTTGGCTACTTTTGATCACTTTGTATAGGATATAGTTGTAAATACTGTTCAAAACATCTGTAGATCTGGAAAGCAGAAACAAATATAACATTGTGTCTTCAAATTTCTATCAGGCTTTTTACATGTTTCATTGCTATATGCCTTACCTGCTTTCTTGGCAATTCACAAAACAATTTAAAATCACGGTCTAAGAAAGAGTAAAGCAATACAACGTTTTGGTCGGGAGGCCTGATGGGAGGAAACTACTTTAGAGACCCAGGCATCTGTCGGAGGATAATGCTGAAATTGATCGGGGATGTAGCATGTGGATTGCGTGCACCTATCTCGGGATAAGCTCCTGAAGCAGGCTGTCGCAGACGAAGAATCGGTTACCTACGAGTTTTCGGCATTTATAAAGGTCGTAACATTCTTCGACTAGCTGGGCTTTTTTTGGGGGGGGGGGGGGTTATAGGGAATAACCACCGGGGTGGGCAGGACCACAAAACGAAAAATTAAACCAAAAAACCATCTTACA
>Ga0123352_10016791_pt1 | contig 11666 bp, 6 predicted proteins | sample TergutLab28metaG_FD_89700 | JGI IMG/M metagenome (GOLD analysis project Ga0123352, IMG submission 89700) | Labiotermes labralis P1 segment gut microbial communities from Petit-Saut dam, French Guiana - Lab288 P1 | ecosystem: Host-associated > Arthropoda: Insects > Digestive system > Gut ...
GCTTGCGACTACTTGGTGCGTTATTGTGTAGGCTGTATTGTGCTGACTTGAGGCGTGTTGGTGTTATGTAGCGGGATTGGCTGTTGGTGATGTGGTATCCGAGTGCAGGCTGAACCACTACTCCGCAAGCTCCTGAAGATGGATGTATTAACATCCGAAACATGTTGAGCAGTAAATTGACATATTAAAGCAAATGTCATCAAGTTGGTCTACCTTTATTCAAATATCAAGATGATGCACGGTCCAATATGCAAAAGAGTTACACAAGTGTGTCGATGCAGCTGTTGGTAATACAATTTACAATTTCACACGTTTCATGCTAATGAATATCAATGTTTAAATCTTTAAAATATTAAAATTTTCCTATTTATAATAAAAGGGCTAAAATAATTTGTCATTACAATTCTCACGAAGTCCTGTATCTTGGCCGTATATACAATCTATATGTTGATGCTGTCGTTGTATTGGCCCGGTGTTTACGAGCTCCCTGAAGATGGCCCAGTAGTGTCGAAACACCTAGGAGCAGTATAATAATTTGTCAGTTAATTGTGCATTGTAATTTATTGTCCGTCTTATACAACAATATGATGTAAAGTTAAGTTATGTACAATTAATAAAGCTACATGTCCTGAAGATGACCCCAAGGTGTTGAAACATGTAGCTTTATTAATTGTACATAACTTAACTTCACATCATATTGTTGTGTAAGACGGACAATAAATTACATTGTTATATTAGCACAACGGGATGGAACACCCACAATTTATAATTGTGCATTGGTTCGTCATTGTACAAAATAATAAAAGCTGCTTTGTACAAGCGTTAAAATAACAGGAATTAACACTTTGAAGATAGAAATTCTTCCCAATTACTTCCAAAAATTAATTTCCTGTGTTACAGAAATGTCACTGCACTACAAAGAGAAATAAATTTATTTTGTTTACGGAAATAATCGCTGTAATTGTGACCATGATACGAGGAACACGTGGCCATGCCGTGTGGACAGCGCCACCACCATCATCGTCTTCATCGTCATGCTTTCAAGGACACATGCATCGCGGCCCGTTCCGGTCTCAATATAACAATCCAAAAGCCTCTTCAATGGGCGTCCTTGGTTCCTGTTTCCTGCTGCTTGATATTTCATAACAGACCGCAGGAGTCTGACTCTGTCAGTTCTATCTACATCCTATAACTATCCACTTACTATTACAGTTGTGAATTTGTACCAAAACTGGCTGTTAAGTTCCTTCAAAGTATCTTTATTTCTTTATGGTCAAACAACGTGTATTGTGAGTTTCTCAAAATAAATCACGTCTGCTGCTACGCTTTCTTATTTGCTTTGGTCTTTCAGTGTCAAATTTTCACTGCCATATAGTAAAGTTCATACTGGACAAAACACAGAGGCTCTTAATATTCAAGAAATTGGTGCATATATTTTCTGCTGGGCTTTAAAGATTAAATGAGTGTGTGATAATGATAATCCAGGAGTTGTGAGTAACAGAGTTTTCTTGAAGTTCCTCAATATTAGATTCATATTCAGTAGCAGAAGTCACTGCCTTGTCTCAGTTTCCGACATGCAAGCCGGCCGTCAGGACTAAAAGGTTGGAAAACAACAGACACCCCTTGTGAACATACCACCACTGTTATACAAAGAGCAGATGTGAGTTCAAGGTGTGACGCTAGTGTGTCACGGGATGTTCCTAGAATATCACCTAAGTGTGCACTGTAATTCTGCAGTAGTTTTTGTCCGGTGGAACACAGCCCGCTATGGAATAAGTGACGAACCGTCGACAGAATCATCGCTGAAACTAGAGCTTTTCGCCAGTGAATTCTGCCTCAACAGATTTCTGCCTTCATCCGGACCAGTTTGTTACGGCTCATTATAAAAATTTTACGTCTCACGCTAGGTGCTTTTAGAAGTTGTTCTCCACGGAAAGTTAACTAACGCTCACTTTAAATTCCTGCTTGTCCAGCGAACCGGACACAATCTGCCTACACCAGTACATTACTTCCTATCTATAAATCACGTCAGATTTTTTACATAAAATACCTACGTCTCGACCACTCCCCGTCTATGTTCTTTGGGATTAACCTAATTAAACATTCAAATCTAAATCAACAACAGCTGCTACGGGAATGACAAAGTTACAGAGCAAGCATTTCTCGAAACGTCGGCCACTTAGTTATACATCCATTCTCACACGGTATACAATCTGGGAATATGATGTTTATTGGACCATGCATCATTGTGATAACTGAAGAATAAAAAAAAAATAGATGCCACTTATTATTTTATTGTACTTCTTATTGACTCAACATGTTTCGGGCACTACTATGCCCATCATCAGGAGCTCGTGACTATGATGTTGATCACCACATTGGTCGTTTCGTTCTTGGCTGTAGCCCGGACACTACTCCAGCCTAACCGCACCTAACCTCCAACCTACAACAAACCAAGAACGAAACGACCAATGTGGTAATCAACATCACAGTCGCGAACTCCTGATGATGGGTATAGTAGTGCCCGAAACATGTTGAGCCAATAAGAAGTACAATAAAATAATAAGTGGCATCTAGTTGGTTTTTCATTCTTCAGTAATCTGGGAATAGTTGGTTAAACTGACACCGAGAACATTTTTAACGAAATTTCGACTTAGTAACAAATCTGACACCTGAAAAAAATTTGAATAGAAGACACTGAAAAGGATGTCATGCTTTCCATGGCAAACAATCAAATGAGAAGAGCGAAGGCCAGTGAGTTCAGTTAAGATATTCTGTGGGCAATTTGTGTCTAGTTATTTATGGTCGCTCACTGGGCGGTAATTTGTGCGGGTGGACGGCATAGAATAAGAAAGCTTATTCCTTGCAAACAGGTAAACGATTGGCACTACGCGGCAATATGAAATTTAGGGCCACTTTAAAATGTTTATGGGCCCAATTCAAATATAAATCTGGGGGACCTATTTATGCGTAGTCCTGAACTGACAGTGCAGATGGAGAAATGTGAGAATTTACAAAAGAAACACGTTTAGACAAAAAAAAAAAACAGAATACAACCGGCCAACCGGCCTTTTGGGGGCTTGTGAAACGTTGGAGATTTCTGCAGTCACACATTTGTGAAGCCCCAGACCTGTCCGGATGGGTCTTGCTCTTCATGTCAGATCATAAGGTCAGTCCATACTGACTCCTTACTCTAGACAGAGGGCCCACCCACCCACACACACACACACACACACACACACACTGGACCCCACAGTCGGTCTGGACAAGAAGGTCATGTGCCAAAACCCCACCGTCGCCGGTAATCGAAGCCCGATTCCCCAACGTTTTAGCATTCAGCCTAACCACTATACCAACAGTCACCGGTCTCATTTTTTTCTCTGCACCTTCTAAAAACTATATAAATATCTTTACATAACATTATGTTTTTCAGTTTGTTAAGAGATGCTGCACCATTGCGTCAGCTCTATGTGAATATTGCACCGTGAAAGAATGAAGACTGCCATGGCGGATTCTAAGGCATGATAGCAGAATCTCCCCAGCAAAAAACACAAAAATACCTTACGACAGTTGGCCTTCGAACCGCCAACCGAGCGCGGTGGGTACCGAACATGGAACGAGAGAGCAAACCGTTCATCGGTAATGTTCGGTACGTCCGAACTTACGGACCACCGTCACACAAATGATTCCGTTATTTAGTTGTCCATAATTAGCCTTACGCAGCATTTTAGTCTGACAGCAAGTGAAAGAGTGTGAGCTGTAGGTCGCCCTTAGTTCGACTCCCCGTTTACTTGCAGTGATATAGGCTATCAACGTGTGCATGTGAATGCTGCAGTTTGTACTGTTATCCACCACATGGCCTTTCCTCTTACTGCGGAAGAACGTCAACAGTAATTACGTAACTCCTAACTACACAGTCGATATCCTCCACGGAACACGCCCTATTCACCTGGCTGTGGCGTTGCAGTGAGGCCAGACTTAGCCAGGGGTTCACACAAAATCCACAAAGTCTATGTCACAATTACAGAAGACTGTGGAACGTCCAGACCCGCTCTGAGGCCCACCCAATGAATACCGAGATCCTTTCCCCTGGGGTAAAGCGCCAGGGGCGTGAAGTTGATCCCTCACCTCCATCTAGCGATGAGGTTAAGAAAGAGTGGAGCTATACATCTACTCCCCCTATACGCCTTCATGGCTTGGACAGGGACAACTTTACCTTTAGTGTTTTACATTGGAAGAAACAAATTTATGAAGCTCTGTGAATGCTGCCATAAAATTAAATCGCTTAAGCATAATAAGCTTCTGTACACAGGCGTCGTTTTATACATGTAATGTTTTATTGTATTTACTACTAGCGTGTCGCTGCAGGAAAATGTTCAGTCGGTTGCTTTTTCCCCATTCACCAGCAACAGTGCTACAATACAGTGTTGTGTTGGCCCCCGGGAGGGATCAAGATGGTCTACAAAGCAAGGCAGTACCTGTACAGGCCTGACCGGGTCCTCGGGTTTCCAGGAGGATGTGATTCCCAGAATTAGTAGAAAACTGGCACACGGTCCTATACACCTGCCGCCTTTACCCCCACAGGAGATACCCCTGGTACTCATTTCCCTTAGAACAGCGTTTCTCAACCTTTGTGAGACCGCGGCCCGGTAAATTCTTTTTTCATAAGACGAGGGCTCGGTCCCAACAGACTTACTCGTCAGTGCCTTCACAATTTTTTTTTAAGTTCAATACATTAAACTAACTTATGTATTAATAATTAATTATGGCACAATCATAAAGAGTATTAGTACACTTATGTGTACGGTGTGGCATGTTGACAAATATAAAATTACATTTAAATTAGTTATCAATTCCAGGAGAATCTCTCGCGCCCCGGTATAATTGATGCCAGGGCCCGGTACCGGGCCGCGGCCCGGCGGTTGAGAAACACTGCCTTAGAAGCTGAGTCTACCCCACGGCTGCGACTGTCTGCACTGTAGCAAAATAGGTGGTTTGTGTTTTTCTTGAGCAACCGGCTTTGCCTGAACAGAACTCACATTGGCCGCTTCAAATTTCATCATGTCTTCTCATCCGCTATTTTAGTATTACTGTTTAAAGGAAAACGAAACTAAGAATTCTGCATGTGCTTCAGTGGCATACCGCTTGTATGAATTTTACATTCTGAGGACCGTGCACCGTGATATATTCTTATAATAAAACCAAAGAGAAGCACTAAATTCTCAAATTTATTTTTAGAATAGGACTTTATATGTTTCGGACAGTATCTCTGTCCATCATCAGGAGTCTAGAACTGTACACACAGCAATACATACCTGTATGTATTGGATTTATTATAAGAATGCTCGTATGAAGTTTCGCAAAAACTGCTCAGCTGGTTCAAAAGTTGATATGGAGGGAGACTCGGACGGCATGTCGATTTCATATCCCTACGCCTCTTCCTTTTGAGACAAAAAGGTAAAGTCACCCATTGACATGCCTATGAAGACCTAGCCAGAGGGCGGAGGTACAGTTCCAACCCTTTCGCAACCTCGGCGCTAGAAGGGATGGGTGGTCAGTATCACACCCCGGTCGTTTTACAATCGTGAAGAGCACGGCGCCCTTTGTACAGGGGGATGGGTGGGCGTCGGAGCCGGTCTGGACAGGTACGGAAAAGTAAGCTTTCACCGGGATTCGACCACCGGACGATCCATTCCGTAGCGTGTCATTATACCGATATGAGGAAGAAAAGTAGGCCAAAATGAACCCAGGAGCCTACAGGTAAGAAGCTCACTATTTGCAATATACGACGAATATTTTAATAGCTGTTAAATTGCCAGTACTTGTTCTCTGACAGTATAGGCAGCCAATCACCGCGAGGGATCATTTCCTTGAAAAAGATAAATAAATATACTTGTGGCATATCAACACTATTTTTGTTTGTCGCCTTGAAATGGTAGCCCAGTTAAAGTAAATTACTAAACAACAAAATTCCTGTGATTTTCAAGGCCGTTAAGCTCCAAATCTTTACTTATGGAACTATCAATCACAGCTGAATCGATTAATCTGGAGAAAAGTTTTTCTAAGACAAAAATAAATTAGCACCTTATCCTAAATCAATGCAACCGCAGCGTATAAAGCAGGTCACGTGTGTTATTACTGCCAGTCTCGTGCAGTCCCATCCCACTCATCTGCCTTCTCAACACAGACGGGTGAAAAGCATAGGAGCATGCCACAGGGCATCCTGTTTAGTCCACTTTCCTTCCTCAAAAGAAAACAAGTAGGTTTATGAGAGAATGATGCGGTGTGTGTGTGTATGTGTGTGATTGCAATCATTTAACCAAAACAATTAAAGTGAAAGGAATGAAAATGGGGAAAAAGAACTCTCCAGTTCACCTTCAGCGAATGTGTGCAAGTAGAACAAACAGGTCGACGGGCTATGACCAATATAGCCATGGGTTCAGCGATGTTGGAGCGCGGGACGATGGGAGGACGATACATGCGTGCTACATGATCGAAAAAAAAACCTTCTTGTACACTCGGTGACAACGTCGTAACGGTGAAAACCCCCACAGGTGTCAATTTTATCTAGCTGGCGTACTACAAACTACAGAACTAAAAACTATGAATGTCACGGGGAATGTGACTATGCTTTATCGTGCGAAAAAAACGCTTGTTGAAACTATAAGAAAACTGATACACTGAGACTTTTCTCGTTAAGAATTGTAGCAATGTATATATTTATGTGAATTTCTTTGACCTCAATAACATGAGTGAAACAAAGTGTGAAGTTCCCAAGTGCTACTCTTCTGCTCGTTTATACAACCACACAGAAGGTGGCTACGAATATGGAGTCGAGATCCGTCTTCATGGGATTACAGCCTCTAGCGATAATAACAATGGATCTTAAGCCACTGGGCCATACAAATGTTGAATCTGGGTCGATATACATTGAAACGAATGGTTTATGGAACTGTGACTCGCTTGGGAAAGGAAATGCTCTGCCCAGTCTAATTTCACATTCTAATTTGACACTCTTTTGTTTTACGATGACAAATGATCACGATATCTGAAGCTCAGACTGCGATAAGATTGTCAGTTTGGAAATACGTGTACTTCGTAAGAAAGTGGTATCTACCACATAGCTCGTGACTCAGACAGGGCAGGTATTCTTCTAACCAAGGACGAAGCTACGAGAGATAATTCGTCATTCTGTTAATGGATGTAAACAAGATGGCTGTTCAACACCTAGACCAGAGAATTCTGCTTACTGTACAAGTACTTTTCTGCCCAATGTGTCCCGACATCCAAAGATCACTGCTTTGTATTAAGTTCCCCCATCCTGCGCCCGCTCGTCCTTCTAGTAAGTGTAGTATTAAAATGAATGTGAGTACAGAGCACTGGCGGAATGATAAGTGACAGGGAAGACTAAAACACTCACAGAAAACACCTGTCTCATTGATAATCTGCCATCATAAACCTTACACGGACTTGCTCAATAGTATCCGAGTATCCGCGGCGAGAAGCCGGTCTAATAGAGACTCGATGTCCGACCAGAACTGGTACAGTACCACATCGACAATATATTCCGGTTTACGTAGGATAAAGGAAATTTACTGTAAGTCGCGTACCGAAGGAAAAGTTTTTTTTTGTCGCGGCTCTGTGAAATAACTAGACCGTTATTTTACGGGTTCTGTTAACACAATCCGGTACTTGTTTCCAAAACAGTGGTTTATGGAATGCCGGTCCTCGTGTTCGAAAATCAAAAAAAGTTACGTCACTTACAATACGAGCTGCTTTCAGTACGAAGTAAACATTTGAATTTTATCAAAATACCCTTTTACATAACACACACTCACACACAACACCTCCCACACACGTGAAGCAAATACCTGAACATAAACTCAGATATCTCTTTAAGATTATCCGGGGTTTTACAAATTATCGTGAAAGTAGTTTATTTGTAGGTTAGTGTAACATCAAAATAACTTCTGCACGGGGTTCTATGGTGTCGAATGGGAAGTGAAAGGTTCAAGACTAACACTAATTCGTGAGACACGTGGAAGTGCTGGCACGGTTATTTTCACTATTTGTTTAATGACGCTCTTAGTGGCTTAAATTACATCCATACACTCGCTGACACCATAATGGCACACAGGGGCAGAAGACGTATAACTGCACTCATTTTTAAACTTCGGTACTAGATGAAGATAAAAGTTTACCTTCACGTTCCCACCGCTTTACTCCCTGCAAGAGTGGGCCCGGTAGCTCAGTCGGTATAGTGACTGAGCTACGGGTTGGACGTTCCGGGATCGAATTCCGGGGGGACGAGATTTTCCGCCCGTCCAGACCGGCCCTGGGGCCCACCCAGCATCCTGTAAAATGGGTACTGAGTCTTTCCCGGGGGAAAAGTGCGGCCGGGGCGTGCTGCTGACCACTCACCTCCTTCTAGTGCCGCGGTCATGGAAGAGTAGAGCTATACCCCTACCCACCCTCTGGGCCACACCGGGCCTGTAACGGGATCACTTTACCTTTACCTTTACATTTGCTGTTTAAACATAGCACTATACAGCGGAGGTAGGTTTCACCTACTTTTTTTTTAAATACAGCTTTTTGGCATAAAAGTAGGGTCTGGATATTTAATGCTGTGCCTTTAAACCTCTGAATGCCTTTGGTGAGGGGTTAGATGGCCTGCTGCTATATGTTGGACCACTGGCGGTTTCCTATATTGGAACACATATTTTGTGTGGTCAGTTTTATGAAAAGGAGAAGCAACAGTTCGGTAGACTTTTCCACAGTTAAGGGGTTATTAATTAGCAAGTACGTATGTGATGGGAATTCAGTTCGTTCAATTTCTGTACTACTTAGGATAGGGAATAGGAGCAAATGCAGAAGGAGGAAAGATATGTTGAGGCAGCAGTGACTTTATCGGAATGGGGATATGGGACTGACCTGCGGACCAACATAACTGATGTAGGCCGCACACAGTTTTTTTTTAACACCGCTCACCTCCCAGAGTAAGTTGCAAATGATTTACTAAACTAGGTGCTAGATTTGGAAAAAAACAAAGATTAAACTGGTTAGGCCATGTTGAACACATGGCTGAGTATAATATTGTGCAGAAGATTAAGAGATGGAAACCCATGTCTAAAAGATCAATTGGAAGACCTAAAACGCGTTGGACAGATGAAGTTTTGGAAGATATAAAGAGCATAAACATAGGCAACTAGAAGAAAGTAGCACAGAATAGAGATAGTTGGAAGAAAGTGGTTGAGCAAGCCAGAACCTTATATAGGTTGTAGCGTTTTGTAAGAGGAAGAGGTGCTAGATTTGGAAGTAATACTTTTCGTGTTGATGAGAAAGGCTCTCTGGCGCTTTGCATTTCGAAATGTCAGAGGCGGAAAGATTTGCTGCGCAGATTCGCCAACGAACAAAAAATGGCTGGAGACTGTACTGCAAAGCTACTGCCTGTCATCCTGAAATATCGCCCTATCAGTCCAAAGGAGCCTCTCGAGTCACAACTCGAGAGATTTGCAAGGAAATAAAATTTGTCCGTGACCTGGGGATAGTTGTCGATAAAAATAATTTTGGTTGTAACTGGGATATTTAGTATAGATAAACCTGCCCTTTTCACTACACAAAAACGACAACAATTGCTGGATATTCAGGGCAAGCCACAGAGTATTGCAGAACGTGGGCTGAGTTGATTTCCCAAACTGCGAACTGAAGGGAATCCTTGACATGAACCAGTAGATGGAGCTGATGAGAGTTGGCCGACTAGGACTGTGCAAAGCTGGGACCGAAGAAGAAAAGGTACCGTTGTGAAGAAAGCGTCTAGTCGGGGGGAACATTTTGTGTACCGCAGAGCAATATTTTCTACTGTGGTCCAATTTAGGACTGTAGACGCGTACATAGCACCGCTGCTGACATTTAAGAATCTTTTCTAATAATACTATATTGTGCGGCAAGGCAAATAAGTACGTGGTTCGACTCCCAATAAATGCGTTTTTCAGAGAATTATTCTTTGCATTACCTTTTTTTTTCAACTTTCGTTTAAAACAATATTATAAGAACGGAAACTTTTTTTTTTAACGGAAGTTTAAACATTTACTATTTAGGTTACACTCAGACACACCACCCTCGGTAGGACTCCTCCGGACGAGTCATCGAGTCGACACAGAGACCTCTACTTGACAAGACACAAAATTCATGAGATACTGACACACATGCCCCGGCGGGATTCGAACCCGTATTCCTTGGCAGCGAGCGGCCACAAACCCACGCGGCGGTTGGGATCGTCGCTGGGACTACATAGCGTTTTTTTTAGTGACTAGTCAATAATTTGTAGGAAAAGATACGGAAGGAAATGTTCTTGTTCAGATTTGATGTACTGCTTACGGTATTTATCTGGAAGGACTGAGAAAAATATGACGAAAAGCCTCAGGACAGCAAAAATGAGCCGAACTAGTGATCACCTGAACAAGAAGCAGGAGTGCAAACCGCGACATACGTTATCAGTGTCGTAAATTACGGTATCCCCGCAGACTACAGTACGAACTGTACCGAACTGTTGCTGCCACAGGAACGGACAGAATTCCCTCACCTGTTGAATCGTGCCATAACATCAGTGGCGCTATGAAAGGGGAAACTGTTGAGTTGTCTTATCTTACGTGCGGTTGTATCTGGTGCTCTTGAAGAACTGAATAAATTTGGTACTTACTACACAGCCAGCAGTCCGACTGAAAGACGAATTCTACCCTTCCTTCAGGAGACATTCCTCCTTTAGAGAATTTCTCTTCCAGTCGCACGAGGGAGAAATGAGCGCTGTAATCCTCACCACCACGAGATGTCTCTCCATGACCCCAGTGTAGCTACTGTACTTACCGTCACTGACGTTCTTGAGTGCACTGATTCACTAACGGTTCGTACGTTAACACACCTACCTGAATGCAGATCATGACAGTGAGCCCAAATGCGAAGGCAACGAGTAAGTGAGGGTGTCCGCCAAAGGCCATCCCGACGACAGTGCCCATGCATCCCAGGAAGATGAGTATTCCCGTTCCTACCAACTCTGCTAAGGCCATCTGTAGAACCTGTGCCCGTGACACGGGCCCGAACAGTGAACCGTCCATCCCCATGATTCGCTTGAACCCTGCGAACAGATGAATGGTTTGTGATACTCATCTAAAGAAGGATGCGTGTAGGTACGTCAGGAACCTCTAATTCGTTGACACGCGACTTCATGAGATAGCACTGTGTAAATATTCATAAACACGTATGTACAAACATATATGTGCAACAGGATTATAAATCGTAAATAAGCTCCTACCTTCCTGCCTGTTTAGGCTGTAAATCATATTCCGAGATTTACGAACAAACGAATTCATAATACCAATACATTAATTTTTTATGTCCCTACAATATTAACATGTGAAAATTAGAGAATATATAAAGGAGTAGACATACAATACATTAACATGGACATTATGGTGATTACAGTACTGATATTTTGAGTTTTAACTAAGGACACATACGTGCGTAGAGCTTGTATTAACCATACTGACCATGTTGCCGTGTTATATGACTGCTATTTTATGTTTGTTTGTTTGTTTACGGCGCCACAGCCCCCCCCCCCCCCCCCCCCCGCCCCGGCCTGCCCCACTATACGGTTTCTAGAAAAAACAAAA
>Ga0123352_10016792_pt1 | contig 11665 bp, 8 predicted proteins | sample TergutLab28metaG_FD_89700 | JGI IMG/M metagenome (GOLD analysis project Ga0123352, IMG submission 89700) | Labiotermes labralis P1 segment gut microbial communities from Petit-Saut dam, French Guiana - Lab288 P1 | ecosystem: Host-associated > Arthropoda: Insects > Digestive system > Gut ...
ATGGGGCCGCGAAGGGGGGGTATGTTGGGGGGGGGGGCACTGTACAGGGCCCGGATGGTTAGCAGCGGTGCCGTCGTTCTGTACAGTGACAGGCAGCGGACTTGCGGAATGTCCTGTGGCTACACAGCACAGCAAGGGGAGCTGAGCGATTCCTTGCCTGAGTATGAACGCAACTGTGATGTTAACGTCGGGACAGCTGCATGAATAGCTCTGGGACCGAGGACTTGATCGGACTGCTCCGGTCGCAGGACTTTCCGGTGCGTACTGAAACCAAGCCAGCATACCGTCATTCCAATACGCGAAACGTAAATACGTATAATATCGACATGCACAGGTATTGGTGTGAAGAACAGTTCAAAGGTCAGTCGTTACGTCACACAATGGGCCGTGTCAAGGTTAAGTCCGTCAAGTCGCCGGCCTCTCGACGCACAGGCCAGCCCTACGACTGGGATTTGTGGTGGACAAAGTGACACAGGCACAGGTTTCTCTCCGATTATTCTGCTTTTCCCTTGTCAGTATCATTCCACCAATGCTCCATACTCCTCCGTTCGTCTGCCACCGACGCTGCACAGCCGTAGCAACTGACAGCGTCACGAATTAACACTTTTAACATTAAACACCCTGTGTCACCGCCCCACGTACTGTCAAGTTATGCTTTAGATGACAGTAGTCACTGTCTATTGCGAGCGGTATAAGGAAAGCGTAAGTACACTGTGCGGTGAAATGCGTTGATTTTAAGTGTGACAGGAGATTGTGCACATAGTTACCACTCTGTCCTAAAAGCTTAATGACAAAAGGGTAACCTTCAAGGTTCCGGTAACGCACACTTGCATGTACCGTGTGCTCCTCTACAACATCTGTGGTTAGCTCTCATGCTTCTTATTCAGGACGTGCCGGGTTCAGGTCTCTGCCTTGCGACTAAACTTGTGTAGCTTTTCGTAGTCTTCCAAAGTCACTTCACGGTAGTCTCCGGACAGTGCGTACGGTGATGCCACGCTTAGCCCATCACGCGACTCTGTGCAGCTATATTGATCATCATCACCACCACCACAACCACTACCTCAGTCACCGTCACCAGCATTGTATAACTCATTTGAGTCTTGTTTCGTGTTCATGGCTGCTGGTCTTTCCTTTTATCCCTTGCTCGTCATGCACTAACTTGGAACGACTGAAGCCTTCATTCTTAAGAAGCGCTGTGCTGAAGTTGCAAACTAAACAAGAGTGACAGACAGTCTGGCTGCTTCATGCGACGTGACATTTGAACTGTCAGACCAGCTGAACTCTACACAGCAAGTTCGCAGCTGTGAGCAAGAGAAGTTCAGCCTGACTCAGGTCAGCACACACGATTCAGGCTCTTGTCACATTCTCTAGATACACGGCGTCACATCGCAAAAGTCCGCATAGTTATTGACAGTGTTGCCGCTCAAGTCGCCACTTCTGGGAAGCTAGCGGTGAAAATTTGCAAAACTTAACAAGTCTGTTGTTCGTCTGTCCGCAGTTAGACGGATCTGCAGAATTGCCGCTGCGCATCTGGTTAAACAGACACTTAATGTGCAGCAGACATACATGCAGTTCTGCGCGCATCTCAAGGTAACTCGCTAAATATTTGTCGGAGCGAAAGTTGCAGACAGTTGCAGTGGAAGTGGCTGTTTATACCCAGCCTTATGTTCTCCGAAGTAGTTAAACGAAAGTTTGTCAGCACGTTGGCATGTCAGAATTATTACGCTGACAAATCTGTTGCTTTGTTCGATTCATCTCCTCAAGAGCACTGGACAAGACATTGCTCTGAAAGACGAGCAATATGAGAAAACTATAATACGATACTGATGGAACGACACGAGTTCTAAAATGAGCCATCCCCGTTGTGTGTATATAAACAATAGGTGTGGGTATCAGTCAATAACACAACAATATCTAAAAAAAGGATGTTTAATAAAGGATGAAGTAAACTACACGTTTCGGCCTAATGTGGCCATGATGGCCACATTAGGCCGAAACATGTAGTTTACTTCATCCTTTATTAAACATCCTTTTTTTAGATATTGTTGTGTTATTGACTGATACCCACACCTATTGTTTAAGGACACGAGTACTTGAATTGTATTATTTATTTATTTAGATATTTATGTATTCAGTTGTGGTTTGTTCAACGACATTCACAGCAACTTGGAAAACATAACGAACAAACGTGTGAATGGCTGGTGAATGTTAAGTGAAAACCTTGTAATAATCTAGCGTGCAGAACTACACCAGCACATGGCTGTAAGGACTGAGGGCTACCACGAAGAGACCGAGTGATGGTATCCGCCATCGGGCCTGGATATAAACTGTGGACTTCCCAAACAGAAATACAAAATATTATAACTTAACCGCAGCTTTAATTTGTGTCAGTGTGTTGTGACCTTACAACATTACGGTGAAAGACAAGCTGGTCCCTGCCGGAGGTAAAGCAGCGGTGCCTGTTGTCTAGAGGATGGGTAGGTACTGTACCAGAGGCTGTCTGGACTTTTCGGGAAGTTAAACCGGCTGGCACCTGCGGCGAATCGACAGACAACACCTCGGTTGTTCGACAGGTAGCCAGTTACTGTACTGACAGCCGTCCGGCTCGATGCAGACGTGCCATATGCATATCTTGATATGTGAAACACATGTGCATGAGGCTTATTTAACGATGATGAAAAATTTAGTTCATACATCACAGAAAACAATGCATACTGATTACAAAAATTCGCGGTTAATGATGTGTACGAAAATAATGGTTGGTTTTCGAGGGCTTTGTGTAAAGCAGGTAACTGCACAGTGGAGCAGTGAGCAGCATTTCTTTATTTTGGAGGAAATTGAGCATAAATCAGGACTGTACTGCAAATGGGTAATAAGGGCAGGTCCACGTCATGATGAAGCACAGGGCAGCTAAGCTCCAAAACACTGTTTACACCCGGCCAGCCTGCTGCTGACAGTACTGCACCATGACCCACAGCACACACACACTTCGGTCCGCTCGCTCGTGCGGTCTGTTTAAATCCCTTCCATAATCCCAGCTGGAATTGTTAATAGAGTCAGCACGGGTATGGGAGCTGTGTCCAGTGAATGGTAGCGATGTCTACTGCATGCAGGGTGGGCAGCATTGTGTGCAGTGAATGGTAGCGATGTCTACTGCAGGGTGTGCAACATTATGTGCAGTGAATGGTAGCGATGTCTACTGCAGGGTGGGCAACATTATGTGCAGTGAATGGTAGCGATGTCTACTGCATGCAGGGTGGGCAGCATTGTGTGCAGTGAATGGTAGCGATGTCTACTGCAGGGTGGGCAACATTGTGTGCAGTGAATGGTAGCGATGTCTACTGCAGGGTGGGCAACATTGTGTGCAGTGAATGGTAATGATATCTACTGCAGGATGGGCAACATTGTGTGCAGTGAATGGTAGTGATGTCTACTGCAGGGTGGGCAACATTATGTGCAGTGAATGGTAGCGATGTCTACTGCATGCAGGGTAGGCAACATTGTGTGCAGTGAATGTTGGCTAAGTCGCACAGCAGGGTGAACAACAAACATCAAATCCTTCGCTGCAGCTCACGTAGCATTCTGACCGGCACTGCAGCCTACCCAGTTTCGTACCCAGTGAATATCGACGGACCCTTCTTAGGAGAAAGAGCGACCAGGAACTAAAAGTAACCACTCGCACTGCTGATGCCAAAAATGTGTGCGGAGCTCGATCTCAACGCCTCCATTCCTCTTTAAGCACAGGAAGTCTGTACAAAACATACCAGTTATGCAAAAAATACACACATGGCAAGCTGCACGTCAGGCGATGCTCTGTTATCTGCAACGAAGTTTGTAGCTCAGCACAGTGACTTATCATACGAACTAGACCGCACAATGAGCTTCATATTACGGGTAGGGGGGGAAGAAATTTTGTGTCATCTCTACATTCTCCACTACGCCTCCTATCAAGTGGCTACAGGAGCATCATTCAAATAAAGTACTATCACTTACTGACGGGAACAGTGTTGGCCTTGACAGCGTGAATATGGCGATCCGTTATCGCAAGGCGACCTTTTCCTAGAAACCATGTCCTGTCAGAAACATTATACTTTCAACAAAACCACACCTCAGCCTGATATGTGCTGATGGAATACATCTGATACATGCTGCAAACAAATTGTGTGACGTGCCCGCTGCCATCGCCGTCAAGGTCATGGATTTTGTGTAGAGTAATAGAAGGTGGGTAAAGTGGAAGTTGAAGCCAAGAAATGCTGAAGCTGCAGCTGCACACCAAATTAGTGCTCACAGTAGGCTACAGTGACCGTCACTGAACTTGTCCCGCGTTAGACAGCACAAAGTAGCTAATGTTATTATTATTATTTACTGCATTTGAGTTTTCACTCGGTGACAGTAGTCCTTACACTAGTAACAAATACGAATAAATATACATAAAAGAAGCAATACAAAAACACAATAAATACAAGTACACATATTACCAAAACACCCACACAATTGTCAGAACACCCTCATATTACAACCCCACCATCCCCCCCCACACACACACACACACACACACATTACAAAACAAGTTCAAACAACCACAGTACAAGATACACACCAAATGAAATAGTCACAATACAATCAAATACCCTCAGTATATGGTCACCCTAATGTATATGGTACTTTTGTCCCCAAGAACTTCAACGTAACTCCAACTCATTTCACTTCACTTCACTTCAAAACAAAATCACTTCATATAAATCACGTCAGTTCACTCCACATCACTGCACTGCACATCACTTCACTTATTTACGCTCAGTCCCCACATGAATTCCCTTGCTTGTAATTACGTGCTTAACCCCCTTTCTAAACGTGTTTAGTTTACAGGGGAAAGACGTTAGTAAGCCTGCAGGTAATTGGTTCCGGCTTTTAACGGAAACCTGCTGTGACTTCCGATGCAATCAGTGGTGTTAGCACCGCCCGGGACTTACGACGTTTCGAAACACTGTGCTGTACACAACCACGTAACGTGCAAATAGTTGCCACAGTCTTATCTTAATGCAAGCCATCACACGCAACACCACCAGGTTCCACAGTATGCAGTGTTTAGACCGTGTGCAGCAGAAATGTATTTAGCACAGACAATGCTCTCCATTCCGTAGCTGCGGTACACAATTTTTTCCCATTTGTAATAGAATGGAAGTTTAAAATTAAAACATGTTTAAGCTTGACGTTCATCCAAATAGTACGTACAATTTCTTTTATACCTCGCAGTAAAAACACTGCTTCCTGTTTGTAAAGACCAACCTGTTGACACTGTTAGGGGAAATATTATTGTTTATTGTGAGAAACTTATGGAAGGTATAAACGTGCTGTATGGGGTAATGCAGACCCTTGACTGTTATATCTGGTGAGCATACAGCAGCCACTGGGCTTAGATTGTTGATGAGGTGCCACCACCCGGCGACCGTTTGCAGCGCCCGCTTTCACGTTCAAGAATTCTGCGTTCTGCCCACAGAATGCATTGAAGTGTTTTGTATAGATCTGAGAACAAACAGCGATTATTTCCCTATACAGCATTAACTGATTGGTTTTTATAACCGAGAAGGAGTGTGTTTACTGCGCGGTACGGACTGGGTCTTTAAATGTATTGCCCGTTAAAATGAGTCTGCAGTGGCTGAGAGGGGCTCCAGCAGATAACAGCGTGTACATACATACATACATACATACACACATACATACATACACACACATACATACATACATACATACACATACATACAGCATTTTATGTGATGTCAGCAGTGCTGTCACTTCCACAAGACCTTACAACCTTTCCCAGTATAACGAATCCAATCAACAGCCCTCTCCCTTACTTTATAGACACATTTTTTCACAGCCTGAAGTTCACGTGCTCCTTTCTGTGTAGCTCAGCCGGTAAAGTGAGATGGTTGAGCAACTGAGCAGCCATGGTTCGATTCGGGGTATGGGCAAGACATTCATCTCGTTTCAAAAATATGGACAACTGCTGTGGAGCCAAGTCATTCTCGTACTTAATGGGTACCGGGGATAAAGCGGCCGGGGCGTGAAGTTGACCACTGGCCTCCATCTAATGTCAAGGTTACGAATGAGCGGAGCTATATCTCCACTCCCACTCTATGTCGTCACGGTAATCACAGAGACATGTTTTTGGTACAGGTACACCACCGGTTACGATCACATTGCATGCAAACCGCCTTCGATTGAATTGTGCCGCACATAGTCTCTTTGTTTGGTATGGCACTGTTTAAGAACCCACGCGCGGTGACATTCGTTACGCACTTGTCCATGAAATTCTCAGTATCCGCAGCTGTAAGGTTGCCTGCCGCACCGCGACGCAACCCGTCCCGTTTCATCTCCTCCCCTCTCCTATCCACGTTCTCTGGCTCCCTCCCCTTGTTTTGTCTTCCCACTGAGTACAAGATTACTTCACAGGGCATATTAAGGGCTGACAAGAGCGTCCCCAGTTCTGCATATCTCTAGCAACTGCTGTCCCAAGGGTCGCAAGCCACAGACGTAGCAAATCGCATTTACAAACTCTATGCAATGAAATACAGACTGCTGGAGGATGACGTTGTGGTAACAAAATCCTAGCCATCTAGACTGCTCTAGATAACACAAGACACGACCCTTTTCTAACCCACAGCCGTTCAGGACGTCTTGAGAAGACAAGAATCTCTTCGCACTGTCTGGAATCGAACCGCGGACCTTCCAGCCCGTAGTCTGGTCACTACGGACAGCAACGTCTACTGCCGTAATATTTTCATTTTAATACGAAGTGACTTACCAGACTCTACGGCGCGCGATTCGTCGTGAGAACCAATAGATCCCCTAGCCAGTTCACAAATTCTCTGCTCTTCAATAAACCTGCCATTTCACTGCCTTTTCTGTAGCTCCATATTTATTGCTTTCATATAACAGACTTCTTAAGGGGAAATAGAAGTCAGCATTTGTATGGCCGAGTAAATACCACAAGCAAAACAAATGACGCGTTATAAGCACAACGTAGCAACTGTGGCGCTTGCGTCCTTTTATTGCGTATGTATGTACAGCTGACTGTTGGCGGTTTATTGCAAACAGCTTAACACAGGCAAGGCGGAGCAGCGGACACGCACAAGGATTAGCTGACATACAATTTCTTGGCTTTCATTTTGGGAAGGAAGCTCTAACAATCAAATGAGGTCATGCAACATGACAACTACTTTTGACCTTTTGCTGACCGTGCATCTCAGTATTTAACCATCTTGATGCACAAAATTTGTTTCACAATAAGTTTTATTTCGTGCCTCTACATGTTTCGAGCACAAGTGCTCATCATCAGGAGGTCAAAATTGCATCACACAGTCTCTGGTATCGTCACACCTATAGTTGGCCGTCTCGTGCACGGGTTGAGAGAGGACGAGACGGCCACCTATAGGTGTGACGATACCAGAGACTGTGTAATGCAATTTTGACCTCCTGATGATGAGCACATGTGCTCGAAACATGTAGAGGCATGAAATAAAACTTACTGTGAAACAAATTTTGTGTATCAAGTTGGTTAAATAATGAGATAAATGACAACTACGTTCGCTTGACCCTTATCAGACTAAAATTAACCTGAATTATATAAACATTCAGTTCGTACCGCGCAGTAAACACACTCCGTCTCAGTTATAACAACCAGTCAGTTAATGCCGCATAGGGAAATAATTACTGTTTGTTCTGAGATCCACACAAATTACTTAAAAGCAGTCTGTGGGCAGAACGGAGAATTCTTTTGCGTGAAACCTGGTGGTAAATATACCGAACACTGCGATTTCAGAGCCATTAATTCTCACCACAAAATTGTATCGCAAGCAGGACGCGTTCGTCACAACTCACGCTGCAAATACGGTAACACTAACATATGTATAGCGATTTACAGCAGATATGTTATTGAATTTACAGTATATCCAAGTTCGGTAAGTCAAGATGAAATCACTCAAGTCTTACGTTCATTTTGTACTTATGCAAAACAAATTCATGTTTCATCATTTTCTCACGGAAACGAATATCACGATTACTCGTAGCGGAAGGTGACGACGTGTAATTTAGAAGATCCATTTTTTACCATAATGATGGAGGGAGCCCACAGTACCATAATATTACGGATTATTTGTATTAGATGCTTGCAAAGGTGGTGAATCGGATATACAATGTTCAAACAGTCAGGAGAACTGGTGTGGGACCGACCCCAGTCCTATGAAATACTACGCACGCCATGGTGAATTCCATAGCTTACAAGGGCCGTTCAAATTTCACGGTTGTCAAGTTTGGTGGGCCGCGCGCGCTGCTTGCGCTCAGACTGACAGGCGGTGTCCACTGTCCGGCCACACACATATAACGCGTTCCGGCAATATTCGACATTCCAAGCAGCAATTGCGCGGTAACGTTATGAGATCTGGTGTGCCTCGTGTGAAATCCTGCACGCGTGTCTGCTTTCACGTCGAAGGGAACAAAAAAATTGTTTATTTCCAGTGCATGTTTACAGTCTTGCGGCTTCAGTAACATTTAAACAGAAACAAACGAACGCGAACGATATTGTTACCGTATGCTCATGTAATGACAAGTTCTGTGCACAACATTCACTTTCCGATGCACTAAACGCAATGGTTACTGCAGACGTACCGAGTCCGACCTTTCCGTCTTCGGCAGGTGACACAGCGATATTGGTAGCGGAACGACGGACCAAACGGAACGATGTCCTGTCTTTGACAGCTCACGTACAGTGTAGGGCCTTCCGCCAGCTTTTGTATGTCCTTCATTGGCAGAAAAGCAAAACTACCGCCAGCAGCGTGCAGTTAGTAGTCCTAGCCAAGGACTAAATTCAAGCATAGGCCACGACTATAACACCGACTTCTCACAGAAGATGCCCAGAATCGGGACTGCAACAGTCATGTTGAATTCACGAAGAACAAGGAAATTGCATGGGATTTTCTGCGAGCACCTTTTAACTTTCGAGTCAGCATCATTCCACCGACGTCACGTCTCATACAGCACTAAGCAGTGAACTACCGTCCAGTGAGAGACTGCAGCCACACACACAGTGTCTGTCAGCCCACTGTGCTAACTCATGAACTGCAAAATGAGAAAAGGCAAAGGGAGCAAATTAAATCGGTGTATTCATGCAGTACTAAACAGACAGTAACATTCAACTGGGCAGCTCTTCTGCTTCCTGCGCAGGAAGTTCCAGTTCTGTGCAGACACAGACTATCCTGCTGTGGTGTTTCGAGGTTCCAGGTTAATAATAAGACGGTACCTCCATGGAGAAGACAGTGCTTCTTTCCATATTGTTACATTAATCTCTCGGACACTTGACTGTGTAGCACAGAAACAGAGATACCAAACGAGACATTAATTAAACCTTCCAGAGCCCAGTGGTCACTATATGTACCGCCAGTTTAACATTCAACAACTCTACGCTCTGCCAACAGACTGCTTTTAAGTAATTTGTATTGATCTCAGAACAAACAGCGATTATTTCCCTATACAACATTAACTGACTGGTTTGTATAACCGAGACGGAGAGTGTTTACTGCGCGGTACGGACTGGGTCATTAAATAAAACATACTGAATTTCGTACTTAAAGCATGAACAAACGGAGAACAAGTCTGTAATTTTGATGTAGGCTTCATGTAACTCGTTCTTCTTCCCTCAATTTCGTGCAAACAAGTCCTCCGAAACCATGGTGTCTGTCTACCGAAACAGCGGAGCACAACATACCTGAGAAGTGAGTGTTTGAATGGCACAAATACAAACTGTAACAACAAATTTAGTAAACGTCTATCTGGAGATGCAACAGCGACAAAAACCCTCTCCTACACGGAACAAACTGACGAAGCTTGTTTGAAGGGTATAAGGTGACTGAATAACGGTACACCTTTCTATTGAATAACGGCACATCTTCCTATTGAATGATACTGCACCTTCCTATTGAATAACGGCACACCTTCCTATTGAATGATACTGCACCTTCCTATTGAATAACGGCACACCTTCCTATTGAATGATACTGCACTTCCTGTTTGAGTATGTTTACACATTCTCATACCCTAAAAATAAAACACAAATTATACCGTTATCCCACTACACTGTAACTTTCTTTAAGATACAGTGGCAATTATATATACCACAGACGTTTCATCGTTCTGCCCACCCGGTGTATTGATGTGTTCCTTGTTGCCGCCATTACCCTGTTGGTCTTCGTATTGGGAACGGCGTGTTTTCTGTGTGGCCAGTTTTGTACTGAGACACATCAGGCTTCAGAGGACAGTGAGAGCAATATGAAGCTGCTGAAAAGGAAGGACCGATGGACGTCGTTAGCCAAAGACAGTGGCGAAGCTTCGTTATGGAACCACATTCTTTAGCGGCCGTGAGATACCTGTAATTCCGCACACTTTATCATTAATTGATTACAGTGTGAATAATTGGTACAGGAAATGCAGTTCGGCAGTTACCTTTTTTCTTTTCATGCGAAGGAATTTCTCCTCAGCAACTGTATCGGACTTGGTTCTAGTTTTAGCACAATTGCTGTACATTATGACTCACCGCGCATGCTTCTACAAGGCCACAAGCCACACGTGGCCAGTTCCACATTGTGCCCAATCAGCGCAACATTGTAAAGCGCTTCACTTTGTCCCATAGACACATCGTGTGCTGGCGGTGGCCATTCAACTCGACCCGGCTTTTCGGCATTCCGGAATTTTTCTGGTGGGAAAACGTGAGGGCCAAAGGATGTACGACAGGTCCTTCTAGCATTCCCTGCTTCGAACAGAGGACCTGGCAGCATCCCTAATTACTCGTCGCAATGTGTGGAACATCCTCTGTGCCAGCTGGAGTGCAGGGGTTCTGATGGAGGTCACCTAGAAGTGTCATTTCTAATGTTCCTTGCATTAGTTACTCCGTTTCTAAAACCTTTACGTGTTTCAGCCCTACCTTGTACTTATCTACCGCCTGTAGCCTGCTTTATTGATTGCACAGCTTTACAAAACACGTCTTCCTTAATAGCCCAAGACTGAGGACTGCAATGTAGCTGGATAAACATGATTTGACGCGAAATAGCTGCACCCTTTTGAGACCATTTAAAAGTTTCAGAGAATATTCTATCAAGAATCCCAGAGTCTGCTTTTAATTAAATCTTGGAGAAGTGGGGGGGGGGGGCGACACATTTGTCTCCTCTCTCACTGCGGAAGATGAAAGGCGGAAAAAAGACCCTTGAAACTGTCTTGTCTGAAATTTGTTCGCTCCTTAATCCGATGTAACGAAGAAACTCAGTAAAGATTTAAGAACTGCTGCTTACAGTTGTAACACTCACAGCGCAAATTAGTGCTTCAACGTCAAGACTGCTCGTGCTGTAGAATCAAACACCTAAGTACTTCGTCCATGAATCGTGACAAAATCCTGTAGCTATTTCTACATTTATATGTGTCCTTGCCCCCAAAGTCTTCAATAAGCTTTTCAAAAACCAGCACTGAATTTTATATGAAAATTTCAACCAAACATTTCCAGATACTCTGGTAACTACATGCACAACCATTTCCAGATAATCTGGTAACTATATGCACAACCATTTCCAGATAATCTGGTAACTATATGCACAACCATTTCCAGATAATCTGGTAA
>Ga0123352_10016795_pt1 | contig 11665 bp, 9 predicted proteins | sample TergutLab28metaG_FD_89700 | JGI IMG/M metagenome (GOLD analysis project Ga0123352, IMG submission 89700) | Labiotermes labralis P1 segment gut microbial communities from Petit-Saut dam, French Guiana - Lab288 P1 | ecosystem: Host-associated > Arthropoda: Insects > Digestive system > Gut ...
ATCATCATCATCATCGTGAACAACAAACAAACTTAGATTATAATCTTCTGATATTTGCATGTTTTGCTGCCATATAATTCCATTACAGCTAATTTTGATCTGGTTTTGTTCAGTCCATTGAATTAAGGGATGTGTGGCTAAATCTTTGTGTGGATGCTAACAGACTGACCTTACATTCTATTTTTTAATCTTACGAATACTTAATAATTTTCACACCTCTACACCAAAGGATGTAATTAGTACTGCTGTTATAAGTGTATCAAAGATGTCACATAATGATGTAATTTAACCAAATCTGCAAGTTCAGAAGATACTCTTAAGGCTATACAGTATTGCAATGTATATTTAGTTAACATTTTGGTTTAAAACTTGTAATTTGTAACTTGGAATAGAAATTTTATTTTTTACATATAGGCAGGAAGTGACTGCCACACACTTTCATTTATTAAACAAATACCGATGACATTCATTGGACTTAGAGGCATTTGTACAGCTGAAAGTGACGTGACAGTTCGCTAAACCCTCTGGAATGGCTGACGTTATGCTTCGCCTTTAAATAAACCCATTAGCATGGTAAACAACCCCTCAATACGCATATTTTACGCAACGTACACATACTTAATTAATTATGGCAGTTACGTATCCTGAGTTGTGAAGAAGCACTTAATTGAAGATAGAGCGTAATTTAGTTGTGAAGCTTGCAATGATCATCAGTCTGCTGATCTTACCAGGTAAGCCATGCTGATTGTTTTGGAAATTCTAACTAAATTGAGTAGCGTACATTCAGACTGAATTCGGAACTAATCTATTTTAAATTCTAAAATCGTGTAATACAGTTTATATTTCAGGCAAGCTAATCTTCAGTATTTACGAAATTATTTGTGAACTTATTTCTTCATTCCCACTGTATATATTGTGAAAAAAGTAATTTAGAATATATAGTTAAACGATTTTACTATATTGTCTTAGAGTCCTTTTTATCAGACAAGTATTCTGATATGGTGGCAGTGAACACTACCCATTGAAACACTATATGACCCTTTACCCGTAGTATTTGTCGATATAAGATTTGGTAGAAATCCAGCCCACTCTGACATACACTACAGTATGATTCCTTTAATCCAGAAATACTGCTAGTTTGGGACTTGAGGGAAATAGTAACAAGACTGTGATCTGTGTAATTTATGTCTGGAAGTTTTGCCATCAATAACTGATACAGTAATTATATCTTGTGTTATCTGGAATATATTGAGCCTCTTTTGCTATTATAATGGCTTCAGAAGATTCCTACTTGAGTAAACAATACTGCTGGCAAGAGGAAACATGTAACATTACCAATTCTTCTGTAACTTGAAATAATTAGGTGGCTTGAAAGTGGTGAAAGTCAAAGTGTGGTTATGGCTTCCTGCAACATTTGATCAGACTGTTTATGATATAAAGAAACAGAAGGGCCAGTCATGAAAGTGTAAAGGGTCTTCTCAAACAACACACATTGAAACCACCTAAATTATTGCAATGGGACAAGGTGTAGTGTAAGTGGTTTGGAGAAATGTGTTCCCAAGGAAAACCCATGAGTGGGCTCATGATAATTAAAAAAGCTAGGTCTTTTTGTGTTGGAATGAAAATAGCTGACAAGTACATGCCCTCGGTTGGCTGGCTGCAATACTTAGGCACTGTCTAGTAACCTGGAATATTTGATAATCCAGCACATGTCCATTCCCATGTGTGCCAGATTAAATGAATTCTACTGCACTTGCAGAGCTTCATGTGGGTATCTCATATTCAACTGAGGAACTGCATGGCACACGTTCAGTCCCTTGGTCCATCACCAGGGAAATAGTTGGGAGTCCTCTTTTACCATTATTTTTAATGCTGAAAATAGAATAGAAAAAAATAATGTAAATTTTTTCTGACAAATTATTTGTGCCATTTGTGGGCCGGGTTAGCGAAGTCGGTATAGAGACTTGCTACTGGCTGAACAGTCTGGGGATTGAACCCCATTGGGGGCGTGAGTTTCCACACCTGTCCTGAATAGCTGTGGGGCCCACCCAGCTTCCTATACAATGAATACAGGGTCTCTTTCCTAGGGTTAAAGCGGCCAGGGCATGGCGCTGACCACCCACCCCCATCTAGTGCTGAGGTTAGAGAAAGAGTAGAGCTATACCTCCACTCCTCTGGGCCTTCATGGTCTGTACTTCTGTGCACGTTACCTTTACTGTATTTGTGCTGTGTAGCAGGTAATGATAAAGCCATAACCTCTGAGAAATGGACGTGCCTTTATATGCAGTTTCTGACAGGAAATCTTTGGAATAAGGTGCTGATATTGAGATATTAAAACATGAAGTACACTGTATCATTCTTTTGAATTGTCTCTAGGCCTCACAGTGGAGCTGAGCTTTGTCAAATGGGTCTGACAGAGTATGTTCACCATATTCTTATTAACATGAGGATGGGGGGAACAGGCAGTCTCAAAAACATTTTTTTTAGAATGTTGTATTTTGACCAGAAAATGAACAGTCCACTTTCATTGCCATAGTAATAATATGTATGCCAGTGCAGTTGTTTATTCTGACTTCTCATGTAGCCAGATGCCAAACATGATACATGCTGTTAATTTATACTCTTGAAGAACATAACTGAGATGTAAGTTGAGGTTTTTATGCTGGTGAAAATTGTAGTTGTGTGGGTGCCTGGGTTTTGACAGCATGAATATTTTTGTTGTTTGTTGACATATCATCAGAAGCTGCTTTTATGTCTTACTGTATTAAAGGTGGGGGCAAGAGGTTCTTGCATACTGTCAGTGACGGCCGTCCAATGTCATAAGCCACAAGACCATATCCTTGTTCAGGAATTTGGTGTAGTGTGTGAATACAGATAGGTATCAGCTCTTTTGCAGAGGAAAACTCAGTATCAGGGTATTAAACTTTAGATGCCTAACGTCAGCTATAGTTGACGTACCGCACCGCTAACCTCCAATGTTGCATTTTATATATTTATTCAACAAATATAGGTACCGAATATTTTAAACATGTTGTATACCCTCTGTTTTTTTCTCTTCAAAATGCAGTTTGTTTCATAATTCTAACATATTTGGTTCCTGTATTATTCACATTTTATATACAAGGTGTGCTAAAATTTAAAAAAAAAAAAAATTCTGTCCCCAAAAGGTTAAGAGGTGCATTTTGTGTACAAAGCTGTGATATTGATTTTCGGAAGAGAACTTGATGTGTTGGAAGTAATGCTGTTTATTGTTTACATTGTTAGCCATAGTTATCTCTTAGACAAATACAAACATACCATTGGTAAATATAGGTATGTTAGGCTGTGTTTGCACCTGCCAACAGTGTTGAACATCACTCTTATCGACTTACCGGGACTGACGAAGGTGCCTGTTGGTGATCAACCTGTTGATATTGAGCAGCAGATTAAAGACATGATATTTCAGTTTATTACAAAAGAAACATGTCTGATCCTGGCGGTCACCCCAGCTAATACTGACCTTGCTACATCCGATGCTCTACAACTTGCCAAGAGTGTTGATCCTGATGGTAAATTGGCTGTCACACCATTCTGATATATCAGAATGATGACTGGCAGTACTATTGATGTTAAATGTGCAGATATGGCACCATGTATAACTGTTAATGTTCTCATTAGCCTGCATTGTAGTGAGACTGTCAGCTGATGTAGGGTGTTTGTAGTCCAGAGTATTTGAATTGCACGTAATGGATGAGTATGGTGTGGAGAGTAATGATGATTTTCATACATACTTTTGTCATAATTCAGACGTATATTAGAGCTGTGTTGTGTCCCATCAGAGAGCGCATATGAAATGCTCTAAATTGGCAAGGGGCGTTAAAGCAAAAAGACATAAAAGAAATGGGCATAAAACAAGGGCTAGGTGTAGTCCTTTTTCATCTGTCATCATCACTTCCAAAAAAATGTTGGGATAAAACCATTCAATTGGTCATGCTTTCTTTATCTGTATTTGTAACCATTTATTTATCCATGATTATTATACGCCATTTTTCTGCAAGTCTTATGTTGTAGTACCCAATTTTAAATTTCAGGAATGAACATGACTGTATAGTTTGCAAGTTTGTGCATGTCAGTTTCATATTTTTATTATCCTTTGTTTTTCAATTCATGTCAAATAGTGCTTTTTATGCATTCATGTATTCTGTACCAGATTTTCACAGGTATTTGCTGTCAAGCACGTGAGCTTTGCATGCAAGTTGCATTGCACTGTAGTTTTATATTAGATACAGTAGTTTTATGTTTCCATTATGTTTCAGTTCTGAATCTGACTCTTATTGACCTTCCTGGTCTTACAAAGGTCCCTATTGGAGATCAGCCTCCTGATATTGAGTACCAGATCCGTACTATGATCATGCAGTTCATTACACGAGATAACTCTCTAATCTTGGCAGTTACACCAGCAAATACAGACCTTGCAAACAGTGATGCACTCAAAGTGGCCAAAGAAGTTGACTCTGCAGGTAGGAATAACAAATCATGCAAATTTCCTGGTGATCTTCAAGAAATGTCATACTAACCAAGATCCACAACTGTATAAAATTCATCCCAATTTTGTAAGTAGCATTACAGGACCATAAGAAAGTAGTAGGGTATGATGGAAAATTTTATAAATAAAACCAGTATCCATTAATGTATGTGTTACGCATGAAGAAATGTTTTAAGATGTCAAGAAATGTTTTGTTCAAATTTCAGACCTCTAATTTTGGAGCTCTTCTGATTCATGGGTTGTTAGAACAGAAATTGTAATTTGAATTGTATTTTGATTTAGGAATTTATCTTGATTGCTTTACCTAGTTGTTGGAATGTATTTATTTTCGTCTGTATGAATTGGTGATGCATGATGTGGTATGTGCTTTCATTATCTTTCAGTGAGGTGCGTGGGTAACCAACTGGCACATCCTGCTTGTGTTTCCACTGTGTGACATTTATTATTTGTCAGTTGTGTGTCTAGACATATGAATTGTTTTTGAGGTAAATTGGTTTACACACGGTAGCATTTTAGTAAGTGACTATTAGAGGCTAATTCACACATAATAGGATTGTGCTTCTGTCTGTTCTGACTTTCTGCTGACTGTCATGTCATGCTAACTCTTGTATACAGGATTGTGCTACTACCATGCACTGATCATTTGCTGACTGTCATGTCATGGTAATTCACACATACAGGACAGTGCTCTGGCCATGTTATGTTGGTGGTGTTTAATGTAATAGGGATAGATTCATTCTTGAGAAACTACTAGTTCTCAACTGGTCACAAAATTCCCCAGATTTTATGCACTCCAGAAGCTCACTACCGTGTTGAAGTTAGCCTGCTGCTTTTCGCTGCCATGAGGCAGATTGGTCCAGTCCAAATTTCCAATCCTATCTATGCCCAAGGTCTTCCTACTAGTGTTTTTTTTTTAAGCTTTCTCCACCATACTTGCCACACACTTTGCTCATTTCATTTCCTGTGATTTCATCACCAGAATCATTTTTGGTGAACAGTGTAAATTATGATGATAATCAGTGTACAGTTTTCTGGAGCAGCCTTTTACCTCTCTGTCTTAGTCCAAAATATGTTCCTAAACACCCTATTCTCAACCACTCTCTGCCTGTTCATGCCTTGATATGAAAGACCAAATGTCACACCTGTACAAAACAGTGGGCAGAATTATAATTTTGTGTTCTTTAATCTGTATGTTTTAGATAGGAGAAGGGAAATTCTGGACCAAACCGCAGTTTGCATACCTCTATTTCACAATTTGAACCCCAGGTTATGAAAGAAAATTTATAATTATAAACCGTGAAGGGGAAACCGAGTTCTTGAATTGCTGGGAATGATTTTGGTATTCTCATGAAAACATATAGGTTATTTTATGACTGAATGTAACTGAGTTATGAAGGTAACAGGCCAAATAATTTTGGCTGTTTGAATCTTGCGCAGCTGTCTAAGAAATAATCTGAGTGTGGAAAACTTTTGTAGTATAAAACAAAGATGCAACTACACCGTCACACATTGTCACAAAATGTCGTTCAGGATGAGACACAAATTAATAAGCCACAAGTGTAAAGAGAATGCTGGTGTTACATTTAAATTATTCGGTGAGGCCATCAGAAACTGGTAGCCATAAGAAGAGAGAGAACAGCACAAAAATAATTGCCTTAGTATACATAATTTTTTGTCATGATCTTCTCCAATTGGCTGCTTCCAAAAATTGTGTTCAACTAACTCTTTATTATAGTCCTTTGTTGTAAGTCACACAGAAAATGCATACTTGTACCAGAGTAATCAGCAGTGCATAATCCATAGTAAGCACTGTTTAGTTTGGTGGTCTCCTGGTACAGTTTGACTTCGGACTGATGAACAGTCTGGAAATAACTTTTGTGGTAGTCTGCAGGGTAAATGGAAGAAGTTGAACCTGGGAGGCAGGCTTTGACAGTCTACAGACCACCCACCTACCATCAGTAGACCACCACATTTCAATTCATACATACAGGACTGTGCCCTGACTGTGCTGTGCTGTGTCAAACTGTGGCCTTCAGAAATCACTTACAGAGCAGTCAGTGGCAACACAATGGGAGCACAACTGGCGCACAGTTCTGTATGTTTGAATAAAACATGGCCTCACTGTGTAATTCATATGGGAATAATGCAGTAAAATTTATAGAGACATGACTTGTGCAGTGCTCTGTCAGTGCATGGTAGGCGCAGAGTCTTGTATGTGTGAAGTAGGCTTCAGAGATATGCGTTTTTAACACTTGTGTCTGGAAAGTGAAAGTGATCATACTAATACATTCCATGTAGCAGGGTCCTTTAGAATTTCATTGTTACATATTGAGTCAGAGAATTTTGCTTAATATTATTAGGCTCAGGTATTTGTTGCTGAGGTTATAAAAGACTGGTAATGAGCTAGTATGATTAAACTTTGGGAAACTCTTTGTTAAGGGAATGTGGTCAGTTACTGAAGTGGCATATGAACATGTGATGGTATAGAAACATTTATTTTTGGCCAGAATCCCATAATTTCACAACTATAATACTTTTTGTTGTGATGTGAGAAGGGAGATTCTGTAACTGGAAATGTTTGCAAGTATTAAGCAAGGATATTGTTGTATAATGATCTGTTTTGTGCTGAAATGAGTTACATAACTATTTATTGTGTCACAGGTATACGTACTATTGGTGTTATCACAAAGCTGGACTTGATGGACGAAGGCACAGATGCCCGTGATATTCTTGAAAACAAATTGTTACCCTTGAGAAGGGGTTACATTGGTGTTGTAAACCGCAGTCAAAAAGATATCGAGGGTCGTAAAGACATCAAAGCTGCTCTTGGTGCAGAAAGAAAATTCTTTTTAAGGTACAAGAGTAGTTTTATACTTAAATTAATGGATGACATAATTTTATAAGACACAGAGACTTTTGTTTTTGCTCTGAGGACACTGACTTCTCAGATGCTTAGAGTGTGAATGCTACATGAATTATTCGCAGGCAGGTTCCATGTAGCTGCATCTAGCTACCTCAAGAAAAGTCCTTGAGAAGCTGGTACTTGCTGTCATAATTTGCATTGCTAAGTTCATTCAATTGATTTTTTTTAACTGCACTATAGAATCTGCTGAGTTGCGGTGGTGTGTAGTACTGGAGCAGGGACAGATTTTTATAGGAAGCCAGCATAGAATCATGGGTTATTGATCAGGCAGGTGTAGGGGATGGAATATTACAGTGTATGACTGCCTGCTTTCTGTGTGAACCTACCTGGAGACTTACCTTTTTGCTTTTCTATCCTTGAGGTGGAGACACTAAGCCCTGACAAAATGTTGCACATCTGTGACAGGAATGTAACATTAAGGCCACAATAGTTCTTTGTTCCTTAGGTTTAGTATTTGGATGCTTATCTCTGAGAAAAGAGAAATACCTAAGGTACAGAGGAACCATGTGTTCACATTACTGGAATTTTCTTCATCATGATATTTATTCTTTTATGTTCTATTCAGTTTTATTTCTGTTACACTTTGTGTTCAGCCAGACAGGTGGGAGAAGACAGAATTTCCTATTTGTGAACTCCAGGTTGTGTATGCTTGTGTTGAAGCTTTTAAGTTTTCAACACATTGCTGTGTTATGATGGTGTTTTGCCATCATCATTGCATAATTTTATCAAGACTGTCCCTTAGTACCATATTTGTTCAGACCCCAAAGCTTACTGCTTCCATTTCATGGTGTGAGTTTTAAGGGAGGAATTACAGTGCAGGCATATTGCAATCTTACGATGAAACTCAGTGTCTGCTTGTTGTATAATCCATATTACATTATATACATACAGTTCAGAATGTGGACATTAATTTATGCTGCCCTGTATCTTGTCTGTCTCTAATTTTGTGATTCTAGTTGCATGCATTTTGTAAAAAATATATTGCTGGAAGCATAACTGATCATGATCAGAGATGACCCATGCCTGGTGCACTGACAGATATTAAGACACCATAGTGGTAGATAGTTGCTCATCTGTGTGGGCACATCGATGTGTGCGGCACAAGCAGTGTTAACAATAGCAGAAACCAAAGCAGTAACCAAATAACTGCCCTTTATGTCAAAAGTCACTCTGTAGAGTTTGTCACTTCACTAGGCATTTAGTTACACCCACATGTTGTATTAATGAGTACCCTTGTGACCATATATGGCAAGATACTTGTGTGTCCACTGTGCACTAACAGTCAGATATGCATTGGCTTTCATAATGTGACCATACCAAGGTAGCGACCTTTTTATACAGCCTGATTGTAACATCTGCCTTTCTGTGCATGATTTGGAACACTTTTTAAGGTCATTGTATATGTTCATTGAAATATATTGAAATTTATTTTGTCGGCACTTCATTCCCATTATTCCCACAGTAGTGCACTAGTATAAGTAATGATGACAGTGAGGAGCATGCATGTTCTAATGCAGAAAATTAGATGGAATTGTTTATTAACAAATTTGTATTTCATTGCACATTTTTTCAGTCATCCATCATATCGACATTTAGCAGATCGTTTGGGTACACCGTACTTACAACGAGTGTTGAATCAGCAGCTTACCAATCATATCCGAGACACATTACCTGGCCTAAGAGATAAGTTGCAGGTAAATAGATTTACACTTGAAGTAAAGTGTGAAAACGTGTCTAAATTGGTGAAGCTATTGCGTACTACCTGACATGAGAAAACACTATTTTTTAATGAAGAAAAATGTGAAAATTCATTATATTTCTGTAAATTTGATGTAGTCTGTTACCCAAGTACTGAACCTTTATATGATCATACACTTTCCATACAAAAGGCTAATCATCACATAATTGCAGTATTTTCTTACATAACAGGATCTTGTGAACACTCAAGAGAGAACAGTTTCTTAGCAAAAAGATGTGTAGAAGTTATTTGTATGTTAAAAAATCTCTATGCAATAGTAGAGAAAGGAGGTATTCTGAAATCAATGACATGGGAATCAGAGTTTATGTGAAGCAACAATGATGACAGTGATGCTGACTGCTGCTGCTGCAGCAGCAGTGGCCGGGGTGGTGGTGATGATGACGGCATTGATGGCAGCACTGGTGATGCCATTAGATTAATTAACTTTGCTGTATCATAAGATGTAGTTTTTAACAGCACAGTTTTCACACATTACGGCAGTCATTGAATACACATGGACTTATCCTCATCGTACAACATAATGAGATTGAGCGAGTCTTCATAGATTCAAATCAGCAATGAGGTATACTAGATTTCTGATCTTTTATTAGAGGAGCTGAATGATATGGCATTGTCTGGCAGTTGTAATAGACAGGGAGAGGCTGCTGGTAAGCAAATGAACAGTGCTATACAATGGAGAGATGTTTTATGAAGGATGTTATGTTTTCATTGTGTCATTTAGTCTGATGCTAAATTGTACATGTACATGTTAAATTTGAGGTTCTCAGAGTGATGTTGTAAAACATTCTAGTCTTGTGGAATGTTGTGCTGTGTCAGCTTGTATATGGTTACCATTTTCCAGCTGACACAATGAAACATTCCAGAAGACATGAATCTCCTGTGCTCTCCAGTTTTGATATTAAACTCTACAGCAGTGTGACTTGTTTTCTTGTATACAGAAACAACTTCTGACTCTTGAGAAGGATGTCGAACAGTACAAAAATTTTCGGCCAGATGATCCAGCCATTAAGACAAAGGCCATGCTACAGTGAGTAAAATTAGATGTGACTTACAGGTAGTTGGGTGTGCCTAGAAATGCTTAGAGTTAAGAAATGAAAATTTAGATGAATTCTAGGACATAAGTAGGGCTTGTTAAAACATTCAAGAGAATATCACTCTCAGTGGAAAAGAGTCTAGGTCTGTATGAATGGATGCAACATAAACTGTGGTTTGAGGAAGAATTTTCACGTTTTTTAGATAAAAGGAAGCAGGTCAAAATGCAAAATGAAAAATGCAAAGCAATGAAGACAATGTAAACTATGTAATACATGAAGCTAGTAGACATTTCAAGAACAAAAAGTAGAAGTATACATGAAAAATAAAATTAGAGAATTTGAAACTAACAGTAAGAACAAGAATGTCAGAGACTTGTGTAGGGGCATCAGTGAATTTAAGAAGGGTTACCAGCCTAGAACTAGTATAGTAAAGAATGAGATGGGGGTCTGGTTACATACTCCCTCAATAGTTTGGATAGGTGGAGGAATCATTTCTCTCAACTACTGAGTGCAGATGGTATTAATGATGTTAGACTGAAATACAGGCACCAGAGCTGCTAGTGCCTGAGCCCAGTACCATTGAGGTTGAGATGGCTATTGAAGAGCCAAAAAGACACAAATCGCAAGGTATTGATAAAATTCCAGCAGAACTGATTAAAACAGGAAGTAGGACTATTTACTCTGAAATTCATGAACTTACAAATTCTATTCACTTTCACTTTATTTTTACCAACTTATGCACTTGTATATCAGTTAATATTAATGCTAATACATTAAAATATTAAAAGATAAAACATAAAATTATTAAAAACTCCGACAAACACTGACACCACAATCCACTACCAATCCAATCATCCACATGAACAAAAAATAGCAGCATTCAGGTATTACATAAACAGGATGATTACATTACCTATAACAGAAAGATCAAAAATATAAGAATGGAACACAATAATATCTATAGCTACCAGCAATGATTATCCCAAAAGCATGATATATAACTTGAGACAAAAGATGGAAAACAGCATACAGAAAAAAGACACACAAAAGCACCAAACTGAACACAAAAAATGGACAACATTCAGATACTTCAGCCTGTTAATCAGACGAATAACCAACCTGTTCAAAGATACCAATATAAACATAGTTTTCAAAACAACCAGTTCCATTCAGCAGCAACTAACCAGAAAAACTAATAATAGTACAAACCCCAGTGGAATATACAAACTGCAATGTAATACATGTAAAATGGCATATATTGGCCAGTCCGGCAGACCCATAGCTACAAGATTTAAGGAACACTTAAGATACATAAAAACAACGTCCACAATCAGCATATGCTATGCATATATTACAAAATAGACATGAATACGGGCCTGCAAAAGAAACCCTACAGTTACTAAAAGAATGCACCAAAGGGGCAC
>Ga0123352_10016800_pt1 | contig 11664 bp, 8 predicted proteins | sample TergutLab28metaG_FD_89700 | JGI IMG/M metagenome (GOLD analysis project Ga0123352, IMG submission 89700) | Labiotermes labralis P1 segment gut microbial communities from Petit-Saut dam, French Guiana - Lab288 P1 | ecosystem: Host-associated > Arthropoda: Insects > Digestive system > Gut ...
CGTTATTTCTGATGTAGCGTATGTGTTCGCGGTACCTCTGTGTCAGGTCTCTACTAGTCTGCCCTATATATGACATGTTGCATGTCTTGCAGGTACGTTTATATACCCCACTTCTATTGTAGTCCGATATGTTTCTGGGTTCTTGGGTTTGATGCTTTGCTGTATTGTGTTTGTGCTTTTGAAAGCGATGTTTATGTTTGTATGTTTAAAGAGAATGGTAAGCTTTCTGACTTTTGGGCTGTGACATGTAAATATTGCCCATTTTTTGTTTTCATCTTTTGTTGTTCTTATGTGAGCTTTGTTCTGTATTTTTGTTCTTAGTCTTGATATGTGTGTATTCGGGAAGTTATTGTTCTGCGCTATGGTTTGTACTGTTTCCCATTATGTCTGTCGTCTTTATTCTGTTAGTGGGAGTGACAGCATTCTGTTGATTTGATAGCGGTAGGATGCAGTTTTGTGTTCGGTCGGGTAGTTGGATAAGAAGTTGATGGTGGTGTCTGTCGTTGAAGGTTTTCGATATGTCTATTGCCAGGTAGAATTGGTTTCGGATTATTAAGAGGCCCAGGAAGTTTACACTGTTATTGTTTTCGTATGTAGGATTGAAATGGAGGTTTGGGTGGATTCGATTTATATAGTTGTGTATTGTCTCAGGAGTTATGTGTTGTGAGCTGTATGTCATCCATGTATCTGGTGTAGAATGCTATATTCTTCGTATCAAACAACTGTTTCATAAGTGTGCTTTCCATATGTTATATGAATATCTCTGCAATATTGCTAGAGATTGGGGAACCCATTGAGATTCCTGTTTTTGGTCGGGGTATATGATTCTTGAAGGAGAAGTAATTTTGTTGTAGAATGACATCCAAAAGTGTTATCTGCTTAGTGGTTCGTGCGTCATTATGTTTTAGGAGTAACGATTTGGTAAGCCTGAGTATTTCTTTTGTCGGAATATTAACGTATAAATCCTTGATGTCATATGTTAACATTCTATAATTGCCATTTACTTTAAATTTTGTTAAGTCTTCTGCCAGGTTTATGGGTTTTTTTGTTTGTTTGTTTGTTTGTTTGTTTGTTGAGAAATGAACCTGAACAGTAAAACAGTAACCGTGTATACTAAACGTTTCAGAATGGCTATTGCTCGGTCGTTCGTGACACAGCCCACAGCTGAATCATCTCTTCGTTCGCCAGTGTTCAGAGTTGACATTATGTAAGGCATGGGCAAAGCATTTCGCAGTCCTAAGCACAGGGCATCACATTATCCAAAATAAAACACCATTCAACGATGCAAACTACACCCACACACTTCGACGTCAACTCTCAAACGTCTATTGCAAAATGACTTCTGCCGGCCGCAACCTTGTCACAGAGTAAATGTTTAACCCTTTACAGCCCAGTGGCTACTTCATGTACTGTACCATCAGGTTTAACATTGAACACGACAGGCAATATATTTATGACGTTACAATGAGGCGCGATTGCCTAACCATTATTAACGTGGACAAGCAATAAGTATTACATATTCTGAGTGTGTGTTTGTAGCCTTATTTACGCAGCAATCAAAGCGCATACGTCGTATTATACAGTCGTCTGTTGCCTGTCCGGCTGCACCATATTTTTCCACTTTAGCTCGTAAATTGCACGATTTTCGGGAAAAAAAAATTTATTGAACATAAAACGTGTATTTTGATTTTCTCTACAACTTTGTCTAAATCATTTCTCATTCTAAGAAGAATTGAGTCAGATATTATCATAAATGTACGCAGGTCTTCAGGTAAAGTACACGTTATTCTTGTCAGATTAAAATGGAACTTGAATTTTCTCGAAACATTTTCGAAAAGCATCAAATTTCACGAAAATCCATCCAGTGGGAGTCCAGTTCTTCCATGCGGGCGGACGGATGGACAGACAGACATGACGAAGCTGATGGTAGCTTTCCGCAATTTCGCGAATGCGCCTACAAATTCTACATTCTTCCCACGCAGTACATTTCTGTCTTCTTCTATTGAGCTGCAATTATTTCCCTACACAATACTAACTGATTGGTTTTTAGTCGCGTTCGCAAAATTCCGAGACGTGTCTGTTAGCTTCGACATGTCTGTTTGTCCGTCTGTCCGTTCATCCGTATGGAACAATTCGGCTCACACTGGACGGATTTTCAAAAAGTTTGATATTTCAGAATTTTTCGAACATTCGTCGAGAAAATTCAAGTTTCATTAAAATCTGACAAGAATAACGGGTACGTTACATGAAAACCAATAATCACTTTTGATCACATCTCGCTCAGTTCTCCTCTGAATGACAACTGTTTCAGACAAATTTGCATAGAAAATCAAAACACACATTTTATGTTTACTATTTTTTTAATCGTGCCGTTTATTAGATAACGTGGAAAAATACTGCACAGCTGACAAACCACATATGACAATATAACATGGCGCATGCGCACTGCATGCCGGATACATAAGGCTACATACATTTATGTAATTCTTATTGCTTTTCCACTGCAACAATGGCTACACGAACGCGCAGCGATGTTACTTTAAACGTACAAACGTACTTTGCCTGTCTTGTTATAACTGACAAGGAGTGTAAATCTGCAAGAAGTCATTCCGTTGTTCAAAGACACTAATGTAAAAATTGCATTTACTACTGACAACACAATTGAAAAACGCCTGGCATTAAAATAAGAAGCCCCCCAAAACAAATATGACAGAAGCGATGTTTACCACTTGACATGCCCTAACTGCAAGTTGAAATATACAGGACAAACGGGCAGTCCGTTTAAAGTCAGGTTCCAAGAGCACCTACGGAACTTGGAATACAAAAACAGTAAGTCAAAATTCGCCCAAAACCTCATAGATAACAAACATTCCATTGGCCCAGTGGGGTCGTCCACGTAACTAAGACGGGTAAATTGATGGCCACGCTTGAATGCTTCCACATTTACAAAGAAACTAAGGCCGGCAACCGAATCAATGATAGACTAACGGCCAAAGAAAACGCAATATTCGAAACCATAATACAAGAAGACCCTTACAAGGGGCGCTCGGCTCCATCGCAGCCGATCAGCTAAAAGAATTCAGTGATGGGAAGCCATTCACGCCCGCAGGAAGTGAAAGTTGCACAGGGACAGAAACCCGTTCACTACTGCAACAAAAAAGCCAGCAACCACCACACAAGAGAAAGAAAAAAAAACGTAAGTAATGAAACTACTACATGCTACAGTGCTCAAAATTAGTACAACATGACATAACAAATATGATTCCGTAATTACAGAACTAGACAGGACGCAAGAAACCAAAACAGGAAAGAGTAACAGGTCGTGAAAATGGAGCAAGCGGACACACCTATCCAGCCCCCGAAGAAATCTAAATACAAAAGGGACCAGCTACTAATACAACCACAACGAAGAGAGTAACCAGGAATCTAATCAGGGAATCACAGCCTAAAGTAACACGCAAACACACATTACGTGCTGGGAACCCTAATCCTAAACACAGGTGCAATAGTTTATTAATTATTGACCAGTCTATATACATGTTGCGAATCACAACGCACATTGTAAGCCATCTGGGATCCCAAATACGCGCAGCCACATTGTAAAAAACGTCATAGTTCTTCTTGGCTTAGCTTGATGATGACTTTATAAGTCGAAACATGTCGCTGTAACATATGCTATTATTTTATATAGTTGTGTTGACTGAATTACAAAAAAAGTTGTTATTACAAGGAGTGTGTTTACTGCGCGGTACGAACTGAACATTTAAATATAATTCAGGTAAATCTTGGTATTAAACAGCTAACGACGTCTTGCTTGTTTGAAAAATTTTGCAAAAGATGTTCTGCAAACGACCAATAATGGTGGGTACAGGATAAACAAGCGCGCAGGAAAGGAATAACGGAAACATAAATGAAGGAAAAGGAAAAAATTGATAAAGGGAACTATAAATGAAAGAAAAGGAATGGAGGCGAGGAAGGCAAAATGAAAAGATGAATGAAAGAAAGAAAGAAAAAAAGAAGACATGGAATAAAGGAAGGAGAAAAATAAGAACAGAAAGAAATGAAGAAAAGATATAAGGAACAGACAAGGAGAGGAAAGGAGAATATGTGTCCTCCGTCTCCAACTCTGGAAGAGATACGCAGCGGTGCTAGGCCTATTTCTTGCACAAGGCCGAAGTACAAGCACTTAAGGTCCATTAAAATGACAGTCACACTCTGTTACCCAAAAATCCAGCTGAAATTCACAATACGCCTATCCGTCATGACAAGAGACGGAAATCGGTCAATCTGCACGACTAAAAGGTTCGTTTCGTGACAGGAGTCCAGAACAGGAATGACGTAATGGCAATTCGTCATTCGGCATGACACATAATAATAATAATGTTTTGGGTGGAAAAGAAGAATCGCCGTTGCGTAGGGCGATGGACAACATACCAAGTTACCCGCGTTTCGAGAATACGTCACGAAGGCGTTTGGAGGAATTAGAGGTATATTATAGTTGCACTTCAAAACTTGGTATTTGATGGACAATCAGTGATTATTTTCATGTCCCCTTCCTCACCCTCTTCGCGGAGAGGAAGAGAGGTTTGGATACATGTCACAGGAAGCTGGGTAGGTCCCAGAGCCGGTCTAGACGTGAAATCAAAGACAGAAATCAAACCCTGTCAAGAACAAGCAATAATGTCCACCAACCTGTCACCAGTCACCAAAGTGCGTCACTCCAACTTCCATTAAATTAGTGGCGACATACGCGGGTCTAACCGGGAGGATTGTTTTCAAATTTTGTTGTGGTGGCTACACTGATCAAAGTGAACACAGGAACTTATGGCCAGGTGGAAAAAGTGCGTAAAACTTAAGGGTGATTATGTGGGGGGAAAAAATTGTGCCACTGTACAGACGCAAATACTCAACACTATAGGGCACTGACGATAGTATATGACTCAGTGAAACTGTCTCCTTATTTGGATTTTGTCTACCGTCTAATTTTTTTAACACGACGTTTCGGAAACCGGTCCTGCTTTCGTCTACAGGTAAAGACGCATGGACAAAGACCAAAAACAAGTAGACTGTGTCAGTGTGCAATAATAAAGCAATCCCATTACAGGCCTGGACAGGCCCTGAGGGCTCCAGGAGGTTGAAGGTGGTAAAGTTGTCAGCCCTACGCACCGGCCGCCTTTAACCCCCAGGAAATATTCCTGGTACTCATTCTATTAGAGGCTGAGTCGTCCCCATGGTCATAGTGCGGCCGGAAGGATTATGTAAATGAAAAATTCCAATGACACCATCGGGAATCGAACCCGCGAACTTCCGGCTTGTAGCGTAGTGCCGCAACCAACTGCGCCGTCGCGTGCCCCCTGTGAGCAACAATACTGTACTGGTTTACAGTTTTTACCGGATACCTTCTGACACCTCAGTACTTCCATTATGGGAAATTAAGGTAATGTATTTCGAAACAAACCACACATTCTGACGAGCAGGTTAGCGCGTCTGTTTTGTATCGTAAACTTACGCAGCTTCACGCTACGTCGGTGAACTGGCCACTCAGAATAAAGATTTTTCTGGTTTTCCTCGCTCATTCCTTAGTCTTTTTACCTTCTTTATCGTTTGTTGCAGGTTTGTTCGTGGACAGAAGCATCTCTTAAATTCATCTCTATGTCAAAAAAGGGTAAATTTGTCCTGCACATGACATTAAGGAACAGAGGAAGAGTAGATGTATAGCTCTAATCAGTCTCATCCTCGGCGCTAGATGTGGGTGGGTGGTCAGCGTCACGTTCCGGCCGCTTTACCCTCTGCAGAAAGCCTCGGTACCCATTGTAGAGGAAGCTGGGTGGACCCCAGAGCCGGTCTGAACGGGCGCGAAGATGGAAAACGAATCGTTTGTCCTCCACGGCGGTTCGAACCCCGGAATGTCCAGCCCCTTAGATAGTCACTATACCGACTTCGACATCCCGGTTCCCGAGTGTTTTATTAAAAGCCATGAATAAAACGCGTACTTCAGTAGACTTTATATCAATTAATTAACTAATTAATACTCTGCAGCGTCCACAGTCTATATAATGTCACTAAAAATCAATCAAAATATCGCGCGTTGCGCGACGACGTACAATTCTCTTTTTGAGTAAACAATTTACTCTCCTGCATTCCGGGCCTGCCCGAGACATAAGAGCGCCCCTATTCTGTAACCTTGTTCGGCCCACGACAGAGCTGGCAAACATTTTTTAGGACGCGAGCCCAAAATGTGGATAATTTTCGGAAAAATTCTTTCGAGAGTGGGAACCTGAGTTTACCAGCACCATGTTACCAATTATTCCAGTGACGTCTTAGCGCCCCTTGTAGCTTGGCGCCCCGGGCAGCTGCCCAAGCCGCCCGCCCCTTAGTTTGACCCAGACTGCATTTAATACATGGAGTCACTATGGACGACACTACAAGCGTACTTGTTACAAAATAACTTCTGAGGATATATCATGACACATTTTGCATCATTCCATCGTACGGTACGTCGTTACCAACGTTTCGGAGCAACCCCTTACCCCCACCTCTATAATACGAATTTTTATGTTTTATTTGTTTTGTTTTTTACTAAGATAAGACTAAGTTTATAATACGAATCGCAATTTCGTACTGGGCACTTCATATTTAGGTATACATAGAATATGTACTTAAATAGTTCCTAGATTCTCCATAAAAATAAATTGAAATAAAATAAAAATATATTTTTTTAAATTCGTACCGTGCATCGTGATACCATCAAAGTTTCATTTATTCACCAACTGATGCACTGTTGAGTTGTCTTACAAAATATTAAAATTTACATTAAAACATTAATGTAAATTATAATATTTTTAAAACAACTCAACAATGCATCAGTTGGTGAATAAATATAACTTTGATAATAATAAATCTGTTACAGCATAAAATCCAGCAATCGGAAACTAGACTTTAAGAGATCAATATTTATTATCTGTACCAACAAATGCACATATACGGTATAAAATTATATTACAAAAGCTCCAACATTTTTCGTAATATGCTGTATTTGTAATATAATTTTATACTATAAATGTTCGTACACATAATAAACATTAATCACCAACAATGCATGGTATGAACATAAAAATACGAGTAATAGACTTTCAGAGGTTTGTCCGGAACAACTTCCCCTGGAATGCTACATCTTTGGTCTCGATTTTAAGCATCAACTTTATACGCCAATTAAAAATGCTAATAGATGGATGCGAAATATCATGTCAACAAAACTTTCTACGCCATATAAAATGAGGAGATTTCAGTCGCTATTTTTCTGCGTTGTGGGCTTTAGACTAGAAGTCCACTGCCCATTAAAATTTGTCTCTGAATTCCGTAAGATACAGGTGTTTCTCATCTAGCAATCTGCTGTACCGACTCCAGTTCACGTCTAAATCATTCATATCCACCCGAAGTAATCATTGTTAGTGGGAAGTAGCAATACACAGTTTACTACAAGGGACAGTACTAATCTGTTTTATTAGGTGCGTTCGCAAAAAGGCGAACAGCGACTGTTCACTTCGTCATGTCCGTCCGTCCGCATGGAACGACTCGGCCCCCCACTGGAAGGATGTTCGCGAAAGCCGATATTTTATTAATCGAAAATCTGTCGACAAAAATTCGAGTTTAATTGAAATCTGACAAGAATATCGGGTACTTTACTTGAAGAACAACATACATTCTTGAACATTCCGAAAACTATCCAGCCATTTTGAGTACCTCGAGAACCGGTCGTGTAGCCTTGATGCAACTTGGCAGCCAGTCAGAGGAGACCTTATTGTGCATTTGTGACCATTCACTCTCCCGCGGTGCTAGTAAGTTGGCAGTAAGACGCCGTTAACTGAGCGTGTGTCTCGACCCTCGCAATCACAATGACCGAGCGAACAGACCAGTTTCATCATGACAATGCGCCTGCCCATTCTACAGCTCTCGTGCAGGCTTTTGTGGCAAAGCATCACATCACCCAGGTCTGTCAGCCCCCCTACAGCCCAGATTTGGCTCCCTGCGACTTCTGGCTGTTCCCAAAGCTAAAATCGCAGTTGAAAGGGAGGAGATTTGTGAATGCGAATGTCACACCGTACACAAGCTCAGTCAAAGGCATCTCACTGCCGACTGACTAGCCCCACAGGAGAGTGATTGTTCATGGATGCGCAGTAAGGTCTCCTCTGAGTGCCAAGTTACATCAAGGCCACGCGACCGGTTCTCGAGATATTCAAAATGGCCGGATACATTCCGGACAGCCCTCGTATCTAGCTGAATTCTTCTTGAAAATTTGTAGAGAAATTCAAAACACACATTTTATGTTCAACGACTTTTTTTCCCGAAAATCGTGCCATTTATGAGATAGTGGAAGTATACTGTAGTGCCAGACAGGCTACAGATAAAAATATGGCGCATGCGCATTGCGTGCTGGATGACTACGGGCACAGACACGCATTCAGAATGTGTAACAATTATTGTTTTTTTCACTGCAATAATGGCTCCGCGAAAACGCCTCACTGTTACGTTTAAACGTACATTGCCTGTCTTGTATTCTTATTAGAAAGGATCACGTCACGTGACCCGGTTACCGTAATATCCATGCGCTATTCCACGGCATCTGCAGGTATTACTGGATCCCTTCACATACATTATAGCTCTAAAGACACAATACGAACTTACATTTCCACTAATATGTAAGCACGAATTCAGTATGTTCTCAAAACACAGTTTGGTAAGATTTTATGGGCGAAGTGCGACGTTGCAATACCGACTGAAGCATAGGCACTTTTCGACTACTTCACAATCAGACTTTTTTTTTCGAGAATCATCGTCATCTGGCGTAAGTACCGACTATAAGCATCACCCGAATGTGACTCATTCAATCAATGTGCACATTCCACCTAAGCAGATACACTGACGAAACCGCACTGAAGTCAACAGCACTACTGCTCATGTTCGAGAAATCCTGGGTTGAACTCTTGGACCAAAGAGGAAAATTCTGAAGTTTTCCGGGGGGTTTTCCCCCCTCTCACTTTCACCAGACAAAAACCGAGACAGTACGTAAATAGACCACGACCGCTTCCTTAAGACATCCTTTCTCATTTATCATTCACTAATCACCCCACCACAAGAACAACCCTGAATGTGAAGCGCCAACTCAGTTTCATTATCGGCGATCACTTACATTTCGAAGACCAACTACATGGATAGCAGTACTCATATTGTAACGCACATTCTGACAACAATCATACTCACCATTCACCATCATTTTCCCATCGCATCAGACTCTATAACGTAAAACTCTTGCAGATTAATCAGCGTCACGTACGTCGCGTTTGAATAATTAACGTCCCTGCTTAGTACTTCGGGAAGTCTCGAGTTTGATTCTGGACCCGGATAGCGGTTATTCCCGGTTTTCTCGTGGAATCCCTCAGTCCCTGCAGGCCACGGTAGGATTACACCTTAACCCACTCGATGCCATATAACCTAGACAGTTGAGAAATCATGATGAAAGAAACAAACGAATAAAAGCAATGACGTGTTTACAAAATACAAGAGATTAAAAAAACCGTATTCCCGCATCATAAAAAGCCTTTTTTCCCTGAAAAAGTCCCTAAAAGTCACCGCCCGTCTTAACGTCGAATGAAGAATCGTTACGTAACAGGCTATTAAAATTGCACAAATAAAAGGTAAAGTGATCCCGTTACAGGCCCCGTGTGGCCCAGAGGGTGGGTAGAGGTATAGCTCTACTCTTCCATGACCGCGGCACTAGAAGGGGGTGAGTGGTCAGCAGCAGGCCCCGGCCGCACTTAACCTCCGGGAAATACCCGGTACCCATTGTACAGGAGGCTTGGTGGGCCCCAGGGCCGGTCTGGACGGGCGGAAAATCTCGTCCCCACCGGGATTCGATCCCGGACCGTCCAGCCCCTAGCTCAGTCGCTATACCGACCGAGCTAGCCGGCCCACAAATTTCCACAAATACCTTGGTAATTACAGCGTGCGTCGTATCACTTACAGCGTCTAGAGGCGGGAAATACAGTAATAAAAATTTCTAGAAGGAAAAACGTGTTTTATCTTTCAGTGGGAAAAAACGCTACGGAGATTTTACGTCCACTATTTTTTTTCTTGCTGTATATAAATCGTAAGATCCCCAAGTACGAATGCTATCAATTACCAGGGAGCTCTCTCACCTAGCACCCCGCTTTTGGCCCGTCAGTCACCTTCCGTACTGTAATTTCTGCATGCTCAATGAACCGGCATGTTTATCTAACGATCCTTCAAAATGTCCGTAACCATTTTACCAGTCGGACAACACAACCTCAAATCTCACCGATAATTACTTCGTTGCATTACTATACGTATACCTACGACAGTACTAAATTCTGTCCGTATTAACCCTTCATTTGACACTGGGTTAACATTCCAAGCACTGGTCCAGACAGGAGTTTCTAATTTATGCTACCCCTAAAAGCCTTCCTACCCGTACGGTAGCAGAAAGCACTGCAGGAACACGTTCCGGTATCTGGCTACGCTATTCGATCGGAAGACAACCTAAAAGCGTACTATTCACATTACACACAGAACCTACTGCGTTGAGCCTTCCACACATAGACTCACCATGATCACACTACCAACATGTCTCATTAAACGACGCGAAACGCCATGCAACAGCTCCGGCCGCTGTCGGCGTCTCATCGCAGAGGCCCGAGGTTCGTAACCAGTGTAGTCCATACAGGATATGTAGTGGATAAAAATGCAATGGGGTAGCTTTGTCTTCTCATCTTCTCTGACAACTATTATTCCACAAATGCTGCATACCGATTTCTCATCAGGAACTGACACAGGAGAACCTTTGAAAGGCGCAGTATCAAGGGACTCTCTGCTCACGTTCACAACTGAACAAGATGTAAACGTATGAATGGCTTCAATTTCTTCTGTTTGTCACGAAAGGGATAAAGTTTGAAGGAACAGCTGCAGAAGCACGTTCAATTACATTTTAACGACACACAGCCGTTAAATAAGACTGGAAGAAGCTTGGTTTAGTTGATATCAACAATACGACAGTACTCTCATTTCAACAGCCTAATCTATGTCGAGTTTCTTTTGTTTTAATGTGAACGGATGGATGATTTGTTAACCATTGTTGACTGCAGAATACAGAAAGTAAACGCGCAGTGTACCTGCTTCTTTATTACTTCCAAAACTTTAAGGCTTGTGGAAAAACGTGCTTTGGACGTCAAAACATGTTTCACTTACAACTTCCGCTTCAAATACTTTTCACGCTGTGTAATGGTACAGGTTACCTTCGGCAAAGAAGGGGGGGGGGGGACGGTAGGTTTTCCTGTAAAGTGTTCCTTAAAACTGTACGAGTAAATGAAAACTGAATTGGCTCGAAAGCGTACGCAGTGTCAGGCCGGGATTGAGAAGTCGGAATAGCGACTAGGCTATAAGCTGGACGATTTGGGGTTCGAATCCCGGTAGAAGCTAAATTTTCCGCACCCCTCCAGACCAGGCCTCGGGCCCACCTAGCCTCCTGCACAACGGGTAACGAGGTCCTTTTCCGGGGGTACAGCGACCGGGGTGTTGTGTTGACCACTCACCATCCAGTACCGAGACTAAGAATGGGTGGAATGATATATCTATTTCACATCCGCCGAG
>Ga0123352_10016803_pt1 | contig 11664 bp, 7 predicted proteins | sample TergutLab28metaG_FD_89700 | JGI IMG/M metagenome (GOLD analysis project Ga0123352, IMG submission 89700) | Labiotermes labralis P1 segment gut microbial communities from Petit-Saut dam, French Guiana - Lab288 P1 | ecosystem: Host-associated > Arthropoda: Insects > Digestive system > Gut ...
AAAATTGCTGAATTTAGGACGCCAACACCCCAAGATGTTCGGAAAAAAGACAGTAAAATTCTAAAACTACCGCCGGTTCGCAATTGTTTTACATTAGCAATGAAAAATAAATTGGTTGTCATCATAAATAGTCTTAAAGTGCCAAAAATTAAGAAGATTTTACTATATGAAATGAAATTTCATGTACCAAATTACAGCTTCCTCCAGAACCCATGACTAGGGCGCTACCACCCCCAGATCCCCTTTCTCTCTGTCCTCTGTCCTCAACTGAATTTGTTGAACCCCCCCCCCCGAACAAAATTCCTGGGTAAGCCACTGGCGTTCATTGAAGTGGGTAGTGAAAGCAGCAAACAACCTTATGGCTTTCGCCACGACGAAGCCGATGTTCTAGTGATTTTTGGTTAGGATGTGGCGTAATATCGCGGGAATGATAAGATGTTGCGTGATAATTTTCGATCCAATCCTCAGGCCTGATAAAACAAGAATCATTCTTGTTTTCTCAAAGAATCATTCTTAATTTATAAAGCCTGAGGATGGGATGGAAAAGATACCCCGCAACGTCGTATAATTCCTGCACTAAAACGTGGTCTCATAACCCAGAAGAGCTACAACAACATTACGGCCGTCCACCATAGCTGGTCATGCAACTGGGGGCGGGGGGGGGGCAGTTCTGCTGCTCGACTTCCATTAACACTACAAAACATTGCAAGTGCATGACCTCGGCTAAACCATCTACCAGTGAAACAAGTTTATAGGCAACAGATTTCTACATTTTTTACCTCAGCTGCAGTCACGCACGCTTCGATGATTACACACCTATAATCAGTGCTCTCTACGCTACGGGAGGCTAAACATACGTTTGGCAAAGGAAGTCAGTACCCCACCGTTTCATACCATGCCATACACATTCACTTTTCATTCACCTCTTCACCGCTGCCCTCACTGGTATAACAGCATACTGATTGCACTTTCTGTTGTACTGACTTGGTACTATGTGTGCAGTCTCCACGTGCTGGCTGGTCACATTCAGCCTGTGTAACCAGCTATAAGAACCAAAAACTGAAATCGACTACATAGGTTGAATGTGACACCCCGCGCGTTACACACAGTATTAAGGCTGGTTACTGTTTGATGCATTTCGTTCTTCGTGTAGAGTGCCTGTTTTATCACTTCGCTGTGTGGTCTGTGTACCGTGCTACTGAAGGAGCGTCTGACCTTCAATTCTAATTCTGTACTACCTTTTATACAGGTATTTGTCGCATAACGACGTTTCGATCAACGACGGACCGCATATACGACGGTTGTCCCATATCATTATAATATTATAATATAATATTATCATAAATATTGTAATATTACATTATATTATTATAACACCATTGTGTTACAATCGCCTACAGTATTCAGTAGAGTAACATGATGTACTGGTTTGCAGCCTAGGAGCAATAGGCCATACCATATAGCCTAGGTGTGTAGTGGGCTATACTATCTAGGTTTGTGTAAGTACACTCTATGACGTTCGCACAACGACGAAATCGCCTAACGACGCATTTCTCAGAACGTATCCCCGTCGTTAAGCGAAGCATATCTGTATTCTACTTCGTTATCACTTGTGGCCAGGGGCTCCTGCAGCGAGATACAAAGTGGCGTAGTTGGGTAGTTGGGTAGTTGCCGTCTAATAATCTATTAAATCAAACAATTAAAAAAATCTGAAAAAAAAAACATAGGCGTAACTTGTCTAATAATATTGGGGAGTGGGTGGAGGCAAAATCGAACACGAGTATTACGCGTCAAGTCATGGTGTCAAGTTACAAAGAGGGAGAAGATTGGTTTGAACACCTTTCCCCCACTCTCTCACCAATTCTGTTTTATTTGCTCCTCTTCAACTCAGTAGCAAAAAAATAAAAGGTAGGCACAAAAAGAGAGGGAACGTCCCGCTCTCCCCTCCACAGTTACGCCTATGGATAAAACGAAATGTTGTAAAGTTCCTACAGTTTAGGTTTAAGGACCAATTAAGGGTTTTAATTTAATGTCAACCACATTTCTATCATGTCCAGCTTCGATCACAAAAAAATTTCGTCTCGTTACATGTGGGTGTCGTAAACCACCTTGCAAAAACTCCTGTTGGCAGTTCTACTTGTGGATATAGCCAATCAGTTTCACGCTCTCGTAGGTACTTTCTTACGCTATGGATGCGTTGCGTTTCTTTGTTATCCAGTGCACGCGGCTGTGGGCTGTTTATCTAGCTGGCCGTTTTCCATTGTTCACGTATTCTTGGCGTAGTGATGCCCCTTCAACCCGAGTTATTGTAGGGCCGAAAGAAAAACTGCAACAGTCGTAAAGTAGCCGCAAAACAAGTGTCAATGCCATGACAGTACTAAGATCAACAACGCCTTCTCTAAACGAACAATGAAATGTTGATACAGGACGAGAATCCAATAATAGAACGCTTTCACTTGGATACCAAGTCGAAAAATGAGACAAGAATTTAAAGACGTACCCGACCAATTATTACACACCATCATTAAAAGCACTCACTCACAAACACATAGACTATTCCAACGTACAGCCCTGGAAACAAAAATCCTCAGGGGAAGCACTGCACAGATTAATAAATCCACAATATTGGAATTATTTTCACATTACTGTATATCCAGCTACAATATACACAATGATTTTAACACTGTAATGCAGGTGTGCAAAATGTATTCTTATAATGTTTTATGCACGGATTGAGATTTAAATTTATCAATATACAAGTTACGCATGCAATTGTAATTTATATTTATGTTAAATGGGGGCACGCGGTGGCGCAGTTGGTTGAGGCACGGCGCTACAAGCCCGAAGGTCGCGGGTTCGATTGGACATTTTCATTGACATAACCCTTCCGGCCATAATGGGGTCGACACGCCCTCTAACAGAAACGAGTACCAGGAATATTTCCCCGGGGGGTGGGGTAAAGACGACAGTTGCGTAGGGTTGACAATCTTGTCACCTTCACGTGCAGACTGTCTCCAAATCTGGAAGCCTCAACTTCCTGAAGCCCTCTTGATTTATAATATAATATATTTATTTATTTATTTACTGCAATTGTGTTGTTACCCGGTGGCAGTGGTTATTTTACATGTAAACAAAACATGAAATTGGTTACTACTAGATTTAAGTTGGGAAGGCTACATGAGAAGCATGTAGTGGCAACTTGGAATGTTGGGAACCATCTCAGGGATTTGCCTTTATTTATTACATAAATTACCGAATGTGGGTCGAAACACGTTGCAATTTACTCAGAGGATCTGAGAGTAATATTAACAAGCAATCGTGTCGACGACACCAACATGTAAGGAACTAACCAACAATATCCGACGTCGAACGGGGCTAAGGGCGACAGTCGTCTCACTGCTACAGAGAGGACAGTATCCTTCAGAAGACATCTGCCAACAGTGTCACTCATTGACCGACATTAAGTAAAAGCTAATGAGGTATTAGGATTCCGCTACGAAGAAGCTGATGTGTCCGTCCTTCTGCGATGTGGTAGCGCGGCACGAGATATCAGACCGCTAAGGTGTCTCGAAACTTCAGGCATAAACAGCCAGTACCGACGCGTGACACCGCAGATGTTAGGTAACCTCAACAAACTACAGCCCTGAAGCAACAAAGTCGTTATCAGTTTTTGATCACGTTTACAAAAGAGTTACACAGTATGTTAAATGACTTTAATTTTCTAGATAAATACTGTTTTAGTTCCACGTCCATTTTCTTCGACGGTTTCTTGTTATTTCTCTCAAAATATCTTTTGTCAGTGAAAGTTCTACATATACTGGATTCGGAGCACAAGAAACACAACGCTTCATATTACATTCAGTCACACCACATTTCAGTGTTCACTACTGTGCACCCAATTACATGATCGTTTGCTACTTTTCGATAATGTCCTTTTGTGCCAAAAAAATAATATGTTACAAAACTAGGTGTCCTTAACTTGCTCTAAAATTTACTTTTTCTAACACGCCACAATAAAACAAGTGGATGCGCAATTTCACCACACAATCGCCAACAAGGGCTCCAAAATCAATTCGACTGGTAACGAGACACGACCGCTTAATTCAATTCAATTAAATGTAACTTAATTGCGCGCGCGCGCGCACGCATACACACACACACACGCACGCGCGCGCGCACACACACACACACGCGTGCGCGCGCGCGCGCGCGACGTGGTCTGGTTTGTTTGTTGTATCGCCGACTTAATGGAAAAACAAACCATATGCAAGCATGAAAGATTAAGTTTTATTTAAAAAAAAGACGTTGTTTAAAGTGTCACACTACAATACACTACTTTCCTACAATAATTGCTTTCTTTTTCCTACAACGTGCGAAAAATAATAGAAATAACGTGATGCACCTCACGCTAATTACTGACAACGCAATGTTGTGTACTTTGCAGTCGTCTTATTTGACCATGACAGTCTTTATATGCCTGCTCTCCCTCTCCCTTACTCTCCCTAACTCTTCCTCCCTCTCCCTTCCTCCAACTCCCTCTCCCTTACTCTCCTTCCCTCTGCCTTACTCTCCCTTCCTCACCTTTACTCTCCCTTACTCACCATACCCGACGTCATTGTGTTTTTTTCTTCAAATTGCAATGAACACAGAAGGTACGTTGGGGCATGTATTTTCATTTCAGTGACTCGAAATCGCGAAATTTACAATTTTCGTTGCTCTAAAGGTATTTATGCTTTATGAGAGTGCGAAATGTATACTTCACTTGCAGATGTGTACGAAAATCACTGATGCGACCCGAAATGTCTGTTGGCGCCAAACTTGGACCCGGTGCCAAAGGTTTACCATACCTGACGTAGTGGCTACAAGAAGATGTGTGAAGATATGCTGCTACCTCCGCAACGTCTCTGTGGCATGATGTTTAGTTAAGCACACAACGTCACACGTCAAGTGACACGCATTTGCAGACAAATATTTTCGCACTACACATCGGGCTGCCCTGCTTAAATAAGTTCCACGCGAAGTTATAACATGAGTGCTACATGCCCTACCCATCACACTCATAATATCTGATGAATAGTGAAATTATGAAGCGCCTCATTATGCAGTTTTCTACATTTTCCTGTCACTTCCTCCCACTTCGCTCCACATATTTCCCTCACTATTCTAGTTCCCAGATGCCCTCTGTTCTTACTGCAAGGTAATGTCAGACACCAAGCTACATAAGTACATAAACAGAAAATGGAATAGTTTTTTTCCATGGCGCAACAGCCCCTCAGTGGTCTAGGACCCTCCATTATCGAAGCTTCACGATCACCCTCAGACACAGCATACTCGGTAGGACTCCTCTGGACGGGTGATCAGCCCGACGCAGAGACCTCTACCTGACAACACACAACACTCACAAGAGACAGACATCCATTTCCCCGGCGGGTTTCGAACCCGCATTTCCAGTAAGCCAGTGGCCGCAGACCCACGCTTTAGAACGCGCGGCCACTGGGATCGGCATGATGAAATTATGGTTTTTTTTTGTATTATATTAATTTTCATATGTTTAGACAGCAGACGGGAAAGCAAAAGACATTCAAGCAGCAGGCATTCACCTCGTAAAATCTACTCTTCTTTCCTGAGTGAATAATTATGACGTGTTAGTGTCTTTCGGTTGCCACATCTATGAACCTCGATGTTGGACCCTGTGTCATTCTTCCGGGAAGACATGGCCGTTCCTGTCCATACAGCCACCCAGACATAAGGAATGCTCTATATGGCTACTCTTACAGGAAAACCGTCCTAGAAGAACACACACATGGGGCAGGGGTGTCACTGGATGACTGGACCGACTTTTCATTCTGACGTAATTCGAGAATTCATTGCTGACGCTTTGATTTACCCACTACGATGGTTTTTATAGTACAAACTCGCCTATACCTTGCGGACTGGAATAAATTATTTATCCGTGGCTCCAAATATATCACTGAAGTTTCTAAGCTGAGGGAGAGTCAGCCTTCGATGATAGAAGCAGGTATCGGGCGGGGATTGTCCTGGTTTTCACACCCCTTACCGCGAAGCGCTAGAGTCAGTTGGTTAATTCGAGAATTTGGGGTGTGGAGTTAGGTGTGGATGTGCGCAACGTCAGAGCACAGAGCACCGGGTTCGAAAATAGCAATGATGATGAAGAAGATGATGATGATAATCTTCAGTTTTTACAGTTTCGGCCACGTGCCATGTAGCAATTCAGAATAATTTTCCGAAACTACGATTTTCTTTTCTACACATTTGGTAGGATTTCTGAATGAGGGTACCTGTACCTGTCCACTGCAGGGCCTACCAAGGACAATGTATTAGAAAAAAGTCCAAACCTATACCCACGCCTTGAGTTGGATTCAGATCAGCGATCCCAATTTTCAAGCGACTGTAAACACTTCATACCTAAAATTTCTCTGTCACTGCGATGATAATGATGATAACGATGAGAAATACAATCATCGGGTCCAGCGATTGAAGGTAGTCTAACAGACCCGATGAAATAGGATTCTTCATTTTACTCGGTCACATGATGAAGGAAACAAAAAGAACACTACTCATTCTGATTTTTTTTTTTAAATGTGAGGTGGATTACAAGTCCGAAATATCAGCCAAACGTTAACTAGTGACAGCATTTCTGTGTCAGGTCTTAATCAGAGTACTGTCCCCGCATTCACCTGAGGAAAAATACGGAGTGTCAGGGTGTTCACTGTCCCCGTCTATATCAGCACCGAGTATTTCCGTGACAAGTGCAGGAAGCAATACTAACTTAAGCAAGTTCCAGCACCCAGCCAGTACCCACGCCACAGATTAAGACTTGTAAAGAAGTGGAAATGGTTTTCTGTGTGGCAGAAACTGAGTATTTACATGTCATTGATGAGCTGAAACTCTCTCGGGCCACCAGTCCCATCAGGTTGTTGAAAAGCGAATAAACCATTGTTTCGGAAATGGAGACTCTCAAAACGTTAGTTCACTTGTGTTTCACCCACCTGGTAGCCCTGTAGTTTGAACGTTTCAGATTACGCTTACAGATATTTCTGAGGAGCTTCAGGTTTATCTGCTTTGTGTTCCAGCCGGGACTCTAACCGACGACCTTCTCCTACAAGCATACCACAGGGCATCGAGAGGGAGTGCCGTCGGATGCTGGTCGGAGGCGTGGAAGGTGTTTCTGACCGCGAAGTCACAGAACGTAGTGCTGAGCTGGGACGACGAGTTGCTGCTGTTCGTACACTCCAGATGTCAGGTGCCATCACAGAATTCCGACAGACTGCATCTTGCAGTACCTCTCGTGTTGCAGTAGAAACTTTGCAGTGAAAGTTACAGCGATTTATCGGTTAACCACGTTGTCCGGTTTAATACTACGACAAACATGTAGCTGAATATAACTGTCATAAAATTCATGAATTTACACGGCTTCAAAGTCAAAAGTTCGCATGCCCACTGGTAGTATTGTTTGCAAAATTGAGTGAAACTGTTTAGAGGAATTCGTCGCACAATCAGGGACAGACAAGCGCAGCTGAATAGTGCAGTTATGAACAGGGGACTCTTAACATACACGGAACAAAACCCGAACGAAACTCATTGTAGCTGCAACAGAAACAGGCCTAACTGTCGTAGCACATGTCAGCATAACAGGCATAACTGTCGTAGCACATGTCAGCAAAACAGGCCTAACTGTCGTAGCACATGTCAGCATAACACGCCTAACTGTCGTAGCACATGTCAGCAAAACACGCCTAACTGTCGTAGCACATGTCAGCAAAACAGGCCTAACTGTCGTAGCACATGTCAGCAAAACAGGCATAACTGTCGTAGCACATGTCAGCATAACAGGCCTAAATGTCGTAGCACATGTCAGCATAACAGGCATAACTGTCGTAGCACATGTCAGCAAAACAGGCATAACTGTCGTAGCACATGTCAGCAAAACAGGCCTAACTGTCGTAGCACATGTCAGCAAAACAGGCCTAACTGTCGTAGCACATGTCAGCAAAAAAGGCATAACTGTCGTAGCACATGTCAGCGAAATCAACTATACGACAATAACACGCAAGTAGAGCTCGCAAGGATCTGATTACACTGAATCACCGAATGTATTTCACCATGCACAAACACGTATAACTACTGCCAGATTAGAAATTCTCACAACGTGCCCCTGGGATGTTATTCCGCGTCGACTGGCAAATCATCGCCGACATTTCGAATTATCGTAGCGCCTTCATCTTCCGGGTCCAGCAGTCCTGTACTGTACCTCACTCACTCTTCTCATAACCTTTGTTTCCCACCGCGGGCCCAACGCAGCGCAGAAAGTTGCTACGACATTTAAGCCGCACTGTACACCGTGATATTGACAAGGACAGCCAACATATTCACGCCAAAGACATACTTACGCTTGTGTGTCAACATTTACTGCAAGACAGTTGCTACGCTATGCCTCGTGCCCATCAATCAAACCAGTTTAGAACGGAAAATACATGCATGGATGAATGAAGATTGGCTAGTATTACTAGTCGTATTATTATTATTATTATTAATAGTAGTAGTAGTAGTAGTAGTAGCAATGCTGGTAGTAGTAGTAGTATAGCAGTAGTAGTGGTGGTGGTGGTGGTGGTAGTAGTAGTAGTGGTGGTTTTGGTGGTGGTAGTAGTAGCAGTAGTCGTAGTAGTAGTAGTAGTAGCGGTAGTAGTACCAATTTTTGTAATTAATTCTGTGTTTATTGACGTTCTGAATACACCTTAATGGCCAATTACAATGTCAGAACAAGTGCAAGATTACAAGTACAACAAATCAGGAGCAAAGTTAGGACAAAAAGAAGTGAAACAAGACATTAGAATTAGCTTAATTAAAAGTCAACATTAAATATAGATAGAAACAAGAAAATTAATGTAAAGAAAACAGTAATTCCAAAATAAGAATATTTATAACACATTACCACAGTAACATGAAGCGTGGTAAATGGTGTATATTGATAATAACGATACCAATATGATGATGATTATGATAATAATAATAATAATAATAACAGAAACTGTTGTTTCCAGAATATAAAGAGAGTGCTGGTGTCCCGCTGCAAGAGCTTCGCGCCCGGGTCCCTGTCGTGGTTGCCTCCAGCAGTCACTTGTCTCGATTTCGACGGCGTGCTATTCCACAGAGGACGGCTGGGAGCTGTCCTAGATTTCCCGTCCACCGCTGGAATGAGGAGCTGGCTGCCGGAAGCAGAAGCCATTCTAAAGTGAGTCCCATCCGATATTTTAGCACGACATTTAATACTCCAGTTTTTTCTTTCAGTAACCCCGTCTGTACATGCTGTCTTTCTTAGGTTGACTATTCAGTCTGGGTGCGCAGAAGCCTCCGGTCACACTTTCATGACCAGATGAACAGCAGGTATTGGCATCTGACTTACTGTCTTACTTGACTAAAACGATTAAATATGGCGTGAGGCAACTTTCGTCATCTCCGTTAGGCAGCAACTTTAACTCCACATCACGAGAAAGCTCGATCTAAAATAGACACCCGACACGAACTTTCGCTGTCCACTCACTACATCAGCCGGTGCTGTACATTACTTCCACGTAGTATTTACATTCTTGCACAAATCGAAGACGAATTTGTGTCACCAATATGCAAACACATCTGTCTCAGAGAGCTCCATGCTGCCCGCCAGAAGCAGCCCACCTACTCAGCAGGCCTTACGGAGCTGCATCTAGGCGCGGTGACGGTCGCTGCTACAGACATATGTACAATCTTAAGCAGCGTCCCGACGCTGCGTATACTGCGTCATTACCAGCTAGTTACGGCGCTCAACCTGCTCCACGGTGAGCAATGGCGACGCAACGAGTGTCTGCCCAAGTACCGGCTTCGAAACCTGGACGTGGACTTCTCACACGTGGTACGTACTTCCTTCAAGTAACACGCAATCAATTCCCAAACATGATAAAGCTCCTTTTTCGCAGGCTTATCAACACGCTGTGTGAAAATTGTAAGATTGGTTGAACACATTTCACAAGGGCCCAGATAGAGGGTAACAACTACTGCCTACAATATTCCGGGCTCCCGGGTTCAAATCCCGGCAATGAGAACGGCTATCCCGACTCAGTTTTTCTTTTGTGGTTTTCAACAGTACCTCCAAGCAAGTACCATATTAGTACGGTCGAACTCGGTTATAACGCCATGAAAGGGACTAGTGTCGTTATGAACGAGTGTTGTTACAGTGGAGCAGTATAATGTTATGGTTAACAGTGAGGAATTAAGTGGTACTGCAGAATATCTGACGTTATAGTCAAGGTTTCGTATAAACTGATGTCGTTATAACCGAGTTCGATGTACCTCAAATAGGGCACATCTGTGCCGTTCTACATCCTTTCCAATTAATTATTCACTAGCCATCCTTCCACTCGACGCTGTAGTCAGAGTCCTTGAATGACAGTAAAAAAGTCGTCGTCGTCATCATCATCATCATCATCATTATATAGCTTGCATGGTTGCAGGCCTCATGACCAGTTCCAGTCCCATCACGTCAAGATGTCTTCTGAAGGGTCGTTCTTGGCCTCGTTTCCAACTCGGTTGACATGTCACAATTAAGTGTGGCAGTCTGTCTGTCTCTCTGTCTTTTAGCCGAACATGTTGTATCCATTTATTTCTGTGACTCTGAATGTTTTTTACAACTGGGTTAATTCCAAGACCTGATAAAATATCTTCATCGGTTTTGTAACCTTGCCACGTGTACTTTGCTGTTCACCTCATTAGTCTCATTACCGCTGATGTTTCCCTGGATTTTTTCTATTCTATAATTGCTCAATGGTCGCATCCGTATAACAAAGCAGGTAATGCCAGAGTGCCACGTGTTTTCAGTATAGTGTATTTCAACACACAAGAATAGATACAGACAAAACACGTATTTTACTTATGTTTATTGGACAGTGCATTATCTTGATAGTTGAATAAAGAGAGACCAACTTGATCCGTATGCAGGCTTCAGCCTGCATATGGATACCACACCACACCACCCCAGCCAAACCACACCGTAACACCAACACACATCAAACCAGAACAATACAACCCATGAAATAACTCAACAAATAAGTCGCAAGCCCCTGAGGATGGATGTATTAACATCCGAAACGTGTTGAACAGTAAATAATGAAATAAAAAGCAAGTGACATCAAGTTGGTCTCTCTTTATTCAACGCATTTTGCTCTTTATACTTTCTATACACATCCTCTACTGGACGTAAAAAAAAATCATCTTGTCTCCACGCCATCGAAGAGAGAAACACATCAGTTCCTCATATCACCGACAAACGAAGAACACGCCCTATAAAGTTCACAATCTAAAAACTAAACAGTAAAACCAACGTTCTTTATACAGTCTTTTACATACAGTTGGTTTTAATATACCACCATATCTGATAATTTTTAAACCTTTTAATCAAGACCGTCACACTAAAGTTCAATATATACAAACTTACGTAGTTTGCTTTCCTATAACAAAAATGTGTAAGTATTTGGGATCGCACAATGCATTGAAACCTAGAAATTTCTTAGAATTGTTTTCTCAGAGGGCCTGAAGATGACCTAATAAAGGTCGAAACATGTCGCCCTGACAATATACTATTTTTATTGTATATAAATAAAGTGTTGTGTT
>Ga0123352_10016804_pt1 | contig 11663 bp, 5 predicted proteins | sample TergutLab28metaG_FD_89700 | JGI IMG/M metagenome (GOLD analysis project Ga0123352, IMG submission 89700) | Labiotermes labralis P1 segment gut microbial communities from Petit-Saut dam, French Guiana - Lab288 P1 | ecosystem: Host-associated > Arthropoda: Insects > Digestive system > Gut ...
AGATCTTAAGTTCCCCTAAGACAACCTGAAGATGGTCAGTACAGGCCGAAACATGTAGTTGTCCATTATATAGTCATTAAATACACCTCATGTGACACAGTTGTGTTTGACTACATACAATTTCCCAAATTTCACACACAACGGGGATGACACGCTTCCTAGATGTATGTTTTTGCTCCTACCTGAAAACCCTCCTGTAAAATGGGTACCGGCTCTTTTCCGGTGGTAAATTGCGGCCGGGGCGTGCTGCTGACCACTCACTAGTGCCACGGACATGAAAAAGTAGAGCTATACCTCTACCCACTCTCAGGGTCCCTCTGGTCCTGTAACGGGATCACTTTACCTTTACCGTTACCTTTCTAATTTAACCCTTACTTTGCTAACGTGGAAAATATGGTGAGCTCCTAATAATGCCAGCAAATGGCAGATGGGATTTAATTCCGCGTGTAAAGGGTTAAAAGATCTGTTTAGCTAGTTAGAATTCACGTAGAGGTTATGTCGTTCCGGTGCCCCCAACAGAGTGATGTATGTTTTTGCTCCTACCTGAAAACAGACGCAGCTTAACTCTACCGCTACGTCGTTTGTATCACAACTACCTCATAAATGGCAAACAACAAAGTAAGGTTTCTAACAAATTATCAGCCATTGTCACAAAATTTTAGAAAGTCGAGAGATTCATCAAAATATAAATAAGGATAGAAATTCTTTACGTTTCGGTCTCCGAACCCGGATCTACCGAAACACTTAACACTGCTCCGCGACACTTAGTATTAGGTATCGTATTTCTGCCCGTTCACGTTATTTGAAAATTATGATCTCATATCCTTTAACTTGAATTCCAATACGGACAGCAAACACTTTAAAATAGAATGTACGTTGTCACATGCATCACGAGTTAAATTACAGTTGGCACAAATAACAAGGGACACACTCCTTGAGGAAGGTCAATAGTGATTTAATATTAAGCAGTGACAGAATCAAAACAAAGGCACGATGCAGACAGTTCTCAACAGGTTCCCCATAGTCTGGTTGCCACCTCCCACGTAAGCAGCTATTCACCTTGCCACAGAGCAAGCCAGAACTATAAAAATTGTCCCTTAAAACTTCAGAACATGATATCAGGTTATTAACCCTTTGGCTCTGGAGCTGGATATTTACAGTTACACCATTTATGTAATATGTGAATATTTTATGAACCAAGAAGGATAACATTAGGAAATACACGACATTTTGTGGAGGAATAAATGAAGATGGTGAGAAAAAGTCCAAAAAAAAAAATTAAATATATTCATTAACTGATTATTTAAAACCCGTACTCTGGAGAGTAGCGGTACGTCTGTCCTATATATAGGATGCATGGTGCATAAAGGTTAAGGCCAGTTAAATGCCAAGTCTCATTATAAATTATATTTCCCATATTTATTTATTTATCGCTTTAAGTAATTCCATGCAAAAAAATAATTCTTGAGAATTCGCTGTTTACTTAGCAATCAATCTATTCTTTACTTACTTAGGCAAATTATTATCGGCATATAATTAAATCGGGAGATTCATTGTTGTATCCGCTGGTCCATGTCCTGAGCTATACGAATCTTTCTTACATTATATTTCCCTCGCATCCATTTTAATATTATACTCCCACTAGTGTCGGCGCCTCTCAAGACGTCTCTAGGCTTCATGACTACAATTTTGAAAGACGTGTCAACCACATCTACTGCGTTCTAAGTGTCCTGCTTATTCCATCGCCTTTGAATTTTTCCTTTTACTATTATTCACTGTAAGGACCAACAAATGTACACTCTCACTGTGAAGTTTCTTCCAGGGTCTTGCTGACAAGGTTTAACTAATATGGATTTCATTTCGGTAAAATGTGGATTTTTGTATATTACATCCTGTATTTTTATTGCACTGGACACTTCGTAAATATTTTTATTTTTATTAACCTTTTAAAACCGTTGGTTATTCTACGTACCGGTAACTTTAATATTAAAACTTGTTGTGTCTCACCCACACACATTGCAGTTACAGTTCTGTGTGTGTGTCAGAACAAACAGCACACACACAGATGTTACCGTACTATTGGTACTGATCTGAGAGATAAAGGATGGGAACTTGTAGCCTTTTCATCGGGCACAGGATGAGGACCAATGGCGGGGTCTTGCAAAATTAAACTGCGGTTCCAATTACATGGGCGCAAATGGATAAGTTGGAGTGCTGTCTTCTGAATGTACACTGCTCTAGATGACTGATTGGCTGACTGCTGACTATCGTCTATCTATCTCTCTGTCTGCCTGTATGTCTGTCTATCTGTCTGTCTACCTATCCATCTATCTATCTATCTATCTATCTATCTATCTATTATCTATCCATCTATCTATCTATCTATCTCCATACAGCGCAGTCTTTCCTAAGAAGCTAACAGTTCCCCTGACAGTCACGAAATTCCCCGTTTTATGTAGACATAGAAAGTTCATTACCGCATTCACATAACATGTCACCTGTTCATATTCTCAGCCAGACCAATCTAAGCTATACCCCATCCCACTACTTGAAAACTCAATTTAATATTATTCTCCCATCTGCGCCTAGTTTTCCCAAGTGGCCTCTTTCCCTCATGTCTCGCCACCAAAACACTTTACGAAACTCTCCTAGCTACCATACGTGCCACATGATTCGCCCATCTCATTCTTCTTGTTTTATCACCCGAATGACATTCCACTCCTTGACCTTCGTCAATTGGTTTGATACCCCCCGCCCCACACACACACATATATATATATATATGTGTGTGTGTGTGTGTGTAAGTGCAAAGCCTCCAGATTATGTATGTGTGCTAGAGAAAGGCTCCGAACCTAAAAGAACCTCCGGTCAGCAGTCTTCGGTTCCGGTGAAGTCCAGACATTAAAACAAGCCGACACTTTTAAAGGCAGGATGCCCATCTGTGCGGTGCATTAGCACCAGACAGCTTCTGAACACCACACAATACATTTGCGCATCATTGGCGACACAACACACCAATAATATTATTGAGAATTATCGTAGGTGTGCTAATTACTACTCCATTACACTGTTTTGCTTCAGTCAAGGTCCCTGGAGAAATAAGCTGGGGCTACGTGCAGAACGTACCGATAATTGTCCCAGTGATGTCAGAGGTCCACTCGACGCTCCCACCAAACGTTATTTACAATCCAGCCTATATTATAAGCAGCCATCTATGTCTAGTTTTCTGAAACGGTGTCTTCCATTCAGGTTTCTAAAGTCTTGTCAATATTTAATTTCCTGTGGCGCTGTGACCCAACGCGGGCCATGGCTTCCTCATTCTTGAGGTTTCTAGATCACACATAACGACACACCACGGTCGGTAGGACTCCTCTGAATGAGTGATCAGCCCGTCGCAGAGACCTCTGCCTCACAACACACAACATTCTCAACAGACATCCATGATCTCAATGAGATTCGAACTCGCAATCTCAGCAGACGAGCGGTCGTAGACCTACGCCTTAAATCGCGCGGCCACTGGGACCGCTTAATATAGCTTTACATTTTCTTTAATCTCGACACTTGAAAATGGTGGGTGGTCAACGCCACGCCCTGGATGTTTTACCCACTGCAAGGAGACGCGGTACCAATTGTACATGAGGCTGGGCGGTCCCCAGGGACTGTGCGGAAAATCTCGCTCCCACAGCAGATTCGATCCCCGGACCGTCGAACACCTACCGAGTCGCTATTACGGCTATGTTTATACAATACAAAGTTGCCCCCTATACAGACCATAAAGGAGTATGGAAGGACTGGTGTTACTGATCCTCTTATTCCTATCCTTGGCGCTAGTTGGAGATCAGGGCGTTTCACGCAACGGTCCCTTTGTACCCCCTCCCCATAAAAAAAAACACCACAGTACCCAATAAAGGAGAAGGTGGGGAGCCCCAGAGCGGGTCTGAATATTTCGGATAAAAGAAAATTATCATAAACCGGATGGGAATTTGAAACCGTTCCATGTTGGTCAGGCTTTATACAGAATGTTGTAATTGGCCATGGTCGCCTCATTATCGAGGGTTCCCGATCACACACAACGACACACCACAGTCGGTAAGACACCTCTGGACGAGTGATGAGCCTGACGCAGAGGCCTCTACCTGACAACACACAACACTTAAAACCCACAGACATCCATAGGCCGGCGGGAATCGAACCCAAAATCCCAGCAAGCGAGCAGCCCCAGAACCACACCATAGACCAGACAGCCGCGTGCGAATTAAGTAATGCGTGTATTTTTAGAACACAGAAAATCAAATGTATTCAGTGTGTATAAGTGTTCGAAATACGTATTTGAACTGCGATATTTCTCAGAGGGTGTATTCAAACACAGAAGTAATCTCGCGTGTGGTATTCTACCGGCATCACTCAACGTATCCAGAAGTACTGACAATTATAGGCCGGGATGTAAATTCACATTTTGTTAGTACATAAGTGTCCTGTACTTTGTATCTTCATAAACAGTTTCACAGCTTTCCTAAATGTCCTTGGGCCTGTTGCAGTTGAATACACATATATTAAATGTCCATAAATCCTTAATGTATTTTAATGTAAGGTGGGAGATTTCCTACCTCACAGTACTTAGTTTCTGTACGCTTTCATGTTCTTGCACAAGGCCTGATGACGGTCTATACTGGAGGTAGAAACTAGTTGCCAGATAATAAAAATTCGCAAAAAGAGTGATTTGTGTGCGATTGAAAACATCGTTAAACATTTGAGTGTCTTACTGAGATGCTTCATGTCAAGATAAAGTTAAGAAATACACTGAACCCCCAATAAGAAAAGAAAAACAGTACGGTACATGCAATGACCAGTGGCTAAGGTGATGTGCTACAAATCGGAAGGTCGTTGGTTCGATCCCAGCTGGTGTCACTGGACTTTTCATTGACGAAAAATCCTTCCGGTAGACAATAGGACTATGGCCGTGGGGTCAACTCAGTCTCTAACAGAAATGGGTACCAGGAGTATTTCCTGGGGGTAAAGGCGGCCGGTGCGTAAGGCTGACAACCGTACCACCATCCTATGCCGTTGTCACGAAATCTGGGAACCTTAACTTCCTGTAACCCTCTGGGTCACTCCAGGCCTGTAATGGGATTGATTTACCTTTTTTTTCACATGCAATGACAAGAAATATGCACGCACGAAGTCTTCAAAATTTTGGTACCTTCACAGCAAGAAACCTTTGTTAAAAGTTTTAATATTAACCATTTGTACGAGTTCACAAATATCGGAAAAAAGGTAAAGTCAAGTTGTCACTGTGTTCATTATGTAAGTTTATGGTAAAGTAGACGTGCACATCCTCTCTAGCTTAAACTCGGCACTAAATAGAAGTCACTTGTCACCTTCAAATTCCTGGTTTCTGTATTTACCAACACGTGCCCCCCCCCCTCCAGTATTCACTGTAAACAAGGCCAAATGAGCGCCACAGCGGGTGTGGGCATTTTGCAGAAACAGAAATCTCTTGACGTTCAGGTGACCGTGTTTGGTGATAAATTCTTATAATAAAACCAAATAGATTTCTCAAATTTATTTTTGGAATAAAACTCTACATGTTTCGCACAGATCATCTGTCCATCATCAGGAGTTTTTCACTGTACACACGGAACGTCCTGATCATGTTCACAGGCTCTAACTGTAACCTGTATGACATATACCATTGCTGTGTTTACAGTGAAAAACTCCTGATGATGGACAGAGGAACTGTCCGAAACATGTAGAGTTTTATTCCAAAAATAAACTTGAGAAACTAGTGCATCTGGTTGGTTTTATTATAAGAAGAAATTTGTTGCGCGTGCTGGCAATTGAACCACTAATCCTCGGACACCCTGCCTGTAACGCAGTCATTATACAGACTCAGATATTTCGGTGCTCACCATGCACCGCTCTCTACTGTTGTACAGCTGTACACTGTTGTAGAGCTGTATAGTGTTGTACAGTTGTATAGTGTTGTACAGCTGTGTAGTGTTGTAGAGCTTTATCGTGTTATACAGCTGTATAGTGTTGTAGAGCTGTATAGTGTTGTACAGCTGTATAGTGTTGTACAGCTGTATAGTGTTGTACAGCTGTATAGTGTTGTACAGCTGTATAGTGTTGCTGGAACTAAATTACTTTTTATACTTATTTTTACCTCGTCATTTCTACATGACGAATTAAATTCACTAATAAATTATTCAAATTAAGAGACGATGCTCTTTATAAATTTACAAAATATTTATATACTAAAATTTTATAAAGACGTTGTGCCTAAAAAATTAGGGAGAAAATTTTATAAAGACGTTGTGCCTAAAAAAAAATAGGGAGAAAATTTTATAAAGATGTTCTGCCTAAAAAATTTGGCGGAAAATTTTATAAAGACGTTGTGCCTAAAAAATTAAGGAGAAAATTTTATAAAGACGTTGTGCCCAAAAAAATAGGGAGAATATTTTATAACGACGTTGTGCTGTTTTCCAAATGGTTGTTTTTTATTTTTATTTTTTAATACATAACTCACCCTCATGTGGTTTCGTTTATATAAGAGTATGACTATACCGTGTATAATGTTAAATGGTGCAGTGACTGGCGAATAATAAATTAAAAGCGGCGGCGACCAATTTTATCATAAAAAAATTTAGAATAATTCTAAACAATATTTATGTATTCGTTTTTCTTCTTCCAGGAAACCGCTTCTCAGATGAAAACAATATTTTAATGGATTTTGAAAATGTTATGATTTTCTGGACTGTGACTTTTAATATAATTATACAATGCAAACCAACAAAACGCATATTTACTTAAATTAATATTTTAATTTTTTATTTTTTTATGTCTTCTACGTGTTCAAAAATCGAGGGTTCATCTTCAGTTAGACGGTTGTATTTACAGTTACGGTACGGTACTTTTACATGCGTCGGTGTAAGGATTTTGAAAAATGATTAATTCGCACGTGTCTAAATGAGTGTCTCAGTGCGTGAAATAGATTTCGTTTCCAGACGCCTACTCGGTCGTTGCTTTACACCAGCCGAGGGCATGGAAACTTGCACTGGCCAACACAATTACACTTTCTGCTGTCATTCTTATATATCTCAACCTTGAACGACTACGCTGGTACCGAAGAGAATCATGAATGAGTATGAAGTTAGTCTCCCACTGTCTGCTTTTATATCTACAGACGGGAGGAGCATAGTGGATAAGTGGACTATGTACATAGAAAGAATTATATAATATTCCCGTATTGAATGACTTGGGCGAAGAACGCGTTGAGAGGGTATGAAAATGAGAAGTCGTGACCATATTTGAGGCGGCATTCTGATTTCCATTTAGAGGTACTGAGGAAAATGAGAACTTCAATCAATTCAGGTTGTCCAGTAGAAGATTCAAAACTAGTTACCCTGAGTAAGTTTGCTGGCCACAAGGTGGCGCCCTTCAGGGTCAGGGGGGGATGACAGTCATCACTGTGTTCATAGTGAAATTTTTTGCTTTTTATGGAAACCGAAGTTTCATTATCTTATTCAAAAGAACCTGCAGCTACTTTTCCCTTCTTGAGCCAGGTGAGCCCCTTCTACCCTGAAGAAGGGAGCAGAAGATTCAGTTCACTTCCACATCGTCACAACAATTAAGACCATAATGGAGATGCATTCTATGTGCATATCTGTTGCCTCTATGTAAACCTGATAAGTATCAGTAGTGTCTGTCAGTCACAACCTGACCCAATTTATCTAAACCTAATAAAATTTGCAGCTGAAAAACACAATACTTATCTTGGACTCGATGTCGATTGTTTTAACACGATTATGGGTTCGATTCCTGGAAAGGATAAGAAATATTTGTTTTTTCCAAATATTCTAGACTGATTCTGCTCCCAGCCATCCCCCGTTATTTACGTACTTGCGGTTTTTTTACGAGGCTACATCGTCATGGATGTAAAATGACTACTTAACATCCATTCAGTACCAAGTTTAAGACTGAATGCAGTTGGGTCCCTGCTCTTCCTATACGCTTACAGAGAAAGGAATTGTTCAACCTTAAATTCCACAGTTCACCTCTGGTCAAACTTCCAACACTGTCTTCAATTCACAACAGGCGACCAACAAAATGCACAATGTTCTGCTTTAGATATTCACATTATTATACAATTATACAATATAAACCGACAAAATGCACCCCTTCTGAATTAAGAATTTAATTTTCAATTTTTTATGTCTTCTACATGTTTCAAACCCAAAAGTTCATCTTCAGGAAGATGGTTGTATATACTTATGATATATTACGTTTACACACGTCAGTATACGTAGTCTTGTAGATTTAAGTGTGTGTTCGATAGTAAGCATAAAATATTTATTATATATCATATATCATGTCATGTCATGTTATATTATATTAATTTGTTATTATATTATGTTATATTAATTCATTATATTATATTATGTTATATTAGTTTGTTATATTATTTTATGTTATATTAGTTTATTATATTATATTATATTATATTATAGCATTCAGTATTCTTACACGTTTCGATCCGCTGGGGGTCATCATCAGGATACAAGTATCAAATAATATTGCGTAGTACTTGACACATAAATAGCATCTTATTTGTCGTGCAAAGGAGTCTAGTAGTAGGACCTAGAGGGTTCTTTGTGAGCGGGTGTGAGGATAACTGAGATGGGACCGGCATGTACTGAAAATTAATGTTAGGTTAGGTTGTAATATGTTTAGTTGTTGTTCAGTTTCATTTTAAAAGTCTCCTTCCTTTTAAATTTTATATTATTATGATCATTCCATCCTACCTCACTATATATATATATATATATATATATATATATGTGTGTGTGTGTGTGTGTGTGTACTGAATACGTAATCATTAACATGTAATAACAAAATATGTAAATTCATTGACGCAAAATTTTGCATGGAAATTCTGCAAAATATATCCTACATGTAACATCCAAACATTCCTTCGTCGTTTGTGACGAAGATTCCTGGAAAAGACTTTTCAATATTTGCATTTTTTTAACTTTACACGTCACAACCCACGATGCTAACCACCAGCCCTTCCACAGGCTTCCTCCATTGTCACAATTCCTGTATATTTCCTTCTAATTTCATTTAGCTCCAGCTGTATAACACTCAGCAGCCAAATAACAGGATGAAGCCTACAGAAGTCTAGACAATAAATCCCACTTAGTGACACCAGAATATTAAAGACAGCTGTAAATCATAGTTAGTAGGAGTTTAGGGAGACTGCGCTATACTTCTCGCGGAATCTGCGTTCATTCGTCTTCTACTTAACTATTCCGTCCATCAATTTCACAAAACTTTGTGGAATGATGAACTGGAAATAATGTGGTAGGAAGGGCCACAGTTTACTCTACTTTCTCAATATTTGGCCTTGAGAAAAGAAAAAGAAAACGAAAAATATCTTCCAAAGTTTGGTTGGTGTCCAGTTCGAGATTCGAAAGCGGAAACTTTTGAATTACAAAGAAGCAATAAATGTTAAGAAGTTAGAACTTCGTGGTGCTTAGTAATTAACAATATTTGATAAAAGGAAAGCAAACTGACATCCTAACAAAAATTACGTAAAATCCAAAATTTTGTCAATCGTCGAAAAATATGGCAGGCATACTCAGCAGAGCTAATATGAAACCCGGTCACTGTGCGACAACACTCCAAGTACGTACGCTTTGAATCTCGTATTTTAAATCCTAGACATAGTCTTCGCTGTAACCTCGCATAATCTCAACCTCAGAAAGAAATTCCTCCTAAAAAATATTCGGTAGAATTTACTACTTCTCATTATGCCATCTATATGCAAAGCCCATTCTAAATTCATTGACTTAAATCTAATGACAATCTATCATTAAAGTGAAGAAGTGGAAAGCATGACTCAGATTTACTCTACTGTTTACTTCTCAGCCACTAGAAGGCCGACATTTTGGACACCAATAATGCTTTCTGCAATGAGAATAAGCATCTGAGCTTACAGTTACAGCGACCAGAAAATGAATGTTTACTTTTACTCTGGCAGAGTGATGAATTTAAGAATGCGTGGAGCTGTTCCTCCTATTCCCCACAAGTCTTCACTGGTAGAACTTGCACCAAGATTGTGTTGCCGGCATCTGGCCTTAACATTATTCTGTTGGCAGTGATGTTGGGCAATCCGCACAGCGCAATGATTAACCTATGTGATGGACCACCGAAGAAGTGGATCCCAATTCCTGTCAAGATCAAGATATCTCCCTGTTCCAGAGCATTCAGAACACATTCGTCCTCCCCTTGCAGGTGTATTATTCTGGTGACTCCAGAAGTCTGATTAATACGAAACCAGCAGCGCCTGAATATGTTGCGAACTGCCACCTTCTGTAGGTGCTATGAACGTGTGTGTCTATATTTTACATACTGCGTGCATTTGACGTGCTGCTTTGTATGTTTTACCAATTACTTACACATAAGTTAGTAATCATGCAATTGTATCATTGCATAGTTATATCTGCTACATGTGGCGGCTGTTATCAACGATCTTGTGATAAATTTTTTTTTAAACACAGTAATTATTAATCTTCATGATTACACCGTGCATCATTGGTATCCAATGGTTTATTATCCAACTAAAGCAATCAATTGTATAAAATCGTTGAATTGTTAAAAACAAATTAGTTTATAAAAGCCACTCCAAAATGTTTAGGTTGACGTAGGAACCATCATCAGGGAGCTAAAATCAGCGGTTGCAGCTCCCTGATGATGGTTCATATGTCAACCGAAACATGTTGGAGTGGCTTTTATAAATTAATTGATTTTTAACAATTCAACGATTTTATACAATTGAGTACATTATTTGGATAATAAAACATTGAAAGGAATTCTTGCTTTACAACAACATAAAACTTGTTTATATGTTTATTTGTGCATATGTTGGTATATAATAAACAATTATTAAATACGCACGATATGAACACGAAAGAACCCCTTGTGTCAAAAAACCGTCCTTGAAGATGGCTGAGGACAGGAGAAACATGTAGCAGATTTTATTATGTAATGATATAAATATATGTTCAATGTAAAAGTAAAGGCCAAGTGATCCCATTACAGGCCCGGTGTGGCCCAGAGGGTGGGTAGAGGCATAGCTCTAGTCTTCCATGATCGCGGCACTAAAAGGGAGTGAGAGGTTAGCAGCACGCCCCGGCCGCCCTTTACCCCCGGGAGAGACCCGGTGCCCTTTGTACAGGAGGTTGGGTGGGTCCCAGGGCCGGTCTGGACAGGCGGAAAATCTCTTCCCCACCGGGATTCGATCCCGGACCGTCCAGCCCATTGTCAGTCGCTACACCGACTGAGCTACCGGGTCCACTGTTTAATGTATCATACGTAAATTGTTGGTAATATACACAAGTCATTATATATTTGTGTTCATGGAAACACTGTATTTCTAAATAATATTATTTTGCCACGAAATTTTTAAAAAGGCTTACGTACTCTGCTCCATGTTTAAAATATCAGGATATGAACACCATTTTAGAATGTGCTTTAACCTTTTGGCGCCGGAATTATTTTTTTAATTTTAACACACCCTGTATATGAAATGTGAATAATACAGGAACCAAATATGTTAGAATTATGAAACAAACTGCATTTTTAAGAGAAATAAATGGAAATTA
>Ga0123352_10016812_pt1 | contig 11661 bp, 9 predicted proteins | sample TergutLab28metaG_FD_89700 | JGI IMG/M metagenome (GOLD analysis project Ga0123352, IMG submission 89700) | Labiotermes labralis P1 segment gut microbial communities from Petit-Saut dam, French Guiana - Lab288 P1 | ecosystem: Host-associated > Arthropoda: Insects > Digestive system > Gut ...
ACCGACTATGTCCATGTAAACAGACACGATAGAACCATTACTGTAATTTTAGCCAAGCACTGTATAGAGCTCCCTGATGATGGATCCCTTGTGATCGGAAACATGTTGGAGCAATTTTAAATATTTTTAAATATTTCATGATAATTCTAATGGTATCTACGAATTATATATTTGTGCATCTGTTGGATAATAAAGTGTTTTAATCGTCATTGATGCACAGTAAAAACATGAAGATTCTCGACATATTTTCGAAATGTACTTAAATATCAAATTTCATAAAAATCCGTCCAGTGGGAGCCGAGTTGTTCCATGCGGACGGACGGACGCGACGAAGCTAAGTCGCTTTTCGCAATTTTGCGAACGCGACCAAAGCTCATACCTCCTTTCCGAGAGTTTGACAGCTATGAGAAATGAACGGATATTATAGTTTGAACTTCTCCCAAATCGATCGGCTAGCCATCGTCTTTTATCACGACCCTAACGGTTGTTCAATTTGTAACTTTCATTCTACACATTTCGAGATATTTTCTTTTCTTTTTCCTGTTCTTTGTTGTGAATAATGATTAACGGGCACGCGTCACCTAACAATATACGTGCTTGATATAGGCGGCCCATCTGTGTACGAGCGATGTGGAAGCAGCACGGAGATTCGCACACAGTTATGGACAGAGAAAGTGACTACCTGGCTCCACTTCGCTCGACCCTGAATTGACCTCTGTGTACAGAACATGCTTTTTCGTGATGGTGACTTGCCCATTAATCTTGTTTTCTCAGCAAAGATACAGTGATTCCTAACTAATAAAAGGTAAATCAGTCCCATTACAGGACCGAGGTGCCCAGAGGGTTCCAGGAAGTTTAGGTTCCCAGATTTCATAACAATGGCCCAGAATTGTGGTAAGGTTGTCAGCCTTAAGCACTGGCCGTTTTTACCCCCACAAATGTTCCTGGTACTCATTTCTGTTAGAGGCTGAGTCGATCCCTGGGCCATAGTGCGATCGGAAATTTTATATCAATGAAAAATCCAATGACACCAGCTGAGATCGAACCAGCGACCTTCCGATTTGTAGCACAGCACCTTAACCACTGTGCTACCGCGGTCCCCTATTCCCAACTAAAAGCGGACTTAAAATATATATTCGAAGTTTGAGATCTGTGTCCAGTTTAACCAATGGCGTGTATTTGGTCTTATGCACTCCCAGTTCTCATGCAGACGCGGAAAGAAATAATACGAGGAAAACAAATTTGTCGGAAACAAGCCAGCTAAACCTTTCCACGTCTTATCATCTTCCTTACATAAGACCAATTTTAATATCATCCTCGGTCTCCCATGTGGCGTGTACACATTGCGACTTTCAGACTAACTTTCTGCACGTACAGTTCGAGGCTCAGCTTTGCGGCTCCTGGCGCTGGTGAAACGTGTAGAAGGATTCGCGGAAAGAAATAGTCCAATGGCTGCTGCGAGTATAAAAGTAGTTGCACCGTAGTGTTGTGTCTTTTCTATTGCTAGTAGAGTGAACTACACTCATTTCACAAGAAGGCGTTTTCGAAATTCCTTCCGGAAACGTAGAGTTCAGTCCTGGACTACAATTAGGCTCCGTCCAGTATCAACAGCCGACGCGGTTCCCTGAATCCAACACGTTCCGTAAAGCCTTTGTCTTGCAAACTGCGGTTGGGATGTTGCAGTGTTCTTCTGGAGCGCAACCACAAGGGCTTGTGGAGGAATGAAGTTGTGGTCTACGCGGGAATTTGCCAGTCTAAAACCTCCTAACTGTAATGAATTCAAGGTTCAGCCGACAGAGCGCATCTTAAGCCAATCAGTGCAACGCACAGTGAGGACCATTGTTCTTAGGTCATCTAACCGTGTTGTTTCAACTGTAAAGACCAAGTACCGTCAAATGAGACAGATATACAATCATAAACGCTAAGGCAGTAAATTCGCCTCGAGTTCGCAGAACAAACTGTGACTAGTCTACGGATAGCCGATAAAACAAGCAACGTTGAACCAAACACAGCAAATTTTGACGCTCTCATACAAGTAGCGCAAAATTGTTCGAAGTAAAATACTGTTAAGTGCAGATTTACAGTCAGTCATTCTTGTGTAACATGTTCCATCTTCATAGGCAGGTGGATGAAGTACTTCATCCACCTGCCTATGAAGATGGAACTGATAGAGGGTTCCGAAACGTCGGCTATTAGCGTTGTGACGCCGGGGAATTACCCAAAAGAAAACATATTACATACAGAACACGGCGAAAGCTTAAAACCAAGAATTCAGTCATTCTTGACTGTAGCGCTGTTGCTAGGATATGGGGTATCTCATAGCGTTTGTAATGAAACAACAGGAGATGCAACGCAGTGGTATTTTAAGGAAAAGATGCCTCCTGGGTCCGAAGAATGTAGCCTGGTGAAAATTAACCGCTGATTTACAGGAACATACCGCCTTCACTCTATCACCCTGGAAGAATGAGAGGTACCTGCCTCCAAACATCAGTCAACTTTCTTTCAGGCTACATTCCATCATATTCCAGGAGACAGTAACTTTCACAGTTACTGCCACGAAAACACCGAATGTATTGGTGGATGAAGTGTACTTTAAAGGTCAATAAGGCAGCTAGATCAAGTTTTTAACTTGTTTACATCTGCTGTTTTCTTTTAGTCCACCTAACATGATATATGTAAAGGTAAAGCAGTCCCATTACAGGCCTCGACAGGCCCAGAGGGTTCCAGAAGGTTAAGGCTCCCAGATTTTGTGACAACGGCACAGGATGGTTGTAAGTTGTCAGCCTTACGCACCGGCCGCCTTTACTCCAAGGAAATACTCCTGGTACCCATTGCTGTTAGAGGCTGAGTTGACCCCAGGGCCATAGTGCGATCGGAAGGATTTTATGTCAATGAAAAATCCACTGACACCAGCTGGGATCGAACAAGCAACCTTCCGATTTGCAACACAGCACCGTAACCACTGTGCTACCGCGGTCCCATATGTGTTGACTGCAACTGGGTTGACAGCCGAGGGCAGCAGTACAGTACAGTACACATTTACACATAAAAGAATGCACAGAACAAAATAATGAAACAATATACAGAATAGTACATAACAATAAGAATACATAAATATAACAATAAAAACACACGATTTTTAAAATTAAACAGAAGCATACAAAACACACAACCATTTATACAATGATAAAAAATGGAACCAAAAGAATACGAAACAACGTGATAAAACGAAAAAGACATATAAGCAACAAACTTCATATGACCTACATATCTTCTAAAAGTTTGACACCCAACCAAACTTCACTTCCTCTTGTTTGAACTTCACCCAACTACACTTCACTACCCCCTCAGTTGGCTTAACCCCATTTAAATTTCCTACTGCTACCTTTCACTGCACATCACTACATTTCACCTCACTTCACTTCACTTTTAGATAATTTCGCCACACTTCTATTCCTTTCCTAATAAAGGTCACTTACAAATTACAACTTCATACCTCAAATAAAATTGCAAGGGGTGGTGATGGTGATGATAATGATGATGAAACTTTTACTTCCCCCTCCACCTCTTTATACCCTTTCTCTTCGTCCCCAACTTCCATGCTTTATGCACAAACACCTGCTGCACCAACAATTAACCTTGCAATATTCACCTTCATAATCTGAAGTACCTCTTCCCAACAGGTTTATATTTCATAATCAGTTTCTTTATTCTTGTTGAAAGAAAAAGAGACAGACACAAATGTTTTCTTTAGTAATACTGTGAACTGCTACCATTATATACAACATACAGATGAATTAAATGAATACAGATCATTGGTGCAATGATACTAACAGCAAAACTGATGTTATCACAGAAAAACTGTCACAATGACACTTTGTTCACCATAAATCCCACATGGAATAGCACACGAACCTGGCCCCCCATTGCGACAGACCAGCAAGTAACCGCCACAGCCACGGCAGAGCGTTTTCATAACTTCCATTCTCCACACACGGCCAAACCACATGATTTCTTCCACCTCTCAACACCATGTAACAGACACAAAATGCAGCTCCATCACCATTGATGATGGATGACAACGAAACCTGCAGTTGGTGTGCCACTATATTACACTTCCACACACTTCAGATTTCTTCAGAGTCCATTTAAAAATGAATTCAAGACCTGCAGCAGACCAATCCACCTTCTTTTGCTACATCGGGCCTTTCAGTTTTAGAAGTTTCATTTGAACTTCGCATAATTATTTTCGACCTCTACTGTGTCCATGTTGCTCTACTGCAATACCACATGCACAAACCAGGCCTGGTACTGGACATATTCAATACTAACACCTCTTACCCCAAATATCAAACCACAGCGGCAGGTCAAATTCTAAAGACCCCAGATAGTAAGTCAGGACAGGTCAATTCTGCAGGCAATTTTAACATATTACCAACAAGCCGGCCACAAGAGCCCAAGGTCAGTTAAGTACCTATACTGAACTCATAATTCAACTGAACCAATACTTCTCTGGTACCATCACACAGATTCAACAACAGCACAAAACTAATGCATTGGTGTCATATTAATATCTAGATTTGAACTCAGGAGGTGCCCTATTCAAAACCTGGTCAGGCCACTGGTCAGTGTGAGTGAAGATTTTCATTGTTTTCCTCTGTCCCTCCAGGCAAATGCTAGGTTGCTACCTCCATCAGTCCACAAGTTCTTCCTTCCACATCCTTTCCAATTTGTTAGTCATCATACCGTTTAATGCTATACAGCTTGTGTTAATGACAATACAAATCATTCCAGACTGTCTAGAGTCAGTGAGATTCACCTTTCATCCTCTCAAATTATGTGGGCCGGGACAGCGCAATCAGTATAGCGACTCACTATAGGCTCCATGGTCTGGGGATCGAACCCCAGTGGGGATGAGATTTTACACACCTGTCCAAGAGTGACCCTGGGGCACAATCAGCCTCCTGTACTATGGCTAACAGGTCTCTTTCCTGGCAGTAAAGCAGCAGGGTATGGCATTGACTAACCACCCCCATCTAGCCCCAAGGTTAGAGAATGAGTAGAGCAATACCTCTAACCCCCTTCTCTGGGCCTTCATAGCCTGTTGTGTAGTGACCGTTACCGTTACCTCCTCTCAGCCTATTGCCCTAAGTGTTATATTCCCATCTCCTCTTTCATCTCTCACACTACAGTGTAAATTCAAGTTTCCCCAACACAATTCTGCATGCATCCCCTGCCTTTCCCCTCACATTCTACATGTACTCGCCACAGCACAACTTCCTTGAATTCACTATCCCACATATGCAGCTGAAATAAGATATTAACTGTCTGACGCCTAACAACCCCTACAGGGGTCGTACCGCACCACTAACCTCTAAAGTTGCATTTTATATATTTATTCAACAAATGTAGGTACTGAATATTTTAAATATGGTATATACTCTCCGTTTTTTCTCTTCAAAATGCAGTTTGTTTCATAATTCTAACGTATTTGGTTCCAGTATTATTCACATTTTATATACAGGGTGTGCTAAAAGTAAAAAAATAATTCCGGCACCAAAAGGTTAAGAGGAAAGAGATTGAATTGTTTGTCAATAAATAATCTGCCTCAGTTTGGATGGCAATCACTTTAATGAAATTGGCAAAAAGATGTTAAGAACACAGAATAACACTGATAACGTTTCAATTTTTACACAAATGTTATAGTTCCTATACTGTTTCATCACAAATGAAACAATCCACATTATACATTACACTGTACAACTTTGCACTTCACAAGCCTTGATGTTAGCCTCCTATTTTTTCCTGAATCATTTGTTCAGCTTTGTAAACTTTCCAGCATATTAAGTAGTCTCTAGAGAGCTTGAATAATGTATAATAGTTTGCAAAAAGCAGAAGTGCAAGTGACACGACGTGATACCACTCCGACGATCGGACTAGAATGACAACTTGCATTATAACAAGTGATAGCTGCAGGCCCAACAGAGAGCACAGGAAAACTGATGGATTGTTGAACACTGCCTGAAAAGTTAAAATGACACATTTACAAATTATGCATATTACACCACACACCACAAAAAGTATGAAAATACTCTAATGGAATTGGTAGTTGAGGATGACATATTTGCAATACTTGAGGTTAATTCGTACAAACACAATCACAGTTAGCACGCTGTTTCATGTCTCTGGGATTATTATCTAACCAGCCGGAGTATTGACTGATTGTATGCTAGGCTACAGGTGAGACACGGCAAGAGCTGGTGACTTCATTTTGTTAGACATCAACAGCTGGCAAGTCTGCAGAACAGCAACAAGTGCTATCATGACCAACAAACCACTACAACAAAACACCAACAGGAAAATTTAAGGCAGACAAATTTCTTCATATTTCTAAGCATTACAACAGCTACGGTGTATCTGGCGCCAAGAATACTCACACTACTTCGTGTGCTTATACTCCTAGTGGTACCACCCTTATGGAAACACACTTCACATATCTGTTTTCTCACAAATGACTTGTGCAATGGTGAGAAAAATCATTGCCATCCACTTTCAATGCACACACACACACACACACACATGCATGTGCGTGTGCGCTCGGAGTCAAACCGTAAGTTGCTGCTGCCTTTGAAATCTGCCAAAAAGTATGGTGAACAAACAACAATGAGATTTTTTATGGTGGTAACTAACACTGTCGGCATAATTACTATGTTTTTCTTTTTTACAAACATGACAAGCAATGTACTTATAATGTTACATTTAGGTACCTCCACGCAAATGCAGATGCCATGGAAAAATAATAATTAAATATTGTGTGTGTGTGTGTGTGTGTTCTTCCTTAGTTTAATGGCAGACATGCCATATCTTTTCTTAGCTGTATTACATTGTTATCTGTAGCCTGTCTGGCTCTAGCATATTTCTTTCTCCACATGCATGGCAAAATTTTTTGGGAAAAAGTTACTAAGCATAACATGTGTGTTTTGATTTAGTTTATCTAAACCACTCCTCATTCTAAAAAGAATTTGGTGAGATATTATCAAAATTTCCATAGGTCTTCAGGTAAAGTACTCATTTAAGACTGTCAGATTTTGAGCAAACCTAAATTTTCCCAACAGATTTCCGAAAAACCTTCAAGTATCATAATTCATGAAAATCCATCTGGTGGGAGCTGAGTTGTTCCATGCTGACGGACAGACGTGATTAAGCTACCACATGCTCTTCATAATTCTGTGAACATGGCTCAAAATGTGTATCACTAAACAGTGCCAAGCAGAAAGCACTAGATAAGAGTACGATTCACAGGCCACTCCAGAATTGTGTGTCCTCAGTTCAGAACTGGCTTCACATCACTCACAGCTCCTAGATTTTTTAAACATTTGTGGATCCCTGAAATTATTCCATGTTCTGGACACCACCACATTATCCTCCTCATGCCAATCCAGCATCACAATATTGCAGGCTACTCTGCCATCTGCTGAATTGCTGTTATACAATAAATGATCAAGGCAACAATGGCCACATGCAGACACTAGCAGCACCTACATACACTTCAACAAAACATGGTACAGACAGCTGTACTGCCATCTGTCACATCAGGATTAAATTACTCATACAATGTTCATTTGTGCAAAAAATGGGGTCTTTGGACACACACACACCATTAGCATGTCTGTATATAAAGCAAACCTAACAATAGTTAAAGGTTACTAATTATTTATTTAAAAAGTTATATATCACTTCAATATTACCAAACTGCCACTTCGAAGCTCTATTCAGAGTTGGTCATCAGCTACTCCCCAACCATTAAGACTTTCAAAGACAAGAATATTTTTTTCCTTGACATAAAAGTATTTTGCAAAGAAGAATCTGGTAAAGAAACAAACAAACCATTCTTGTTCACTTATTTTGATAAGACTACTTTGCCTACTCCTAAAGAAAACATACCTAAACTTTGGTATGACCACAACTAGCCACTATCTCTTTACTTACATAAAACCTAGCATGGGCCTGGTTTCCTGGTTCTGCTGCATTTGAAATTCCTTCTGCTTTATACAAGTCCCTGCAATGTTTTACAAGTGCCCCTTGATGCCACAGGGTAGAATCAGCCCACCTGCAACAGAACATCTATAGGTCTTGAAAAGCTCAGTCTCCTGCTCACCCGACATCAATTCACTTTGCACACTGACGAAGATAAAGTCACGGCAGTTATTTACTCTAAGATCATTCCCAATTATTTTAAGACATCTACTGATGTTGAGACTGTGATCACTCTTCTTCTTGGTCATGACACATTTATCTTACCAACACTGTGGACGAGCGGACGACCTCCACATTCATGGTCAAGACATCATACACCAAAAGAAAACAATCCGAAAAATCACTGCAGTAGAAACCTGAACACCGGTAGTAACATGCTGTTAAAACTTTCAACTAGCGTTTCTCTTACTTAGACTGTATAGTAAAAACATTCTCCCTTTAATGGGCTATGAAGGCTCAGAGTGGGAGTAGAGGTTAGTTCTATTCTTTTCTTAACATAAGCATTAGATTGGGGTACAGGAGGCTGGGTGGGCTTCAGCGCTCATCTGGATGGGTATGGAGAATCTCACCCCTCCATTGAGTTTCAAACCTCAAGCTGTCCAGTCCATAGCGAGTCACTATACCGACTACACTATCCCAGCCACCAGACTGCAAAGTAACTCACTAAATTAAAGTAAAAATCATTCACATACAGCTGCAGAAATAAATTAACACACTGCCATACATTTAACACAGTTAATATGATTTAAGTTTGATAGTAAACAGATACCAACTGTTCCCACATACATCCCACAAAATACAAGGGTAAGTCAGAAAGTAAGGTTCCCTATTTTATTGTCACCAAATAACTTCACATCGTGAGATGTCTCTTTATTCACTTATTACACTTCACTTCACTTATTTTTCCACATAGTCACCTTCTCTGTTGAAGCACTTGTCTAGGTGGGAAATCCATTTCTCAAAACCCTGTAGATAGAAGGTGGGATCCTGACCACGCAGCCATATTTGCACCTCATGCTTGACATCATCATGTGATTTGAATCGCTTGGCATGAAGATGTTTTTTCATGTTGGGGAAGAGATGAAAGTTCAAAGGTGCTGGATCTGGGCTGTAGGGCGGGTGCTCAAGAATTTCCCTGCCCCATCATTCCAAAAGATTCGCTGTCGCATGAGCTGTATGTGTTCAGGCATTGTCATGCAACAACATCACCCTCTTGTCTGACACTGAGCTACGAAACTGCTACCATCTAGTGACCAATGTCTGAACTTTAAGTGAATAAAGAGACATCTCGCTATGTGAAATGATTTGGTGGCAATAAAATAGGGAACCTTACTTTCTGACTTTCCCTCATACGTATGAAAGTACATTTATTTTACTCAGTGCTGAAGCTCACAAGGTAGCAGCATAACAAGAACAAGGGGAGGAGGGGACAGAACTTTCTGAAAAAGGTAACAAAACATCCACATATCACAACCAGCAGGAATAGTCCTTTCATACCTCAGTCATTCTACAGTTCTTCAGGACTACGCTCCACAGATTTGGGATAATGAACGAGTAATAATGTTCTTTGTTTCAAAAGCTTTGGAGCAGCAAATATATCCTTCAGTTTCACACTAAATTCCAAACGAATCAATAAACGATTCATTACAGCATAATTATACAAGACACTAGCCAGCTTCCAAGACATAGTTGTGTAAAGCCCTATCAGGCGACCTGATACATATTTAACCCTTTAAACGCCAAGTTAAATCCCATCTGCCATCTGTTAGCATTATTAGGAGCTCACCATATTCTCCACATTAGCAGGTAAAGGGTTAATATGTTGACAAATACAGTTGACACAACCATTAACAACTTCCCAAAAGCAATCTCATACAACTTTTTCTGTGCATGAAATAAATAAGGATTGTTTAAAATGAATAAGTCTGTGTATCCTGTGTTTATAACATACATGGATGTGTAGTTGAAGACAACAATTTGGTCACCACTGAAAATTGCTGCACAAAGTCTTTCAGACCTGAAAAGGGTTCCGCATTACTGATCTTACGGTTGGCATTTAAGATGAATATTCAAAAGATTCCAAGCTGAATCTCAACCACTGCCAATAAACATAGAGGAACAAATTAAAGTAAGATAACAGGTCACCAAAAGATGTTCGAGAACAACCCAAGTCACAAGCAATAAAAACATACTTCAAAGCCATGGCGATGTCAAATACAGCTGCTATGTAATATTCCACTGTCACAAACTGAGTTGGCAGCTCAGTTCACTCAGCTGCTAAGACTGAAGATTGCACAGGACTGTGAATTATCAGAAGTAAACACAAACACAATGATGCAAGCAAAATCGGGTGTAATGGCAATGTGTAATTTGGTCACCACTATCTTATTTGTGAAAATGATGTGATACATGCAGTATGGTATGACAAGCTCAATACAATGAATACTGCCCTATTCACTATCCCTTTGTTATGAAAGACCATCATGACAGCACGCTACTCCACCTTATCTACAGCGAGCCCCACTTCAAACTGTCTGAAAATACTTGCCTTCAGATCTGCATTAATATTATCCTCCCCCATCCTTCCTAGTCTTCCAAGTTGTGACTGTTTCTCCACCAAAATTCTAAATATATTTCTTTTCTATCCCAACAGGCTGCATGACCATTCAATCACAACCCACAACATCCTTAACTTTGTACACCGACAATATTAACATACGAAATTCTTCACTGAGTGCCACATTCATTACCCAATTTCATTCTACTTGTCCAAATATATTTCTAAAATATTTATTTCTGAACAACTGCAACTTACGTTCCTCCATCATGTAAGAGACCATGTTTCACACCCATACAGCACAAATGGCACAACGTTACACTCCACACTGCAGTGGGTATTGGGATGTAGCACCATGTAGCACAGTGAAATGGCACAAACTTTTCAAAGACACAAGCAGCAGTTTACTCTGAAACACCTGTACCAAACTACCAAACCGCATGGAATCACATTCCAAGAGACCATAATATTCAGTAACTAAACTTATCCTACACATATCTGAGCTACATAAAGAACAGAACAGAAAATATAATTGGTTTGATGCCTCAGAGACCCGATACAAGTAAGCCGTTTATTAGCAGGTCCATTGTGCACCCTTTGTCTGATGTTTCTTCGCTACAAGAGAGCCTTATCCAAGCCCTGTGGCCTTACTAAAGGACACAAATAATCTTGGATGAGTTTCCTAATAACCTCTGGGTCCAGCTTAGACAAGCCCAGACAGAAATATCCAAGTGTGGCAAAAGCACCATAATCACATCTAAAAATGATGGCATTTAGGTCTAAAATTTGATGAATTTCTATTTTATTCTTTAGAAGGTGCTGCAGAATTATTTGTTTAGAGTCCATACTACTGTTATTAACACATTGCCGTCGGGCTGGTCTTTTATTTAAATATCCCCTGGTGACCGGACGTTTTAAACGCTTTTAATGTTCATTCCCATAACATTTTGCAGGCTTATCGTTCTAAAATAGGGTTCAAGAGCGGTCTGTCTGCTTGTAACTTGAGATCCAAACATCCTGCATGTAGCTGACGATAACCTTGAAGCGATCAGTGTGTCAGACCAGCT
>Ga0123352_10016814_pt1 | contig 11660 bp, 8 predicted proteins | sample TergutLab28metaG_FD_89700 | JGI IMG/M metagenome (GOLD analysis project Ga0123352, IMG submission 89700) | Labiotermes labralis P1 segment gut microbial communities from Petit-Saut dam, French Guiana - Lab288 P1 | ecosystem: Host-associated > Arthropoda: Insects > Digestive system > Gut ...
CTTCACTTCTGTAGCAGTACTTCACTTCTGTAGCAGTACTTCACTTCTGTAGCAGTACTGCACTTCTGTAGCAGTACTTCACTTCTGTAGCAGTACTGCACTTCTGTAGCAGTGCTTCACTTCTGTAGCAGTACTTCACTTCTGTAGCAGTACTTCACTTCTGTAGCAGTACTTCACTTCTGTAGAGGTATGATAACTGGGTAACGCGTATGAAGAGTCATATGAATGTTTATCTGTATTAGCAGAAAAAGTTGTATGTTTTTATACTGTATATGAATCATAGTTATGTACATTATTTTTATTGTATATGAATTGCATTAACTAAATAGAATTATAAAAACTCAGTATAAGAAATGGGTGTATCCCATAAACACTGTTGTCAAAAGGATGAAATAAATTGAAACTGAAATTGAACTTTCGAATCATAAGACAAACACTTGTTGTCTTTGTTCCACAGCCCCCCCTTTCTCTCTCTCTCTCTCTCTCTCTCTCTCTCTCTCTCTGTGCGTGCGCGCGCGTGTGTGTATTTCTTCCTGTCGGGGCAAAAAAGCGACTTCTGCAGTATTTTAATTAACATTTCATGTGATAACGTATGTGGGTTGCTTCACTCTAGGAGCTACGAGAAGAATCGAGTGGACGCACCATTTATGGTGTAGCTGCGCAACTGTTTCTTGTATAAAAATTAATTCGCATTGGATGCAAGATGTTCTACTGTCGTGATGCATTTTTAAATTGAACGTAAACATTCATCTTATATGTACTGAATTTAAATGACGGGTCACAGATTTCTGTATTTGCTGAAGCAACTGCTTCAAATTAAGAGGAGGTAAGTAGGTAAGCGCTTGACGACATTTCGTCACTTAAACAAGAGTGACAAATACAGACGTGAGAACTGTACCCTGGTGTGTGCTAATCAACTCTATGCAGAAGAGTCCTCCACTTACACATTACACTAGCCTCGAGATTTGAGAGGCTGTTGATGGAATGAATCCACGATAAAACGGAAGTTAAGCATTATGTAAAAATAAATTCTTAATTTCAATATTTTCTTAAAATTTATTTACTATCCAAAAAATGACCATCAGAATAAACACAATCGGTGGCAAATCTCCGACTACCCTCTGCATTTTCAAGCACTGCAGAGTGCTCATAAGTTTCACGGTCAGTTTGATGTGTCTCTGTGCGACCTGTCTAAGTGATGCTTCCGTCTACCACTGGTTGAACCAGTGCCAAGTGTTGTGCAGCCTGCCGACACACTACGCTACCAGAGTGGCCCTGCACACTGGCACGGTGCTGTGCCTGCCTGACCTCACGGAAACGTAGCATCGCGACCTAACAGCACGACTGGATTGGAGGGTGGGGGTGGGGGGTTGAACAACAAAAACAACACAACAAAGAGAAACACTTCCTTAATTGCGTAGTGCTACTCACCGATTGATGTGCCTAACAGATTCATAACTTAAAAGTTCCCGTTAACTGAGGGTATTCACTGGAATACCCTACCGTGACTCTGTACCTAACTGTTGTACTAATCTCTCCACACATGTACTGAAGGTCTGCTACAGACCGAGAGTGTAAATAAAGGGTTTAACACAAAAAGAATACGTAGTAATAGCTCCGAAATACAGGCTGCCAACTTAACGCTAACGTGCTACAAAAAAACCCTACGACTCGAAACGTCACCAAACTCCCTGTGACATGGAGTGGCTGTTCGTATTCTAAATGATTCAGCCAGCGACCCTTATTGAGCAGAAGGCAGCGCGGGACAAAAAATCAGCACCTAATTTTACTGCGTCGCTCCGTGGGGTTTGTTTCTGCTGCTGCTGCTGCTGCTGCCGTCAGGAAGTGGACGGCTGAAATTCCGCAGGTACTGAAGATCGACTGTTGGCTGAATTTTGTGTTGAGATGATGCTGATGCAGATGATTATGTTGCTGGCGTTTCGGTTGTGTTATTGGTGCTAAGTGCGGGGTTTTACTGATGTAGGGTTTGAAACTGGCACATTTTCCCACAATTATCATTTATTATTGTAGCACTACGAAGGTCATTCGAAGATCTGTAATTTCACTATTTACTGTCCCAATATCGCATGTTGCATGTAAACACTTTGGCTGATTGACTATTTCGCGCGAAAGCAACGTCACACTTCGTCACAAACCCGCTGAATATGTTTAAGATATAAACATTAGATCAGACCATAAGCACTCTGTGATCTGACACCAGCCAATATTCTGCCACTGCACTGAACATCGTCCTGAACTAAACTCAGCATATACACTCAGATTGAACATTTCGTTCCGTTAGCCTTACGTCACACTCAACACGGAAACCAAATCCTATTCATAACATTCTACGTTAAATATATGCACAGAAATAAACTGTACGTTTCGTTATTGATATTTTTAACAATATGTGATGGTAAAAGAAACACAACGTTTCGGAGGTATATCTGTCTCCTCCTCCAGGTGAAATGCAGCAGTGTGAACCTACAGTTGTGGGTCCTTCGGAAAGAGATAGCCTTTATATTTGGACAGCCTACAAACAAAACCTGTGTCTAAATGACCCAACCCATTAGACTGCCTCTTTCCCTCTGTCTGAAGACGGAGACAAAACGATCCGCGAAAAGCAGTGGGACCACAAAGTAAATAACTGCCTAATTACGTCATATTATACAGTAAACATAAAATTACCCTCCAGGGGTGGCCAAAATGCATTATGGACATACAATTCTTGATACATCGTGTTCAACCACTGATGGCAGAACTTCCGTATGACCGGTTATTGTTTAGTGACAATAATTTGCCTCAATTGAAATTTGTTGATAGCAAAGAAGGGTAATGGAGTGCTTGGAACCGAAGAGGTTAACGTAACGATAACTAAGAATATTCATTTTCATGCCGCTTGCTGACGTTCCAACCACTAATAAACTAATTACAGATGTAGCCCTTTGTGCGAAGCTAGCAGTTCTTCAGATAGTCAAAAACTTCCCTGAATTATTTTGCAAATCCATGGTTCATTACAGTGTTCAAAAAGAGCATAAATAGTCTCTATCCTCAAACAGATCAGTACAGTCCACGGTCCCATATTATCTGTTAAAGACCCATTTTAATATTACCCTTCCATCTACGCCTAGATCTTCCAAGTGGTATCTTTCCTTCAGGTTTCCCCACCAAAACCCTGTAAGTACCACTCCTCTCCGCCGTACGTCCCACCTGCACCGCCCATCCAGTGGTTCTTGACTGTTCAAACTTTACAATTTATAATGCGTCAAGCTTTCTAGAAGAAAACTCAAATTGCTGGTATCCATGGACTTGGGAGGAGGACACTAGGCTAATCTTGTTTTGTCTGCACAGAGGACAACCTCATAAAGCCAGGATGGCCGGCGACCAACCCGACAGCCAAATTAGGCACCCCCGTTTCCAAGAGAGTAAAGACCTTCACAAATACAACTGTTTCCGCCTACAACTTCCGAACTCAGAAGGCGTGTTTATCCCAAAATCTCATAGCACGTAACGCCCTGGTGGTTAGCTTAACTGCTTCGTATTCACGATGTACCTGGTTTGAACCTTGACCCGGACCTGACATCTTCATAGGGTTCAAATATTTTTCCCTTTCACCTGTTTACTGTACCCACGATCATTCATGACGTTTTAACACAACTGCATTTTGCTTAGTGTGTGAGCAGTTACAGGGTTGACAGTCAGCAGACGCGCATATTATATACATAAATAAGATTATATGAGTTTGGTGTGTATCGGGTCGAATTCCGAAGCAAGTAAATTTCTTTTATGTACAGGACTACGGAAAAAAAAACACACACACACACACTTAAGGTGGGGAGTGTCTATATGGCCTAAAGTAATGTAACTGGGTTCGGTGCTGCCATCTCCTTACGAGAAGGTAAGTTCATTAATTGGTACTCTACAAGGGCTTTGGGAGTGGACGGATACAGCGGGTCAGGTGAGCTACAGAGTCACAAGTAGCTTGCAGCATAAGAGGCAGCCGTGTAGTCAGGTTGGACTGTCGAATGGGGCTGTCGTAACAAATTTGTGTTGGTGCGTATGTGGATGGACGAGCGGTCGTGTTAATGAGTAAACTGGTAGAGGAATGAAAAGAAGTACATACAGACACATAAAACAGATAGGACGGACGGAATTTTTGAACGGTTGGATAAATCGACCGATTACTCAAAGGCGAAAGAAACTCGCCATATAGGGGTTAGCACTCATTCATAGTCGCCAAGTCCCGGCTATAAATTCAAAGAGAGGACCAGACCTTTTCAGCAAGTTTCCTCAGTTACTCCACCGAAATTACGTGCCAAAATACACCACAACCGATTCCTTATACATCCTCATAAAATCCATCACTTAAACACATATCTTTCCATATTACTTTTAACACAATAATTTCATACATCGTTGATAAACTTAATGGAATCAACTGATAACACGAGGCACCCTCCGAATACATTCTTTCTCCTACAATACAATAAGAACTTGCCACTCTGGCAGCCAGAACCTTATAGGTATCAATAAAAGGCAGTTTATTCTACTCCTATAGCATACATCCAGATATTCTGAGGATGGATTCCGTTGGTCATTATGTTATAATAAGAGTGAGGTGCAAAACAAGGACCTTGTGTGTACAGTGAGGTACAGCTGGTCCTTAAAAACACTTCACAGCAGAGTGGTTTGTTCTGTGGATCGAACTACATAAAATTCTAAGTTTTTTTATGTTCACACTCGTGTCATTTATAGTAGTGTGGTTTGAAGATTGGCGATGACACGTAAGACACAAAATTACGTAGTTTGTAAAATTAACGGGATAACTGGAATCATTAGTGATAAAATATCAAATAATACCTCAATGCTATCTTTTGGGATGAAACCGTGTTGTGTGGTTGGCGTTTAATCACATTTTGGAGCAACATAGTGCCTTCTTCTCCAGGTCTATGTAAACCAAGATGAGAAAGAAACAGCTTATATGGACGTACTCGTAGAAGTAAAATGGGTACTATTAAGGCTGCGTAGAACGTTCATCTGGAATGGTGGCAACTAGGTAACAAACTACACGGCGAGACATCCCAAAAGTCCCTGTTCTTAACATTAATCCCCATGGTAACCTCAAATGTCATATTAATAGCCATACCTCGTTTGACTTCAGTCCACATACGTGATGATAACGTGAATATTGTAAGACACCGTCGTCACTTGAACTATTATATTCACACGTGAGTTTACAAAATGGAAGGCCAACAGCGTTTAGGTACGCAACGTCACTTAACACACACGTGTATAAATAATTTAGGTCTGTACAAAACCTGGCGTCATTAATGCCAATACACACACGTGAACTAACACTTGGCATTTTGAATGAAACATTAAGAAGCGAAAACAACGGCTTTAGTTCGTACTGTCACACATGCCAGCAAGCATAAACATCAGTGTTTACATTACGTTACACACACTTGGTTATGTCCGAGTCTAAACCATATGGTTATTTCGCGGATTGTCGGGCCGGCGAGCTGCTAACCCGTTCGTTATGCTGCACAGGTGCTATTGAAATGTGAACTAGCATCCACAGGTCAACTGCATGTAAGATTTGTTAGTCAATGATGAAAATCGGCAAAGTGACTCACCTGTTATCTGTGAACTGAGACCCATAACATGTCCGTTACGATGATAACGGTCCCTATCGCGATCGTTGGTACTAATACAACGCTATAACTGATGCCTTCAATAAACATTTAAAAACTAACCCCGCTGCAAAACTGTCTTACTAAAACTTGCCAACGTGCATGATACGCTTTCCTGTTCTTTGAACCATGCATTACAAAGTTAATTCCCTCGTATTAAATGTAAATGTGCTACTTTCAAGAAACTGAAAATATAATAATGTCTCTTAAATCATTACATTAATTTGGTTATGATGAAGTTCCTACTAAGATATTAAAATTACGTTCCCCTTTCAGTAACTCGCCGCTAAATTATACAGATGTCCCAAAACCTATGTCACAAACTTCTCCTGGTTATTCCCCAACCTTAATTAAGCAAAAAAGTTCCTATCAACATGGGTCCAAAAGTGAACAGGTTCCGAAATATCCACTAGTGTAGAAATCCGAGAAATTCTGTGATCAACAAGAAACACGCTACTATGAGTAATGCTTAGCGTACGGAAGGGTATGCAATAACTCGTATCCAGTGAGTAGTGCGTAAGCAGTGTCACGCGAACAAACACAGAACGTTGACGGGGACTACGTACCGGGAATTTTTGGAACGACTGACGCAAGACATCTTGCCTGATGTGCTTGATGTTCCCTTGCAGTTGCGAGTAGGCATGTGGTTCATGCATGATGAGGCTCCACCACATTTCAGCCGCATAGCACGTCAGTACCTGAATGACCATTTCCCTGGGAAGTGGATCGGGCGTAACGGGCCAGTAGAGTGGCCCCCTCGTTCCCCGGATCGCAATCCTATCGATTTCTACCTTTGGGGCCACGTTAAAAGTGAAGTTTACTCCACACCCGTTACCAACGTTGACGAGTTATGGGAACGCATCATAGCTACATTTGGTGCTATCAGGAACCGACCAGGTCAGCTGGAACGCGCCAGGGAATCCATGATGCGACGTCTGAACGGATGTGTTGCGGCAAATGGTCAGCACTTCGAACATCTCATGTAATGCCTCAAAGGATACCCGCACATGAACGTAAGTGCATATCTCGGAACCTGTTCACTTTTGGACCCATGTTGATAGGAACTTTTTTACTTAATTAGGGGTGGGGAATAACCAGGAGAAGTTTGTGACATCGGTTTTGGGACACCCTGTATATGCAACACAGCTCTTCCTACTGTAGTATTCCCCAGTAGGTTAAAACATGGATTTACAAGACCTCTAGTTAAGAGAGGTAATAATAATGACACATCCAACTGCAGGCCAATATCAACCTCTTTCAAAAATGTTTGAAAAAGTAATGCACACTGGACTGCTGAAACATCTGACTGATCATATTATTTCAAGTAACAAACAACATGGTTTTAGAACTAAACTAGAAACTGATAATGCTACATATCAGTAACTAATAAAATACTAAATTCTTTGAATAATAAATTAATGGATGGTATTTTTTTTATGACTGAGAAAAGGAATCTGACTGTGTTTATCACAAAATGCTATTATCTAAACTTGATTTCTATAGCAAAACTGATGAGCATTATAAACTTTACAAATCCTATCTGGCCAACAGGTATCAGACAGCACTGCTGTATAATAAGGATGATATTACATCAGCTTGGGCTAAAGTTAAACATGGTGTCCCTCAGGGTTTGGTTTTGTGACCTTTCCTTTTCCTCATTTTTAGGTCTGTATGAGATAAATCAGTTCCTTTAAAATCTGCAGATGACACTAGCATCTTGCTGTCCCATTCCAAATCCTTCTGAATTTAATAACAATATCGACAGTGTCTTTATTTCAAATGATTGGTTTAAACAAGCCTGTGTTATAACCAGCAAGTACTGTCCAATCATAAGGAGGGTAGCACAAATTACATGTTGTATGCAAGCACCTTACAAAACTCTTGTATACAGACAGGTTTAAATGCCAACTGTATCTTGCACCAGCTGGAGTTATTCTGCACTTAAATTTCTGAAATTCAGTGTTTTTGAAAGAAACTGTATAAAGTGGATCTGGTCCAAACAAAAACTAATTTGTGAAGAATGAATATATTTAGATGCATACAAATGTGTGATCACAGAGTCTGTATCAGTCTTATTACACCCCATCTTTACACAAGGTCTTCTATATTTCTACTTCTGCATTCTGTCTTGACAGACTATTTCGTTGCGTTCAAAATTATGACAAGGTCTGTAATCCTGCCTCTACAATTTAGGCTCTATGGGACAGATTTTACAACCTTCTTCCTGTGGCACGAAAACAACAATTTCAGCCTTCATCAATACTCTGAAGGCTTGCTTCTTAGTGAAATAAAAACCATATGTGTCTGCTGTTATTACCTATTTTTGTTAGTCATGTTACAAGTGCCAACACACACTTCAGAAGATGCGGCTTAACATTCAAAACAACAGAAAGTTACGAGACCAGCCAGTGGTAGCATAGGAATGTAAAACTGTTACATACATTAAGTTGAAACTGACCATAGAAAATAAACCAATATCCCTATCTATGATCTCTGTGTTAGTATTATGCATTTCCTCCAACAAATCACAGCACAACAGTTTGGCTATCTATAATAGAAACTCACTGAGTTCAGAAATATTCTTGGCAAAAATCAATGTAGCATACAAAGTGAAGTGACGGGGACAGAAGTTTTCATCTGCATAAAAGACTAGTCCAATACCTACAAAATGATACCAAGATAAAGACTATATACCCAATACCACTAATGTTATAAGCAAATGTGCATAGCAAGTACACTCGTCACACTGCGCTGATGGGTTAATGAAGATACCAACATGTTGCAATAAAGATATTTTTAAAAATTCTTTAAACACTTTTTACACCCAACCAGTCCTTACTTTCTGGATGCACAACGTACATTATATGAACTCTCATACACTTATTTATTAAAGTCTGGACAGTAAAATTCAATTTAAAATTTGATCTACAGCAATTCTAATACAAAATATTTATGTAACAACGTCAGTTATTCATTCCACTACTCCTACACTATCCGGAATTTCCCGATCGTGGACCCGAGAGTGATGCCGCTTAAGATTGCCAAGTTCCGTGAAGCTTCGCTCACACACAGTACATTCATATGGTTTCTCTCCTGTGTGGATACGGTAGTGACGTCTCAGTTTCTCTCGGACTGGAAACTTCTTGTTACACACATCACAACTGTAAGGTTTCTCCCCTGTGTGTATAAGTTTGTGTGCATTAAGATGTCCACCTTGAGAAAAACTTCTGTTACACACTTCACATGTGTACGGTTTCTTACCTGTGTGAATAAAACTGTGTATTACGAGATTTTCTTTCTGTGAGAAATGTTTATTGCACACTTCACATTTGTAAATCTTAACTCCTGTGTGTGTTCGGTAATGTTTCTTCAAATGATCATTCCTTGAGAAGTCCTTGTTACATATACTGCATTTGTAGTGTTTAATATCTGTGTGGGTAGTATGATGCCTGTGGAGACTTGCACTACGTGAGAACTTTGCGTTACACACATTACACTCAAAAGGCTTCTCACCAGTATGTATACGATAATGGTTCTTGAGGACTTTACGTATTGAAAATGACTTATTGCACACATCACAAACATATGTCTTCTTGGAAGTGTGGCTGCGATAATGGTGTCTGAAAGAATCTTTACTAGAATATGTCTTCTTACAAATATCACACCTGTACGGTTTCTCTTCTGTATGTGAACTGACACAATTGGAGAAGTAACTCTTGTCTGAGAACTGTTTACTGCACTTTGTACTTAAAGGGTCCACCATATTCACCGTTTGCACATTATTTTCTACTCCTTTACCATCCAGTTCTACGTGTACAAATGTGCTAACCAAGTTGCTGTCATCCTTAGAAGCACCAGACTCTCCATCAAATTTCTGCTGACCACAGCCAAAGCCTTGTACAGATGTCAACTGCCCTTTGCTGCGATAGAAAACAGATGTTCGTTTGTTATTAATAATGAAATCATACAGCGTAGTTCTATGCATGCAGTATTTGACACATCATCTACATGAACTGAGCTGTATACTCCTACCTATCTGTGCTAGTCTGTATACTCACATCGGAATACACTAACTTGTTTATACGTATGCACTAACCTGTCTACACTAAGGTTACCAAAGGTCCAGGTTTTCCCAGACATGTCCTCTGTTTCAGGCGGCAGATTGTGTCCGCGGGGGATTTTTTTATTTTCCACAAATGTTCAAGTTTTTGGCCTTTGTCTATAGTCATACTCAGTTGTTCAGAGGTTGTTAAGTATGTTACAGTTCGCAGTTCTCGTACGCCAAGCTTCAACTCAATTTTCGCATTCATTTCTGGTGGATCACACACAATGATGCGGGCTGGTTCCGGTCATTCATTTTAAATTGTGTGCAGTGCAGTGTTGTGCACTGCTGAGTTCATGTGTTAATGTAGTTTTTATTGTGTTCTTACAATGGACAAACAAAAATGTAAATTCATGAACGAAATAAAAGGCAAGTATTTGTGCTTCCAAAATGGTCACAATGAGTGGACACCTGTTTGGTATGCAAACCAGCAACTTGCATGTCTCTGGTGAACAAAAGTGCTTTTGATCTTTGAACCTGCATGGTGAGCCAGAACACACAAGAAAGCTGTTAGAGGTGAAACATTTCAGCAAAAGCAACAAGTGTTTTTTACTATATAGAGAAGGAAATCAGATGATGCTGTATTAGCAGCATTAGGTGCATTTCCATTTCAAACCATGAAACACAGTAGTTACAACTGACTGCACATCTGTTCTATTCACAACAATACTTCATGATTCTGAAATAACCTGAAAATGTTCAAGTGCACAGATAAAGACAGAAGCAATCATTAACTTGTTAATTGTAGCACCTGCTGCTATTGAACACATAATGCACGTGTTCACACTTAACACAGTGTCTTGCTGTGGAGTTGCCACAGACGCAAGCAAAGACAATGCTATGGAGCTGTTGCCTGTTGCAATTCAGTATTTTGATTGGAAAAATGGTGGTTTACAGTCAAAGTTAACTGAAGTGCAGCACTAACTAAATAAAGCAAGAGACTGTTACTCAATATTCAAAGGAACTCTCAACAATCACAGTTCACCGAGGAACTGTATTGCATTCATCAGTGATAACAGCAATGTGATATTTGGGGGATTGTGGCATGATGCTGTAGAGAAAAATGTGTTTGAAAAACTCATATATATAGCATACAATTCAAGCACTAACTGGTGTGGTCTACCCAGCATATACAGGGTGGCCGAAAAGTCACCGTACACCCAGATAATACGCACCTCAGACTCAATATAAGTTTACTCAGCACAGCGCAGCATGCAGTACAGTGTAAAATGGTAGGTTGGCAACTGTGTGCAAGATAGTGCACATGTGATTTGCCACAGCCACAGAATTTAGTTGTGTTTTCAGTATGGCTGACACACGCAATTACTCTATCGAGGAGCGCTTGGTGGCAAGTGTGTGGGTTCACGAGAGACAGCACACGGGACAAACCATGTCCCAAGTGATGGCTGTGTTCTGGGAACGGTTTAATAAGGCTTCACCACGAAGAGCGATACTGCTGGATTGGGAAAAACGAGCGTTCACTCTTGGAAATGTTAAAGACAGGCCGCAGAGTGGAAGAAAAATATGCGCTTGGAAACATGTGCAGCGGTTGCCGCTTCCATTGAATGTTCCCCAATGAAGTCAACACGGAAACAATCATCAGAGCTTGGTGTGCCACGGGCAACAATGCAAGACCACATGAAGAAAGACTTGAATGTGAGGCCGTATTGCCCAACCTTTGTGAATGAACTGTCGGATGGCGACATGGATCGACGCTATGAATTGTGCCGTGCTCTGCTGGACACATTCTCAAATGCCATATCCTGCACAAAGGTTCTTTTCAGTGACGAATGTGCCATCTATCGCAGTGCGCGCGACAGAAATGTGGTGTTCTGGTCAAAGGAGAATCCCAATTTCACGCAGGA
>Ga0123352_10016816_pt1 | contig 11659 bp, 10 predicted proteins | sample TergutLab28metaG_FD_89700 | JGI IMG/M metagenome (GOLD analysis project Ga0123352, IMG submission 89700) | Labiotermes labralis P1 segment gut microbial communities from Petit-Saut dam, French Guiana - Lab288 P1 | ecosystem: Host-associated > Arthropoda: Insects > Digestive system > Gut ...
CACATAAATTTGTACTCTTGGGGTGATTTTAATGTACTGGTTTGTGTGTGCAGGTTCTTGGCGTAATGGCCTTGGGTTCAATGCCCTTATCCATGCTCACCGCCCTGACCTCATTGACTACAAAGCTTTACAACCATCTCAGCACATTGAAAACCTTAACAACGCCTTTGACGTTGCCAACAATGATCTTGGCATCCCAAGGCTCTTGGATGCAGAAGGTTGGTAAACAGTTGATAGTTAAGCATGTGTAGTTGCTGGCTGGGCATTGTGTTTCAACTCAATTTAGATCTATTGCCTTGCACAAAATCCCAAATAGTTTTGGGATTGGAGATTGAGGGTTACTTTTGTCAAAACGGTTATGAACACTCGGATTCTGGAAAAGTGCCAGGATATATGGCATGTTAGAAATTAAAATCTTTGTGTAGTGTGAGAACCTTACCTCCAGTGTACTATCTGTACAACATAACATGACATAATTCCTGGTGTGGTGACTGTATACCAAACAAAGCTTGATATACAGACCCCCTGATAGAATGATTGTGTGCATAACACAGCATGAGAGATGCTGACCTACTGGTATGTTAACTGTTTAAATAACACAGCATGAAAGATACCTTCTGATATAGTTACTGTTCATAGCACAGCATGAGATACCAACCGCCTGAGTATAAAACAGGGTTTGAGATGTTTACGTCCTGAAAGAGTGACTGTGTACCAAACACAGCATGAGAGTTGCTTACCTACTGGAATGGTAACTGTGTACTTAACACAGCATGAGATACAGACCTCCCGATACAGTGTTTGTACATAACACAGCATCAGATACAGACCTCCTGATAGAGTGTCTGTACATAACAAAGCATGAGAGATGCTTATCAACCGAAATGATAATTGTTTATATAACAAAGCATGAAAGATTCCTTTTGATGCAGTTGCTGTTCATAGCACAGCATGATATATCAACCTCCTGTTTATCAAACAAGGTGTGAGATGCTAATGTCCTTATAGAGTGGATGTGTACTGTAATAAATGTATAGTTTGAATGTAAAATTTGAAAATTTTAGTTGTACTCGAAATGCCAAAGCCACTGAACTTTGGCAATGAGGAAGTCTAAATCAGCAGTTCACTGCACTGAAAAATATGCATGATTAGACAGGTCAAGCACCTAATCTTCTATATAACCCAGTCCAACTAGGTAATTGCCCTCATACTCACTCACGTACTCAAATTACGCATCTTATACATCGAGTTTATACAAGTGGAGAAGGCTTTTAGCATGATATCCAGAAGAAGCAGTACTATGTGTACAGGACACATTAGGCTTCTGATTGCACAAGGTAAGCTGTGCTGAATATATTTAGAAATTTCTTTGGTAACCTCCACAATGAGTTGAGCAATTTTCAGTTAATGTTGATTGGTTTTTATTGAGATCCAGATTCTAAATTCCTAACTTTATACTGGGTTATACAGAAAGTGGGATAAGGCAGCTATTTTGATTACTTATTAAACTTGAACTTTTTTATTTTAATTTGTAAAGTCGTGTATAAACTGCAAAGTTGTGTAATTACGTTTAGACTAACTTTATAAATTACATAGCTTTAGTAGACCAGACTTTACCAGCATCAATATGTTCTACTCCAAAACCTGATTATAACGTCCTTGAGTTCCTGGCAAGCAAACTGTGTAAACAGGGTTGAATGCAAGTTTTATTTTTAGTTGGACCACATGATAGAGTAACAAGTAGTTGTTAGTGATCTACTTCCAAATCCAATTTTGAGTGAAAACTGAATGGTGGCAGCACTATGAAGATTGTGAAGACCTAGAAACGAGGTTAGGATCGTCAAAGTCACACAGTCTACAGTGTCTCGGGTGTAGGATATAGTTCAGGTCAAACTATCACCTCGGGGGGCACTACAGTACCAAACACAGCACAAGATGCCTACCTCTTGATATAGTGACTATGTATCAAACACAGAACAAGAATCTTACATCCTGATATAGTGACTGTGTATCAAACACAGCCCAATATACTTACCTCTTGATATAGTGACTGTGCAGTAAACACAGTACAAGATGACTACCTCCTGGTATAGTGACTTTTTGCAAAACACGGCATGATGGCATGATATACTTACCTCCTGATATAGTGACTGTGTAGCAAACACAGTAAAAGATGCTTACCTCCTGTTATAGTGACTTTTTGCAAAACACGGCATGATATACTTACCTCCTGATTTAGTGACTGTGTAGCAAACATAGTACAAGATGCTTACCTCCTGTTATAGTGACTAAGTACAAAACACAACATGAGATACTTATGTCCTGATATAGTGACTTTATATGTACCACAGCATGATATACTTACCTCCTGTTATAGTGGCTGTGTATCAAACAGCACAAGATGCTTACCTCCTGCTATAGTGACTTTGTGCATAACACAGCATGAGGTACTTACCTCCTGATATAATGACTATGTAGCAAACACAGCACAAGATGCTTACATCCTGATATAGTGACTTTGTACATAACACAGCGTGATGTAATTACCTCTTGATATACTGACTTTGTACATAACATAGCATGATATACTTACCTCCTGATACACTGACTTTGTACATAACACAGCATGATACACTTAACTCATGATTGTGTAAAGTAACAATCAGCATGGCACCCAGTATAGTAATATCACTAAGCAGCAGTGAAGCCTGCAACCTTCTGTTTCAGATGTGGACCAGGCCCGTCCAGATGAGAAGTCTGTCATTATGTATGTGGCTTGTTACTATCACACATTTGCCAGGATGAAAAATGGTGTTCATCTTATTACCAAAGTGAGTACATGACTGCATGGGCTTGGCTGTATGTTTGGCTGTGAACTGTGCCAATGCATGTTACAAAATGTATGCAGTAGTTAAGATTGTAGAAAGAGAAGTGCAAGTGCAACATGAAATGCAGGGTCAAAATTGTGCATTGATGAAATTATTGTGTTTCTTGTATTTCTATTCTGTATTGTGGTCAAATATTCATCATTTTGGAGGAACATACTGCCTCCATCTTGAGGGTGACTGGATTGCTTCAAGTGAATGTTGAAGTGATGTGAAGGAAGGAGATGTGTTGGTGACATCTGCTACCTAAAATATACACAGAACTATAATTCTGCCTGTTCTTTTGTATAGTATGATATGTGGCCTGTAACATTCAGGGAAGGCTGTGGGCTTGAAGATGTTTAAGAATAGAGTTTTGAGGATGATATTTGGACTTAAGGAGGGAGGAATAATGGAAGGCTGGAGAGAACTGCATAATGAGACACTTTGTGATTTGTAATTGCCAAATATTTGAGCTCATTGAAAAGAATGAGGGTGAGATTGGCAGGGCATGAAACACATGCGGGGGAGAGAAGAAATACGTGCAAGATTTGGGCGCAAAGACTGAAGGAAAGAGACCACTTGGAAGTCCGAGGAGTAGATGGGAGGATGATATTATAATGGATTTTAAAGAAACAGGTTGGGAATGCATGGACTGTATTCATGTGGATTAGGATAATGACAGGTGCTGGGCTGTTTGCAGTGTGGTAATGAACATTCAGGTTCTACAAAATGCTGGTTATTTCTTGAATACCTGAAGAACTTTAGCTTCTAAAGCAGACTGCTGTTCTGTGCTGACTTTACAGAAAGTGTTTGTGATATGCAGAGCCATGTGTTAGGATTGATGCAGTGGACTGTATCTGAAAAGTGTTGTCAATCATATTGTAATGTTTTGCCTGCAGATTGTGGGACAGATGGTGGATGCAGACAATATGAAGGTACATTATGAGCGACTGACAAGTGATCTGCTGGAGTGGATCCGTGTCAAAGTGCTGGAGCTGGAAAACCACAATTTCCCTAACTCTCTAGAAGGAATCCAAAAGGAGCTGCTGCGTTTCAAGCAGTATCAAATGGTGGAGAAACCACCAAAGTGAGTAGAGACTCACTTCCTACAATATTACAGCAAAGTTCACCATAACCAATTTGTAGGGTGGTGGTAACATAATGTTCACAAGCAAACCCATGGCGTCTCCAGCCGTGATTTTCAGAGATATACAGGTTATTTCAGGAAAAATCCGCTACATGTGGGGATAATGCTTTTTAGGTAAATTTACATCAATATGACCAAACATTTGAATATCTAATTGTGACAGTTGAGGAGATAATGACACAAGAAACATAACGTTTTGTTGCATTTCCATGTACTGTTCCTGTTTAGCATTATGTGTTAAATGTGACTGTGGTAATGAATTGTTGTGTTCCATACAGTGCAGTGAAGTTCTTTTCTAGCTGAGAACCACTTAGCTTCTCAAGAAGGACTGTGCTGCATGCAGTCAGTAAATAAGTATGTGAGCATTAAATGTACTTAGACGAGGCCTGCACTTGAGCCTATAGCCTAGCCAAGCCATGCAGAGGCGGATGTGCTGTGTAAAATACTTGGAACCCCAAGGAAGTTTTTTTGTGAATCTACTGCACAAGTTTCTTACTTAATGCCTTTTGTTACTCAGATGTTAATTTGACATTAAGTACAGATGTTAATATTACAGGAACCACAAATTTATATGTATTTGGCAATCAATACATGTGTAACAGTTCTCATTCTTTAAAAATTGCTTGCTATTGTATTAGCTAGCATTCAGCTTCAGATACACTTATTTTTGATTATGTGGATGTAATTTAACCCAAGGAATGTTCTCCCAAGAATGGCATATTTCTCTTGACACATGCAGTATATTATAGCCCTAGGGAGCTGCTGTGAACTGAATGTTAGAACCTTGACTCTGAAAAGTTCTTAGCTTGATAGGTGTTATCAGAAAGCATGACATTGTGGAGCTGATAAGAACATAGGTACCACTTGACAGGTACATGGCAGCAACTGCCGTCTCATGTGACTGTCATTAAATAATCACCATAAATATGTGTTTAGCTCTTGACTACTTCATAATGAAGACTGCCATGTGGCAGAATTATGGTCATCTGATCATTCACATGCACAGCAAGCGCTATATATGGTAAAATGTTTGTCATTGCTAGGCTTTGGATCTGGCTTTGCAGAGGTAAAAGGTGGTGATTGAGGAAGTCTGAGTAAAGCAGCAGTTTGGTGGCAAATTATGAAATTTAACACTTGGAAGGCAAGGGCTTACAAGGCAGGGTAATACTAAAAATAGTTTTTCATGGTGTTAGTGGTTGTCTAGTTTGGGCACAAGGAATGCAGCAATATTGAGTTACTGTAATGCTAAAAATAGCTCTCATTGCCAATAGTGTTGGCGATGTAAAGTTGTTTTCCTCTTCAGGTACAAGGAACGCAGTGAGATTGAGGCACTATACTTCCACATCAACACACAACTCAAGTCACTGGATCAGCCAGCATTTTCACCTCAGGATGGGCAGCTGATACACGACTTAGAGCGTAGCTGGGAAGGTCTGGAACATGCCGAGCATCGACGAGAAGTCGCACTCCGGCAGGAACTGCTGCGCCAGGAGCGTCTTGTGCAGCTGAACTATAAGTTTGAGAGAAAGGTGAGTGTTAGGCAATCTGTATGTTTGTTCTGTGCACAGTCTAGCAGGAGTATAAAATGAACTGCCCCATACTGTCATAGTATACATTTTCATTAGAAAGTAATTATGTAAATAACAAGAAACAAGAATTGTACTAACACAATAATTACTTCAGGCTTGACATCTGCACACAGTATGTTGGCATTTTAACAAACATTTTAAAAATACAATTTTGATGGCCATTATCATAGAGCAATACCAATCAGATCTGTTGGAACTATCACATATCTGTTTCTGTGGATGCTTGTTGTGGCTTCTTATATATTTATGTGACTGTTTCATCAAGTTTCCTGCATAATTTAATATAAAATTGTTTCTCTCTCAGTATAGCCACTTCGCAGTGTAATGGGCAGACATTAATTTATGCCTTTGAGTAAAGTATGGAGTTCTGTCAATGTTTATGAAACTCATGCCTGCTTGACGTTTTTGTTGTAGAGGATTTCTATACCAAATTTCATGAAAATCTGTCAAATGATTCAGCTACTGACAATCACAGACAGATGGACAGACATGATTGGCTCGTGTTATTTTTTTTGGCTTGTAAATAATTCCCACTTATATTAAAATGGGTTTTCTGTCACAGAGTGCACTGTGGGAGGGCTACCTTATTGAGATGATACAGGTGCTCTTGGTCCCTCATTATGGCAAAAACCTTACTCAGGTGGATGCCACCATTAAGAAGCATGAGGCCATCGGCGCCAACGTTCTGGCATGGGTAAGTGATGTCTGTTTATAAGGAAATATGCTTTAAAATTGAAATATGAAAGAATGCAGGCCAATAGCAATGCACTGACTTGTGTGGGAAGAGGAATGGGCCAGAAATTAGTAAGGAACCAGCTGTGTACATGACTTGAGGGTGTGTGAGAATGGGATGTTGAGGAAGTTGTTTGGGTCCAAGAGGGATGAGGTAACAGGAGACTGAGTAAGATTGCATAATGAGGAGCGTACAATTTGTATTCTACACCAAATAATGTTAGAATGATGAGATGGGCAGGGCTTGTGACATGCATAGAGGAGAAAAGAAGTTCATATAGGGTTTGGTTGGAAACATGAAGGAAAGAGATCACTAGTAAAACATAGGCATAGGTGGGAATATAATACTAAAAAGGATCAATTAAGTAATACATTGGTGGGGAGGTGTAAACTGGTTTTATGAGGATTAGAACAGGGGTAGCAGCAGAACTGAGAACACAGTAACAAGCCCTATTGTGCCATGAAATTTAGGGCAGTGCTTGACTAGCTGAGTAATTGGTGTCTTCACAAGACAGCTTCTGCTCCACAGAGTTACTTAGTCAGTCAGTTGTACTGTAGTAGCAACAACTATGTAGAATGATATTTTCTGGTAGCTTTCTACTGTAGGTTATAGTTTAAAGAAATCTCAAGGAGATATGTGAGAATGTGAACTGCATTGGAATGGTTTTGAAGTCTGTGATATATTTGGCCTGATGTTAATCCATGCACGTGCTGAATTATGTGACCTACTCTACTCTCCTGTGGGTTACGTGTTTGTGACCAACATCCATGCCTTCTTTCTTACATGTCTCCTCCTCATATTCCTATTCCTCACATCACTTGCAACAGCCTCAGCCCTTTTCAGAGCCCCTGTTTTCTAAGCATGTCACATTTATCTCACACACACAGCTTGTCACGTCCTCTGCTGTGTCCGATCTGATTGCAGGTTGCAGGGCTGTCACCAGCTCATGCACAGCACTTTCAACATCGCTGCTTTTCACTGCCACTGCAACACACCTGCAACCTTCTTGCTGTCAGTACTGTTACCAGTACACTCCAGTATTGTCTGTTATTCATGGACTGATTACACTTAACAATGAAGAGAACATGAACATTTGAAATGTCTGGAGCCACTCATCCCAGAATTCAGTGCCACTTACAGAAGATTTCAGCCCTCTCAGTTCATATTTTTTTATGATTGTCATTATGATGGGTGTTTCAGGATAGACGGATCCATGATCTGATGAACATGTCAGGTGAGTTAGTGTGTGAGAATTATCATGGGAAAGATCGGGTGACACAGCGCAAAGAAGAGGTCCTGCAGTGCTGGGAAGAGCTGCTACAATTGCTGGACAAAAACAAGACAAAACTGACGATGCTGCGTGGACTGATGGCCTTGCTGCGTGAGGTGGACACTGTCATGGCCACCATTGCAGAGCTGCAGGTGGGTACCTCAAACTTGTTATGAAAATACAGGCTGCTCAGAGAAAACTTTACCTCAACCTGCCTACAATGAGTGTTTACCTGCAGTACACACACACACATGTGCACACCCACACACACCACATACACAAACACACACGCACCACACACACACACACACACACATGTGCACACCCACACCCACACATACACAAACACACACACACATGTGCACACCCACACCCACACACATACACAAACACACACGCACCACACACACACACACACATACACACACCACATACACAAACACACACGCACATGTGCACACCCACACACACATACACACACCACATACACAAACACACACGCACCACACACACACAAACATACACATACCCCATGTAAAAACGCTCAATGGTATTGAGGTGGGCGGCTTTTTTTCTCCAATTTTAATATTTGTGTACTGTCTTTTATGTTTCCAAATGCATGTCCGTGTGTTTCTAAATGCTGTGCATATTTAGAGGCTTGGGTGTTGCATCGGAAGGCTCTTGTGTTCGTTAAACTTGGTTTTGAAGTTTTTACATTTAAAGGAGGCTTCTTTAAACAACCACCTCAATGATGTCCACACAATTCCCAACACCAAAATTTTCTAGACCATCATCAATGAGTTTAACGAGGAAAGCCGACAGCTTCCAGCCCCTACTCTGCCTATACCTGCTTCCCTGACCCAACCACCCTCCCCCACAAACTGAGATCCCTCACTCCTTCCCAGCACACAGTATCTCTTTGGCCACAGTAGGTGCAACACAGAGTTGTGTACACAATCCGTGATACGGCAACCATTCACAATCCGAATTGTCGGTAGTCGAATATTGCTAAAGTCCTTATTGAAACGGACACCACCGCTACCGCAAGTGAGTACTTAACACCTGTTTACCCAAGCACGTTTCCACCACACTCACATACCAGCAGTTTTTCGTATATACTAATTCCCACAAGTGGCAGGGACCCAGAGCAGACCCGCACCAAAAGTTGACATCCGGTGAATATACATCTTCTCACACTGCAAAACCCTGATCAGAACGGACTACTCCACTTACGGAGTCACGTCACTCGCCCAACCGTTCACATTCATTCCGGTTAAACGCAACAAAAACTCCACACGAGCCGACAGATTCTCGACCAGATAGGCTAAGGATACCGGATCTAAACATATATTGCCACACTCATAAATACTGTAATTTTCTGAAACGTCCATGTAGCCACTACAGACGTACCAACGCTCTAGAAACACTTGGGTTACCCCTCGCCTTCCTCATAGCACCTACAAACCCACCTAGTTTTTTCACCTCACATGGAGTGTACTTCTATACATGTATAATGTTAACTTAACCTTTTGGCGCCGGAATTATTTTTTTAATTTTAGCACATCCTGTATATAAAATGTGAATAATACAGGAACCAAATACGTTAGAATTATGAAACAAACTGCATTTTGAAGAGAAAAGAACAGAGGGTATATACCATGTTTAAAATATTCAGTACCTATATTTGTTGAATAAATATATAAAATGCAACTTTAGAAGTTAGCGGTGCGGTACGACCACTATAGTTGACATTAGGCGTCTAAAGGTTAATGCACCTATCATGTAAGACGTAAAGTAAACTTATTTATATATCATTCAAACTCTATGTACTTTGCTTGTAGGAGATAATATTAGTTCAATATGGATAAACCAAACGACCACGAGATCTCATTGAAAGTTTAGAATATGCACCACTACTAATGATTACACAGTGTATAGTTTTCCTCATTATACATTTTTGTGACCTGAAGATGGTCCACAGTGGCTGAAACATTTCATCATCAGCATAATAAATAGAATACAAAGACAGTTGTGTTTTGACGTACCTACCCGTTCCTAATTGCATAAAACGCAACGGGGATGATTCACCTAAAGAACAAATAAAGCAATGACTTCTTTTCTGTACCACCAGGCAACGACCCTGGTAAAGTGGCTCTACCCAAGGCAAACTTTAATGTAATTATGTAGTACCACGAACACCTCCACAAATCTACACACTGCTCCGATTTGCTGTGTAACAATTCTGTCCGCTACACATATTCAGTCTACACAGAAGACTATCTGTCATTTCTTCTACATGTGCAGCAAATCAAAATATTGTGAAGTAGTTGTTTGATTCAACAGCATTTAATGTACTACCTGACGATGGCCCAGTACGGTCCAAAAGATGTAGGAGTTTAGTGCTTTTAAGTATTATTGTGAATATGATGACAGTTGTGTGCATTTGTTGGTTACAATTACAGAATCAAAGTACTGATGAGGTTAGCAGGTTGGCTGAAAAACAAGACTGGTGATTGTGTAGGAAGGTAGCAGGAACCAAGTGGAGAAGGGAAATTGAGAGGAAGTTTATTGGAACCAACTTAAGTGTTGATATAATTGATCACAAAACAGCAATGTGGCAGTATATGTGGTATGGCCACTAAATTGGGGTGTAATTTCATTCTTCCACCACGAAGTAGATGAGAGATGCACTCCCCTTGGCTGCTGTGCAACGTATATTGGTAATTTCTTACCGACGTTCCGGGCCAACCTATCGGTCCCATCTTCAGATCAAGAATCCCAAAAAAAAATAGCAGGCTGTTGAAGTACAGATTTTATAGAGGGAAGAGCATGGGCAGTGGTAAGTTCTCAGTAGCATGGTGCCAGCCAATAGGGTTGGTAGGAGTGGTTGGGAGGGAGTAGTTATTGCGGCTTTGAAGAGAGGCATTTTGTGTGAGAAGAAATTCTGACACGTAAGGCGGGGAGACCCAGGAGAACGTCTGCATGAGCGATGTTGGAGAAAGGAAAGGAAAGAAAGTGCAATATATGATTATTAAATAAATCCACAATAAAACAATAGGTTTGTATTTTTCTATTTATTATCATTCATCATACTGATTTTCACTTATTTGTGCTTTGTTCTAGTCTTCTAATCTCCTCTTGCTCTCAGCTTTCCCCTGTCCGTCACTTCACATTATTACGTTCGATTTGTCTCCCTGTTCTGCATGTGGTAATTTTACCATTGAATAGCAGCAATGATGTTCACCCCCTCCTCTTGTTTTGTTTTGTATTTTCTTGTTTATTTTCATATACTATTCTGACTTTTCACTATTTGTTCTTTGTTATGGTTTTCTAATCTCCTTCCTCTTTCAGTCTGTCCCTGTCCTGCACTCCACAACTATTTTCTTGTGTCACCCCACTATGCATGTGCTATCTGTAACATCAGTAGCACTGGTCCACGATTTTTGGCCCTCCTTTTGTTTGTTATGGATTTATCTACTTAATAATCATATATTGCACTTTCTGCCCTTTCCTTTCTCCAACTTGGCTCATGCAGATATTCTCCTGTGCCTCGCCACTGCACATGTCAGAATTTCTTCCCACGTGAAATGTCTCTCTTCAAAGCTGCACAGACTACTACACTCACCCTACCTCCCAACCACTCCCACCAACCCTACTGTCTGTCACCATGCTACTGAGAACTTACCACTGCCCACACTATTCCCTATATAAACTTGTTCAACAGCCAGATTTATTTTCAGTTTCTTGACCCTTGAAAATGGGACCAATATGACATCCCAAAATGTTGGTAAGAAATTACCACTGCTCGCTGTGTAGTAACCCATAAGAGCGCAGTTCTCAGTAAATTGGAATGTGTGTGTCCATAGGGTTCAGATTTGTGTACTGGCAAGCATGGAGAAAGTACACAGTTGATGTAATTGTGATGTAGCCGTGAGACTTCTTTGATTTAGGGGAACTTCCAGTCAGAGGATGTGGGTCCACACCTGCTTGGAGTGGAGGACCTGTTGCAAAAGCATAGCCTGGCAGAGCTGCAGGTGACTTCACTCGGGGAGA